>VMHT01059672.1_pt1 | contig 62378 bp, 74 predicted proteins | sample 4693611 | NCBI WGS metagenome assembly VMHT01 (sample SAMN12280063, study PRJNA550983) | marine metagenome | isolation source: seawater sampled from same location over 5 years 0.02-0.2 micron viral filtrate | place: USA: collected off the coast of southern California halfway between the port... ...
ATCAACATTAGTTCCAAACTCAATAAAACTACCAGCCCCCGTACCATTTACAAATGTTCTAAAACTACCAATATCGCCAAATGCGCCCCTACCGCTAACATCAAGTAAATGCCCAGGCGAAGTTGTTCCAATTCCTACATTACCTGCAAAAATTGCGTTTTGTGATGAATCTAGAGTCAAAGCAGTTGTTCCACTTGTCGTTGTTGCAAACACTAAAGCACTACTTTCTGTTGCGTACATTTGACCTAAAATACCTGTGGTTACATTTGAAAGATTAACTGATGGTCTTGATGCACCTGTTCCTTTTACTTCTAATCCTGTGTAATTACTAACTCCATCAATTAAAACAGTTCCTGCAAAAGTTGTATTGTTATAAATATTAACACTACCGTCAGACCCAATTCTTAATCTGTTTGTTCCATTAGTTTCATCCCTTATGTCAAATACACCATCATTGTTTTTTATAGAATAATCAGGATTAGAATTTGTATCTGTTAAGAATAAAGTTGGAACATCTTTAGATATTGTAATATTCCCTGCAAAAGTTGCTAAACCATCTCCTCTAATTGAAAACAACTCACTTGCACTTGTGTTTTCAACAAGTAAAGATTTATCAGATGAATTTGTTCCAGCCCTAAATCTTGCTCCGTAGCTTTGCCCTGTTGTTGTATTAGCGTCTAATCTCAAAGTATATGTGTTTGCAGCTCCAGCAACGACTAATTTAGCTGTTGTAGGCGATGTTGTTCCTATGCCTAGATTCCCACTAGACAACCATCTTCCTGCTTCATAAGCCGAACCATTGTTTAACCAAAAACCTATTCCTTGTGTTGCGCCACTAGCTGAAGCATAAATTCCTAATCCAACTCCGCTATAATGAAACATACCATAACCTATGTTTGGTGTACTTGAAGCATTACCAAAACCAAGTAGACCGTCATTTAAAGAAACGTTTCCTGAACCAGATATAGTTAATCGTTTTGCAGGAGTTGCTCCAGTTATAAAATTAATATCTCGGTCTAATGATGACCTTGATTGAAAGTTTAAAGTACCTGCTAAATAATCTCCACTAGCACCTTGACCGGAGAATATAAATGATTTACTTTGACCAGTAAAAGGTGAATTTTTACCATTTAAATCAAATTGTATATAGTTATCAGTACCATCTGAAACAACAAAATTAGAAGATGTTACACTACCATTTATAGTTTCGCTACTTAAAAACCTTACTGCCATTATTTATTTTTTTTTAATTCTTCTATTTCAGCTTTTAAATCTTTAATTGCTTCAATTAAATATCCAGTTAAGTTTCCATATGCAACACTTAATGTGCCATCGTTATCAGTTATTAATTCTGGTGCTATTTTTTGTATTTCCTGTGCTATCACACCGCTACTATTTTTACCAGTATCTTTTCTAGTAAAGCTAACCCCATGCATATCATAAACTTTAGAACCATCTAAGGTTTTGATATTTTCTTTTAATTTTATATCTGAAAAAGCTACAACATCACTAGATGCTAATATAGTTCCTGTAACATGAAGTTTTTGTGATGGTGATGTATTTCCGATTCCTACGTTGCTTCCAACAATATAATTATCTCCATTAGAAATAAAATTGTGAGTAACAACATTGCTATTATCTTGTAAAAGTATTCTTGGATTTGCTGAACCAAAACCTAAAAATATATCAGCACTCTGACCATAATTCATTCTAATAGCATCAGCACCTACCGCTGTAACTATTTCTAATTTAGCACTAGGCGAAGTTGTTCCAATTCCTACGTTACCACCAGATGTAACATTAAGTATATCGTCAGCAGCATAATGACCTATACCAACATAATTAGTATTACCACCATCGCTTGAGTGTACATATCTAAATACACCAGAGTTTTTACTTGAGTTGGCTTTTCCAATAGTTATACCTACTTTGTTACTTGTGTGTAAGCCCATTATTGATAAACCTACTTCTGCATTTGCATCTAAATCGAAATTACAAGTCTGAGTTGCACCAACAACAGTAAGTTTACCTTGATGTGATGTTGTACCTATACAAACATCTCCAGAGTGTAAAAATCTTGTGTTAAAACTATTTGATGCTGTATTTATATCTATATGCCTTTCAAAACTTGCATCTGTTACAAAATCAATACTAGACATCAAAGTTGAATCTACTCTATTTTGTAATCTAAAAGTTGTGTTATTCCAATCACTAGATGCGCTAGTTCTTATTTGTTTAAATATTAAATCATGCCTATCTCCTTCAAAAATAACACCATCAACTTCATCATTTGCATTACTTCCAATACCACCTATTCTTACTTGTAATTTAGATGCTGGCGCTGTAGTTCCAATTCCTACTTGACCTGAACTATCTATTCGCATTCTTTCACTCGAATTTACAGTAAATCTTAAGCTATTTCCTGCAGTAACTATTGCATCACCATTAATATCACCATAAATAGAATTAGAAGTGTCATATAAATATAATAATCCACTTGTATTATTTTTAATTAATGCAAGACCTTCAACGTGAAGTTTTTGTGAAGGCGAAGTTGTTCCAATTCCTACGTTTCCTGCCCTTTCTACAACAAATCTTGCATTGGTTTGGTCATTATCATCCCAAACTTGAAAAGCATAACTTCCTGACCCAACAAAAACACCTAATCCTCCTGAATCTTGTTTTGCATCAGTCCAAGATGAATGAGCTGCTGAACCAAGCTTTACATTTCCTGAAACATCAAGTTTAGCATTTGGGATTGTTTCGTTTATACCCAAATTTCCTGATGAATCAAGTCTCATTTTTTCTGCTCCACTAGTTTGAAAAGATAAACCATATCCTGAAGAATTAGTACCAAAGTAAACATAAGAATTACCTGAATCAACACCCCAATAACCAAGATTTGAACCTGTGTAAACTCTTGCTTCACCAGCTACTTCTAATTTAGCAGTACTTGGAGCTTGTCCAATTCCTACATTTTGTGAAGCATCTATGGTTAATGCTAAAGTACCATTAGTTTCAAATTTTAATGCTCCACTCACAGCTTCTAGTCTTGCATTATAAGCGTTGTCAGCAGCATTTCTAAAACTTAAAGAACCTGTACCATCTGAATCTCTACCCACAACCCAAATATTATTAGCACTATTACCATCAACAACTAAAACACCTGCTGCTGCTGAAGTAGCACCAATTAAAACATTACCTGCAAAAGTTGCATTACCTGAAAAAGTTACATTTTGTGAAGAATCTATGGTTAGAGCTGTAGTTGCAGCAGTTTTTAAAGTCAAACTACCACTTGCAGTATTGTTTAATTCAACATTATTTCCGTTTTGGAATAAATATGTTTTTACATCACCATTAACTTTTAAACCTAAAATAGCTTGAGAAGTACCATTAATTTCAACTACACCTCTACCTGAAGCTGAAAGGTCTGAACTTGTATCATTAACAATTAAATTTCCTGCAGAATCAAGTCGCATTTTTTCACTTGAACTCGTTGAAAATCTAATATCAGTGTTTTCATTTAGGTAAATCATATTATTACCATATGCTTGTAATGCCAGTGAACCACCTCCTGGGCATACTATTGAACCTGATCCAGTATTAACTGAATTATTTAAAATTAGTTTATTTCCACCTTGTACAGTTACATCTCCTGCAAAAGTTGCTCCTCTATCAACTGTTAAAATACCTGTGCCACTTGCTGTGTTTTCACTTATTCTTAAATTATTTCCACTACCATATATATCCCATTTTCCTGTTCCACTTGAACCATACATTCTTACATAATCCCCAGAACTTGAACTATTAACAGTTATTATTCCTGCAAAAGTTGCGCCTCCGTCAATAGTTTCACCGCTTAATAATCTAATAGCCATAAGTTAAGATTTACACAAAGATAAGCATTTTGATTAAGGGTTATGTTAAGGGCAACTACTTGTTGCTTGAACAGTTCCTGTGCTACCTGTGATTCTGTATGAAGAATCGGGAGGGCCTGGGGGCCCACTGAAAAAAGCCGCATAATTAGTGCCACTTCCTCCTGATACTGGAGTAGTTCCACTAGAGTTGGTATATACCTTATCTCCTACTACTGGAAAAACTCCGCTTCCATCGTGATAATAAGTAAAAGAAGAACCTAACGTATTACACGCATTACTCGTAGTTCCAGCTCCACTTAGAAAAGCCGTAAGCGTAGAACAGTCTTGGTCGTATCCGTAAAAGTCTGAAAATTTATATGGATAAGCTATAGGCATAATTTATATTTTATGAACATGATGGTAAAGTTTGTATTTGCCCAGCTCCCCCTTCACTATTTAAACCACTTATAGATGTTCCAGCAGAACATATTGTTGTGGTGGCTGAAGAACCGGTTTGTACCCCAAATATAATAGTTGCTGGTGTAGACAAACTTGAATCCGTATACAAATAATCTCCAACACTTAAATTACTAGCCGCTCCAATATTTGAATTGTAATAATAAGTAGTGCTCCCTGCGCCCATAGCGTCTGTAACAGCAGTTAGTTGATTTGACCCTCTGTTTGCTGGATTTGGTAGACAACCTGTATTTACAGTAGGATAAGTATTGCCCGATGTAGCACCACCTCCTGTATTTCCTCCATTAACTAAATTATACATAGATATAGGCCCGGTAATTGTTCCAGAACCATAAGTTCCGTATAAACATTCTTGAGCTAATGATTGCATTGATAAAGTTCCTGAACTAGGTACAGCCATATAGTAAAATTACAAATTATTTAATAAATGCTATTGTTGTATATCTATCTACTTTACTTTTATTTTCTATAGCGTGCATAATCCTTGGTTTTGTGTGTAACAAATGAAAAATACCTGTGTATTTTTTATTAGGAGCTTCACATAATAATTTTTCAAATCTATCATAAAATGTTGTTGAGTTTACATTATCTATTAAGTTAAACATTATAAAAGCTTTATGTTCTAAAACATCACAATGAGGTACTAATTTAAAACCAGGTAGATCTTTAAATATACGAATATCTACTGTATTATATTCAGGCACCATTTGTTTTATATAATTAACATCCAGTAAATCTAATATTGATTGTTTTAAATGCTCATTATGATTCTCAAATCGAGTAGTAATTTTTTTAAATAAACTTCCATCTTGTAGTTTATAATCTAATTTATATGGGTCGATATTAATCCCTTGTGGTATTTCTACCTCCCACGCGGGTACATCAGGGTGAAGTTTATCCTTTACAAGCACAATTTTTATTTTCTAGTTTTTCTATTTTTGCTTTAAGTTCTTTTATTGCTTCGATTAAATATCCAGTTAAATTACCATATGCAACACTTAATGTGCCATCGTTATCAGTTATTAATTCTGGTGCTATTTTTTGTATTTCTTGTGCTATCACACCGCTACTATTTTTACCAGTATCTTTTCTAGTAAAGCTAACACCGTGCATATCGTATACTTTGGAGCCATCCAAAGTTTTAATATTTTCTTTTAATTTTATATCTGAAAAAGCTACAACATCACTCGATGCTAATATAGAACCTGTAACGTGAAGTTTTTGTGATGGGTTTGTATTTCCAATTCCGACGTTTCCATCACCTTTAATATACAAATCTGTTGTTAGAGCCGAACCATCTTCAATATTAGAACCAGCAGTTCTAACTATTCCAAAGTCTTGCCCAGCTACTCTTGAAATATATGCTTCATGTCCACTATATTTCATAAACCCAACTCTTTTAGAAACTGAATCTACTATTAAACCGTGGTTTTCACCATTAACAAATATGTTACCATCATTAACTTCAAGTTTTTCACTAGGCAAAGTCGTCCCGATTCCTACATTTCCTCCATTAAAATATGAAAGACCTGAAGAATTAATTCTAACAGTATTAGTATTTGCAGAACTTCGCATATAAATAACTCCATTGGTAGATTCTGAAGCTAATAAATGAGTTCTGACGCTTCCATTAAAAATATGAAAAGTATCATCATTTGCAGAGCTTACAGCCAAATGTAGTTTAGCAGTAGGCGAAATTGTTCCTATTCCTACATTACCATCATTTTGAATAACCATTCTTGATACGCTATTTAATCTATCAAAAAACTCCAAATCTGACCCAGCACTTATATTAGTACCTATTTCCCATCTATCTGCTTGAGTGCCACCTACATTAGAATTAAACCAAATTGAAGCATTTTGATTATTAACAGTAGATTTTACATAAACAATAGCTGCGTTAGTATTTTCAACGTGTAATTTATATGAAGGCGAAGTGGTTCCGATACCTACATTTCCAGAACTGTCTATACGCATTCTTTCTGCTGCATTAGTTCCAAAAACTAATTGACTTCCTGTTTCTGTAGCATATATATTAAACAGGTTTGAAGAATTTGTATAATAAATTGCTGCTATTTCTGTACCACTTTCTTTAAAAGATATAGCAGCACCATTAGATGCGTTGTTAATTGTTAAATACGTATATCCTGCTGCACCTGATGGGTTTGTGTCATTTACTCCTACATTACCTGAACTATCAATAGTTAATCTTGGTGTTGTGGGATTTCCTGTCGCAGTGGTGCTGCTTAAAAATTCAAGATTTCCCGCTGCTGAATAATTGTTATGAATCATCCAAGACCTTGAATTTGTAGGGTCACTTGGTGAACTTCTAACTTTAAAAGACAAACCAGAAGCATCGTTATTAGTAGAGGTGATGCTTAAATTTCCAATATTTGCATTTACTAAGCTCTCAATTCCTACGTTTCCTGTTGAATTTTGTATTTGCATAACAATACCACTATAAGTACCAGTAACAAATCTTAATAATTTTAAATCATCATTGTCACCACCAACATCACCTCTTATCGACCAATGAAAAGCGCCTACATTTCTAACCGTACCTGTTCCTTCCACTTGCCCTCTCAACATTAATTCAGTATAATCACCAGTACCAAATATTGCCATACCCGTACCTTCAACATCTAAAGTTCTATCAGGCGAAGTAGTTCCAATTCCTACGTTACTTCCTGATGGATTTAATGATAAAGGAAAAGATACTCCGTCTATACGTCTTATAGATTGAATCCAAGTACCGTAAGGGCCTGAATTAGATTGACCAAGAATGATACCCACATATTGCCCGCTTAAATAAGCTGCAGAATTAGCTATACTAACTGTATCACTTTGTAATCCTCTTTTAACATCAAGTTTAGCATCAGGCGTAGCGGTTCCGATTCCTACTCGACCAGTATCAGCACCTGCAAAGTAACTATCACCATAAGAAGATAATTTAATTCTTGATACTGGCGTGCCTTCACCTGTAAATAATTCTAAAAATCCATCAGCACTAGCAGTATACAATTTAGCTATATAATCACCATCAGCTTGGGTTGTTCCCATAGATGCACCTGTTGTTTTAACAGTACCTGCAAAAGTTGCATCGTTAGTTGCAAAAGTTATGGGCCCGTCACCTATAGCTGTAGCACTAGTAAATTTAGTAACCTTATTTGCTGTTCCGCTGCCTGTAATTGTCCCTGTAGTTGGTGTTGACCAATTAGGTACAGAATTTCCGCTAGATGTTAATACTTGCCCAGCTGTACCATAATTAGTACCACTATTACCTAACGATAATGCTCCTGTGGCTAATATCCTTAATCTTTCTTGTGTTGAGCTTGATAATGTAGTATGAAAAGATAATACAGATTCAGTATCTGCGCTTTGTACTACAGAACGTATTTGAGCTCTAGCTCCTGTACCGGCAGTTAAACCTAATATTAAATCATCAGAGGTGTCAGGTTCTTTTACATCTAAAGCTACGCTTGCTGCTGGTACTATACCTACACCTACGTTACCTCCAGACAAAACTATTGAACCTCCTGACCCGCCTATTTGATTAGCCCTTAGTACAATACCTGAATATCCGTTAAAATATATATTATTAGCGTTGTCATATAAGCTAAAAGTTACACCAACTCCTGCTCTTGCTCCTTCATAAAAATATTGGTCTGCGCTAGAGCCAGACACTTTAACTCTTCCTGTTAAATCAAGAGTGCTATCTATAGTTTGGTTACTAAGTAATCTTATAGCCATTTGGTTAAATTAATAAATTAATCTAGCCAATACTATTAAGAAAGGGCAGTAATAAGAACTCTAGCTGCATTAGTAGCTAATGCTGTTGTTGTTGTGATAGTTACATTATTAGCGTCAGTCCTTACAGTATCAGCATATATTGTGTCATATGATGAATTGTCATATATCTGCACAATTACATCTCTAGTTCCTAAAGCATGATTTACAACATAGCTAGTAGCAGAACCGTCTCCAATATTTGCTACCGCATTAAATCCTGTGCTAACACACGCTTCAACTGCTGTACAAAAATTACTAACATTTGATGATGTTATAGATATATCTACATTAGCAGCTCCTGTAATTATTCCGTTTCCATCTACAGTAAATTGACCTACTGAATCAGCATCTCCATAAGTTGCAGCTGTTAATCCACTTTGCGTTGCAATAGAAACAGCTCCTGTTGTTACAGACAATCCTCCAGCTGTTGGGAAATTAGCTATACCTTTAACTGTTGCTGTTGCTACATCTATATTATTTTGAATAGTTGTCCAATCTGACAATGATGTGGGAGCATCACTTTGAGCTATTAATGAATCGCCGACTTCTACCGCCTCAGTAAAAAAGTCTCCCGCTACTGTAACAGTATACATCCATCCTTTTTTAATTGCAGCACTCGGGCTTACGTCTAAATCTGGTGTATTAGTTGCAGCATTATATCCGCCTTGGAATATTACTCCTCCCGCAGTGCTTGCGTCTACATAAGCTTTTGTGGCTGCGTCTTGAGCAGCTGTAGGATCGCTTACGCCAGTTATTTTGTTGGAGCCAATAGGTAAATCAGCACTTGGCGCTCCAAACACACTTAAAGATATTTCATCACCTTGTTTTCTTTTTTGTTTTGCGTTACCAGTTTCACTTGCATCTAAAACAATAAATTCATCAGTAGACCCTACAAATGTTTGAGTCATATCTGCTAAATCAGGTAATTGTAAATTAACAGTTACTGTATCAGTAGCACTAACAACAATATCTAGTCCTGTATTATGTCCAAATGTAATGGTATCACCATTACCAATTGCTTGTGTATTTGAACCATCTGATATTGTAAACCCAGTAATAGGAGATATACCACTTGAAGCAGCAGTTAATCTACCTTGTTGATCTACAGTTAAACTCGCATAAGTATATGAACCTGGTGTTACAGCTGTGTCATCAAGATTTAATGTAACCGTATTGGTTGCAGATGCAACTGAAGTAATTGCTGTTCCTCCGGCAATATCGACAAGACCTCCGTTAACAATAGTTTGGTTTGCTCCTGAGTCTGCGCTTAGAACCCAGTTTACCATTCCGGGAGTTATAATTTGCCAACCATCATTTCTGTGATATTTTAATTGATTGGTTGTGGTATTGTATATCATTTGTCCAACACCCGTTACGGACGGATCGGAGGATACATTGTCTACTTTAAACGTCTCTAATTCGTTATTGTTTAAAGCTATACCTGAAAAATAATTTATTGCCATAATTTTTTACTTTTAATTAAAGAACGCTTTACCGGTAAAATTACTAGAAAACGTTAGTGTTACTTGATTTAAACTGTTAAACACTACTGTTGCAACAACCTCAATGTCATTAGCGTCTACTATTGTTACTGACGGAAATTTGTTTAAATTGTGATTGATGACATACTGATTTGCACTGCCATCAAGCGTGAAAACAAAGTTCGCATCGTTTTGACCAGCATATGTCAGCAAAGATATGAAATAATCTTTTGATGCTGTTAAGCCCCCGTTGCCTGCTTTATAGGTTAAACTTATATTATAAAAATCTGTATAAGTTGAGTCTTGTCCTGAACTGTTCCATCTAAATACTGCCCATTGTGATACATTATCACATTGAGTAATTAATACATCCGCACCACCTAAAGGTTGATTGTAAAATCCTGAAATATCGTTAACAGAATCTGTTAATTCAAATTTATTAAGCAAAAATGTGGTTATTCCATTAAAAGCTACTGAAGTAGCTCCTGCTGGATCAAACATAATACTTCCTTGTAAGTTAGGTAAAGTGTTATTATACACATATCTAAGCGCTTGTTGCTGGGTGGCTACCCTATTCATGTATTCCGCAACAGAATCAATCGTAAAGTTTTTGGTAGCAAAATTGCTATCAGCGTCAGAGCCTATCCAATAATCTGTTCCTATTAGATTGGTGTCTAAAGGATATGTACTAATTTTTGCCATTTCTTTTTATTTTAACAAAGGTAATAAATCTTTTTTTGTGTATTTATTTGTGCCTGTTGTTTCCCATAACTTTTTCTACACCACGGCTTCCGAAATAAGCTCCAACAATTAAACTTAAAACACCCGATATAGAATCTAATTCATAACCTGCATACCATCCAACTACATACGCTATTGAAAAAAAAACTAAAATTATAGGTCGTACATTTTGCGCCATCCAACTTGGGCTTGCCATGTCTGCGCTCCAGCGTTTAGATATTTCTTGCATTTCTATCATTTCCATTTCTAAAAGCTTCATAGCAGTTTCTTTATCTTGTACAGGCATTTTTTCATCTTTGTCAATTAAATTTTTAACAATACCCAACACACCTTGGTCTGGTAGCACGTCACCTAGAGTGCCTAATATATTAGGAGCCACTTTAGACAAAAAACCGCCTATTTTAGTTTCTTTAAATTTTTTTTTTGGTTTGCTCATATAACTTTATATTTAGTCCTTCCTTCATCTTTATATGCTTTTAAACATCTTTTTCTATTATCCTCTTCCGAAACGTAAGAGACGTGTATCCAATTTGGGTTCATATCGGTTCCATATTCCCATATGAGTTGATCAAATGATAAATTTTCTTTAATCCAATGATACATTTCTGCATTTGACTTATATCCATAAACATCATCTAAATCCATTGCTTGTCCTTTCATGTGTTGGCTAGTAGAGCTACTACCCCCCAAAGCTTCGTTTAAAGCCGCAGAACGAAACATGCTAGTTATTTTTACAGGCCCACCTACAAACTTTCTAAGTGGTTCAAATATTTTTTCTGCCGTAACCTTCATGTTTTCTACATGGTTTGGGTTAGGGGTGTTATCAATACTTTTTCTTTTAGCAGTATTGGAATGAATTGCTTCTGCGTAAGTGATGTGTTCGCTTATGTTCATAATTGATAATTTATGCCAACGCTAGAATTAAATATTTCTGTATCCCAAAATCTAGTATATTCTCCTTCTATAAATATTCCTAACTTATTTAGTTTTATACCTATGATAGCGCCAGCTTGGTAATCTTCCCACTGTTCTAGTTCACTATCTTTTCTTAGTCCTCCTTTGCCCCAATTGTTTCTGTTCATATAAGAGTATTGCTTATCTCCTTGAATGTATTTATGGTAGGGAGGTAAATAACTACCATATATGTGTGACCAGAATCTACTTCTTGCGTAATAAAAATCAAATCCCACAACTGGAGATATAACTCCAAATCCATCTAGCTCATCCCATATTTCATTATTATACCTATTCATTAAATTGCCAAATATTTCTTGTCTAAATTGTATATCGGAATAACTCACAATATTACCATCACTATCTTTCCATATCCAATCATATCTTTCTTCTCCAGTATCTACATCTGTATATTTAGTAAAATGATCACTATATCCATAATCATATCCAAGGCTGTACCATGGATTAGCAGGATATTCTATTTCTTCTCCTGTTGGAGTTACGTAAATAGCAGTTTCGTTTAACCATATTTCTATTGGATTATACCCATAAGCGGTTTGATGTGTTCTATACATCCCACCTAAGCTAACGCTAAATTTGTTGCCTAATGGTAATCTAAATCTTACTTCTCCGGATTGATATTTAAAACCAACGTTACCCTGTTCTCTTTGTTCTAACTTTACTATATGAAATTTGCCAGTGTGTCTTAGAAAATATCTTGAGTTTGTAAACTCTTCTCCTCTTTCTCTTTCTCTTTCATAGTGTAATAAATATTCGAAACCTTTAACGGCGGCGGTAGGTGCTGAGAGGCCAATCATGTTTTCAGTTCCATCTATGTAATTTTGTTTTATTTCATAATCAAACCTGGCTAGTCTCCGTATACCTATACCAATACGAAAATCTGGTTTATAGTATTCTGTTACATCAACAACCTTAGGTATATCATATAAACTATCGTCACTTGGTCTTTCTACAAAATAATCTTTTCTTGTATTTTCATAAGCATTAGACACATCTCCAGCAATATATACTGTTGAGTATTTAAAAACTTTGCTATATATTTTTTCAAATATTTGACCCTGGGTATTATTAATAGTAAATAATATAACTATATATATTAATTTTTTCATTTTTAAAATTTGTTTTCTACAAGTTCATCAACTGTTTCTGTTACATTAATTTTGTAACCTTCGGGTAGTTTTAAGTCTATTCCAGCCTCAGCTTTATAAACAACTTTCCCATTATTATAAACGATTAAAGTGGGTAAAAAATCTACAGATTCATTTAAAAAAAATTTTTCATGTTTAGAGTTTTCGTAATTGAAAACATAAGTATTGTGTTGCCTATAATCTTTTAAAGATACAGGTTCAACAAAATCCGCTGTAAATAAAACAATACTAATTTTTTCTTTATAGTATTGAGATTTAGCAGAAAACGCAAATAGGACAATTAACAGGACACATATTTTATCTTTTAAGTTCATAAAGTCTACTTTCTATCTTATCAACAGTAATTTTAATTTCCTTGACATCTTCTTGGATATTTTCAACTTGCTGTTGAGTTAAATCAATTTGACTTCTAATTAGTTTGTCTTTAAAATCAAATTCTTTTTCAGAAACAATAGGGGCTGGTAGTTCTTTGGCTAAAGCTATATCAGCTTGCATTACAAAATACATACTAGCTAAGGATATAACGCCTCCAATAATTAAACTGATGGTTTTTAAATCAAGTTTTACTTGTGTTTCTTCATTTATTAATTTGCTCATTTTTATATTTGTCTTTATAGACTATCTCATATATTACATTTAGATCTAATGAATAAGAATTGTCTTGAGTGTAATAATTATTATTTACCATATACCTACTAAAGAATTTGCGTTAGTTCCAGTAGCCATAACTTGTATTACTTGCACTGGTAAGTATTGACCAACAGGAAAATTATTAAATGATAATATTTCTCCACTTGGAACTCTTACTGTTACGTTTTTAAATTGATTAGAAGTTGCGTCAGCTCCAGTGTTAATAGTTGATGTGTCACCAACATATATTAAACAACCCGGATTGTTAGCTGTAGTAGCTGAACCGCCATTTAATCCAAAGTAAGCTGGATAGTTGGCCTGACCCTCTATTTGTGAGTATATTCTAAAGTTATCATTATAAGTTGTGTTACTTCCAAAGATATTTGCACTTAACGTGAGTTGATCAGAATTTACAACTGCATTAACTTTAGCTATTGTTTGAGCATCTGTATTTACTACTATATCGCCCACAGCTACTCCTTTAGCAACAAAATCTACTTCATCGTCTACAAGTGCATTTTGTCTAACTATTAAATAGTTTTCTGGATTAGCTTGAAAAATATCACTAGCAAATGCTAGTTGTGTTCCTGAATCTACAGCCGCTACAGCTGCATTAGCTGGTGTAGTCGTGTTGTACACAACATCACCTACTACCACCGGGAAAGGTGATGTGGTAGATGTAAAGGTTGCGCCAGAATCTATTAATTTATTTGTTGCTGTAGATGTGTTAATCCCGTTGTCTACTTGATTTCCTACACCTATGCAGGCTAAAAAATTTGGATTGGGGATTGGTATACTGTCACTCGGTGTAACATGTATTGCTTGGGTCGTGTTGACCGTTATTTTAGGATATGCCATTATTTAAAGTTTAGAGGTTAAAAATCTCTTTTATTTTTTATCGTAAGGAAACATTCGATTGAGTGTGTCCCTACGTTCGCCGCATCCGCACCCACCTTTTGTGACTTTGTCTACAACTTGTTTTATGCCTGTTGCCTTTGTAAACTTTTCAATGCTATCTCCTAAACCTCTTGACTTCATTATTCTTTCTCGACGATTTTATCTGCATATGGATTAACTCTCGGTTCACACTTTACGTACTGTACTGAATCCGCTTTGTCAATCACTTTAGTTTTTAAAGGCTCTTTTTTCTTTTTTGCCATTTGATTAAATTTATTTTTTTGCAATTTTAGCTGCAACTTTTTTGAAACTCATTATGTTATTTTAAATGATCGTGTTTCACTACTTTTGGTGTATGTCTGTATGACATAGACTTGTCAGCTCCATAAGAGTGTCCGTACATTTTTTTAGACATAGCTTTGGATTCATCTCTACGATCTTTAAAAGATTGTTTCTTTTTTCCATTTCTAGCCCCTAAAGACTCATCTAATCTTGAATTGTAACCTTGTTTTTTCATTTTATAAAAATTTAATATTACAAATATAATAATATTTTATTTTTATTTTTTAGACCTTCTAATTTTTCTATTCATTGATTTTTGAGCTCTTTTCTGTTTTCTATCTGCTTGCTTTTGGAATCTTTTGCTGACACGATCATATTTTTGTTCAGCTTTCTTTTTGTTTTTAATAGTTCTTGTTCTGCCAACTTTATTTCTTAAGGTGTTAGAAGCTACAGTTCCTGTTCCATCTTCATTAACATAATAGCCTTTTGTCTTCATTGTTCCTCTTGTGTTTCTCGAAGTAGTTTTTGCTTTTGTTTTAAATGCTCCTTTTTTTGACGTACCTCCTGTGCTTATAACAGTACTATAAGTCTTTATTTTCATTTTTGACTTAGTTCCTCTTTTCGTTGTTTTTGATTTGCTGCTCCTATTAGTTGTAGAGGTTACAAGGGCTCTATTTTTAGTAAGTTTTTTTTGTGGCATAATATTTTATTTAGCATCTCCAGCGTCTTCTAGCTTGTCTAATTCTTGAATTAGGGTCATTCCTGGTAGCAGCACTGCTTCGTTTTAATTGACCTAAACTTCTAGCGCAATAAGACTTTCTTCTTTTTTGTCTCATCTTGCTCGGTTTCTTTTCTGTAACAGCAGTTTGTAGATTAGAACCAGGGTTAGCTCTTTTATATGCACGCACTCCTTTTTCAGTCATACCTGCGCCTTTAGATGTTTTTCTATAATTTCCTCCCTTACCTGTTGTTCTTGCAATTGCCATTATGAGTTTCTTACTTTTGCTGCTGATGTATTAGAGACAAACTGCTTTCCTTTTGAACCTGCTTTTTTCTTTTTACGAGCTGTAGCGGCTAGTTGTCTTTTAGATAAACTTCTAGCTTTTGCCATGGGTAAGCATCTGTCTGGGTTTTTTTTATTTTTTGAAGTTCCACACGGCCCTTTAATTTTACCATCAGTACCTACTCTAACCCAATTTTGTTTTCTCCAATTAGCTAATTCTCCCATTTAACTGTGTTTTTCCCAGGGCAAATCTCTATCCCTGGTGTTTATTTCAGTAGCAGGTATTACTTGAATTGGTGAAGAACTATCTTTTCTATAATAATAGTTTTGCGAATCATATTTAAGCAATCCTTTATTCATTTGATCTAAATGTACCTGCTCGTGAGCAACAGCACGCTTTTTGTTTTTAGGCGATATGTCCTGATTTATTTCAATAACTCCATTTGGATTAATCTGCCCATAAACATCTTTAGGTAACTTTTTTTCAACTACCAAACGATCACCATTACTGTAGTTTTTGTTGTACCCAAACATCTCATACTTATTTTTAAGTTTGAAAGACATTTATTTTTTCTTCTTCTTCATAGCCATCATAGGCTTCTTCTTCATATTGGACATCATAGGTTTTTTCTTCATAGCCATCTTTGGTTTTTTACCACCCTTCATTACAGCAGCTTTAAACTTAGGATTGTTATCAAGCTTACCTGATTTAGCAGCTTGTTTTAACTTTGGATTAAACTTAGGTTTTTTAGGCATAGCCATTTTAGGTTTTTTCTCCATAGCCATTTTGACTTTTTGAATTACGTTGAGCATAGGTTTTTTCATCATAGTTATAATATTTAAAAATTTATTTTTTACCGTAGTTAGGGTCTTTACAATATTTGCTTGCAGCCATATTTGCATATGCTGAAGGATATTTATCAAAAGTTCTTTTAGCCCAAGCAATACCGGCTGGACAAATTTTATTACCTTTTTTAGTTCTACCTTTTTTAGCCATTTCATTAAGATTTTAAAATCTGTTTTAAAGATTTTATTTTACCAATAGAAACTTTTTTATCAACCTTTTTTTCTACTTTTTTTTCTTTTTTTGCCATAATAATAATTTTTATCGTCCTTGACCTCTATATTTTTTTTTATATCCTGACTGATTCCTTGAAGCATTTTTTGAATGAACTCCTGGATTCTTTTTTTTATGTTTAAAAACATAATTAGCCAGTTTTAATTTAGCCATGGATTTAATTTTAATTTTTTACTTTTACAAATATACGATTTTAATTAAATGAAAAATTACAACATACCCATACGCAAAAACACATCTAGGCGTGCTCCCAACTATGATTATTTAAAATACTGGAGAACGATTCGTTATTGGATAAAAGCAAAATACAAACTATCAACTCCAGATATAGAAATGCTTTTGTTCTTATATAGTGAAAATATGTTTACTAAAAGTAAATTTAAAAGGTTTGAGCAAATAATGAGTTGGGACATCAATAGGTTTGATAAACTACTTAGAGATGATTGGATACATGTTTGGCGTAAAAGAAAAGGAAAAGAAGCTACGCTTTACGAATTAACATACAAGTCAAAAAGAATTGTAACGCTTATTTATAAAAAATTAAGTGGTGAAGAAATAGCTGAAACGGCACATTCAAATCCTTTGTTTAGAAACGACGCATCCTACATGGATAAGGTTTACAGGCAAAGTATAGTAGAGATGAATAAGTTTATAAAACAACAACGACATCTCGCTCTTGAATAATCGTATAAGGTTTTTCGTTTAACAACATACTGTGTCCGGCATTTTTATCAAAGTAAATTAAATCATCTTCATTTATTACCTCAACATTATCTCCGCTTTTAATAACTCTAGCTTTTTTATACCTGAAATGATCTATATCATTAGCCGAAAGTAATATTCCTGAATCAGTCTTGTGCTCCTCTTCAATAGGAACTATAATTATAAACTTACCTATTGGCCTCATTAATCTCTAGGAAGTTTAGGAACTCTATTGTAAGATATGTTTGGTTTATCACTCTCATCGACATTCCATTTGTCGATAATTTGTCCTTCTAAGTCTTTTACAACATATCCGTGTTTTACTAAAAAACGAATACACCTATCTATTTCCTTAACTTGTTCTCTAAAATGATGGAATATTTGGTTCTCAAATGGTTGGTGTTCTCCTGCCATAATTATAATTTTTAATTTATTAATTTGTTTTTATTCTAGCGTGTGTAACAATTGCGTTCGTACTAAGTATTGTTGCAGCTACACTTACTGCGTTTAATAAAGCGTTTTTAGTCACTTTTAAAGGGTCTATTACCCCCATCTCATACATGTCCCCCATTTTTTCTTCTTTCACGTCGTAACCAATCTTATTGGTGTCAGAGCTAATCAAACCAATGACATGCTCTGGGTCTTTACCAGCGTTTATTAATATTTGATGGGCTGGAGCTTTCAATGCTTCCTTTAAAATTGCGCAAGCAATTTTTTTATTTTTTTCCTCATGAGTATCTATGATATATTGCGAAGCTCTATACAGTGCCATGCCTCCACCCTGTACTATACCCTCTTGCATGGCGGACTTTACGGCACAGACCGAGTCTTCGACCCTGTCATACTTTTCTTTTTGTTCAACATCACTATTACCACCAACATAAATACACCCTATTGCGCCAGCTAAACTAGCTATCCTTTCGTTTATAAAATCTTTATCTTGTTTTAGTGGTGTATGGTCTTGTTGTTCTTTTAATTCTTCTATTCTGCTTTTAACCTCTTCACTCATCTCTATGTTTTTAATTAAAACAGAACTATCCTTAGCAACAATTATCTTATCTACATGGCCAAGGTCTGATAAACTCAGCAAGCTTAGATCATCACCAGTCTTTTCAGAATAAAAATTTGCTCCAATCGCTACAGCTATGTCTGACATCAGTTCATGAGTCTTATACCCAAACGATGGTGGAGTTATATTACAAAGCTTCAATCCATTTCTAACAACATTAGCTGCAAGAGTATTGATAACGTTTGGTGAACACGGAGCTATAAGTAATAATTTTTTATTTTGCTTAATAATTGGTTTTAAAACATTTTCAATTTGTAATATGTTATTTATTTCTTGGTCACACACCAGAACCATTACATCCTCCAGAACACACTCGTCTTTTCTTTGGTTGTTTAAAAATAAATTGGATGTGTACCCTCTATCTATTTTAATTCCATTAGTAACCTCAGCGTACGTTTCGTGATTCATACTCTTCTCCACTGTGACTATTCCATCAGACCCAACTTTATTATACGCATCTGTTATTATATTACCAATTTCTTTATCATTGTTGGCAGATATAGTTGCTACATGGTTCAAACTTTTCTTAGTGACAGGTTTAGAACTTTTTTTAAGAATCTTAACAATCGTGTCAATCTGTTTGTGTATTTCTTTTATTATTTCTGTTATATTGCATTCACCCTTGACATCATCTAAGAGTTGATTCGTCCCACATTTTACAATAGCTTCAGTAAGTACAATAGCAGTAGTGGTTCCATCACCCGCAGACGATGCTGTTCTAGAAGCTGCGTCCTTCATCATTTGAATCGCTAAGTTCTCTATAGGGTCATCAAGATATATTGAATTAGCTACTGTTACTCCGTCTTTAGTGACTGTAATACCTTGAAGATGATCGGTAGATTCTATAAGTACGGTACGTCCCCTAGGGCCGAGCGTGCTTTTTACTGCGTTAGATATAGATGAAATACCGGATATTAATTTATCTCGACCCATTTGATCAAAGGTGAGATCTTTGGGGATATAACCTTTACTGTTCATGTAATTAATTGAATTAAATTTATTCAAATATACAATAATTTAAACAAAAGATAAAGTGTCAAGGTGTCGACTTTTTGTCTGCATACTCCAAATATATTTTTTATACTTCTTTATTTTTTTTCTTATATATACCTGCGTAAACTTGACATTTTCGACACTATATATTTAATTATCTGATTAACAGTAACTTAAAGCGTGTCGACTTTATTTTTTATCGACATTTTAGTGTCAACTTTCGACACTTTTACATAAAAAAAGAGGATTTTGTTAAAAACCCTCCTTTTACAACTAATCAAAAACAGAACAAATCGTTACTAAAATTCTAATTCGTTAAAGTTTTTTTTATTTTCTGCAAGCTGTATACCTTCAGCAATCATATTGATTTTTCTGTCGTTATCTACAGCTCTTTTCATGTCAGCAATCTTTTGAATACCTGACACACTGTTAGGTCTGTCGTTAATTAACCTTCCATCTTTGATCAGTAGCCCGTTTACGTAATCGTTTTTATTTATCATGACTATTAATTTTAGTAAAGATAGTGAAATTATTTTTTAAGATTAGATATATAGAAGTTGAGGGTTATATATACTTCTGAGAGCAACTACCCTAAAAACGAAACTGATTTTTTTTTAACCGGAATTTTTAAATTTAAATTTTTCTTTCAGATTTTTTAGCTTTTTGGTCTAGGGTTGGCACACCCTCGCCCCCTCGCCCCCTGTTTCTCTCTGTTTAGCCCCTGTTCGTTTGTCGTTTATCGTCCTTCCCTCTCTTGCCTTCCCTCGCTTCTCGTATGTTTACACACGCGGAGAAAGAGAGTAAACACCCCACGCAATAAATAAAACAGAAACAAAACACCTGGAACAAATTGAATTTTATTTATCTAATTATTAGATATATAACAAATTAATACAGCTGTAACAAGTATTAAAATCAATGATCTTTTTTTTCTTCCTGTAAATAAAAATAATTTAACATTTAATTAAAAAAAACTTGCACAGAATTTAAACAATTCATATACTTGCATAGTAAACAATTAAATAAATATTAAAATGAGAACACTATTAAATAAAAAACAAAGAGCCGATTTTTTAAGTAAAAATTGGTCATTTGAAACGCTTGATTTTAAATGGACAACCTCAAGAGGTCGTAATACTTACGGATATAGTATTTGCACATTAAGAGACAAAAGAGACAACAAAATTTCTTCAACCTGTGGCGGTGGCTACGATATGAAAGGAACTTGTTTGGGCGATTTTATCAACATTTATTTTTATGATGAGATCAGAAAATTAAATTCCGCTGATTTTTACGGCTTGACGCATTACGGTAAAAAATACAGACATTTAAAAAATGCTTCAAAACATGGAAAGAGCCATGTTGATGGGGGGTGTGGATTTTCAACTATGGAAAAGATATTAAACAAAATCGGTTTCAAACTTTCTTTTGTATTAGAAAACAACAACCAAATAATTTATAATTTAAAAAGTATATAATGAATCGAGAAACATGGTTATTGAAAGGTGTTGAGGAGTTAAAAAAATTAGTTTTTCAGCCGGTAGGTCTAAACGTGCCTAAGGTTAACGTCTCTGTCTCTTTAATGAGTACAGGAATAAGAAAACAAAAAAATGCTAGAATAGGCGAAAATTATCACACGCAATGCAGTAGCGCCGGAAATCATGAAATTTTCATGAGTCCCTTATATTTTGATCGTAGCAACAGCGCGCGAGTTTTGGACGTTCTAGCGCATGAGTTAATCCACGCCATTGATAACAATAAAAACGGACATGGAAAAGTTTTTAGAGATATGGCGCTAAAGATAGGATTAAAAGCGCCTATGAGATCAACAACGGCAAGCGAAGAGTTAAGGGAAAAATGCGAAAGTATAGTTAAAAAGATTGGCGAGTTTCCACACGATAGAATGATAATTGATAAAAACCGCAAAAAACAAGGTACGCGAATGAAAAAATTATCTTGTTTAAGTTGTGGGTTTAGCTATCGAACAAGTCAAAAAAACATTCACATGATGACTAATAATATTTGTAATTCATGCGGACAGAAAACATTAGAGTGCGTTTAAACGCTCTCATTTTAAAAATAAATTAATACTAAATAATTAAATATGTTACATTCAAAATTCAGCATTTCATTCGATCAAGATACTGTTTCAATATGGATTCAGATCACAGTTAACAACGAAAAAACTTTTTTAAATCCTTGTTTTGATTTTGATGAGGATGGTAAAATTATAATTCCTGGTGATAGATGGGGATATAATAAGGAGACATTAAAACTAGTATCTAGGCATGTAAAAACTACACTAGCCAAACTAATAAAATATTTAGAGGATAGTTTCGAGGATTATAAATTATATGATTCAGACGAGACATCAGTAATATAAAAAATAAGCTCCGTAGCTCAGTAGGTAGAGCAAAGATTTGACCTATGTTAGGTAAGTTCGCAACCCCTAACAAGTGTAAAATTGACAACGCCACAGATTAGAACATGATCAGTTCTAACCGCCGGCGGATCTAGAGCGAGGGTTCGAGTCCCTCCGGAGTTTCTAAATTAAATTGAATAAATTTGTATTTCTTGTTTATAAATAGTACATTTAAATTTTAATTAAATTAATTATGAGAACATTACACGGAGTAAATCAAAAAAAACAGGACAGATTAGTGTTTAATTTCATCTGTCAGAAAAATAGTGTCAACCCTCAGCAAGTGAGAGAGGATATGAAAGAGCAAGGGTATTGGTTATTAACCCCAAGCGTAGTAACTAACTTTATTAAGGAAAATTATTAATTATGATTGAATTACAAAAACTTATAAAAAAACTAAAACACTATCAAACAGAGGTAAACTATTATAACTCTAATAAAGATTTCGATTTAGTATATACACAAATAGATCAATTAATGGATAGTATTGAAAAAATTATTCATAAAAATAAAGAACGATGAAAGTAAAAGGAACATATAGTATAAATTACGACACTTATTATGTAGTTGTAGAGTACGAATATTATTGGAAAGATAAAAGCTACGATTCAGATTTTGAAGATGAATTAACGATCAAAAGTATTACACTTGATAATAATGATATAACAGATTTCTGTTATGAATATGTTAAAGAGGATTTAATTCAAGATGTAAAAGAGTATGCAATAGAAAATAAATACGAAAATTTAAATTAAAATAAAATAAAATGGGAACAAGAAGTTTAACACACATAGTAGAAGATTCAGAAACCTTAACCACTATATACAGACAGTATGATGGTTATTTAAAAGGTCATGGATTGGATTTGGCAAGTTTTCTTGCAGATAAAAAAATAGTAAATGGATTAAGTGGAGACACCACAAATGTAGCAAACGGTATGGGCTGTTTATCAGCTCAAATAATTGCTCATTTTAAAAAGTGCGCCGGTAATATATATTTATACCCCCCTAATTCAAAAGACTGTTGGGAAGAGTTTACATATTTTATATACTATAAGGAAAAACAAATAAAAATTAAGGTAAAAAATTATAGTAATGCTGTAATATTTGATGGAACACCTACTGAGTTATTAAAAAAAGTAAACAATGAAAGTTAATTTTAGCATTTCAACAGAAGATGTCAAGTCGGTTTGTGAAAGAGAGGGATTTAATTTTTTATCTTCCGAAGATCATGCACAGATATTAAAAGACACCAAAAAAATATATGAATTAAACATTAAGGACGATATGAGAGAATATATTGCCGGTCAAACCTTTAATCATGTAAGTAAATTAAGAACAGAGTATAACAAAAAAAATAATTATGAATAATTTAGAAAATAAAGTAAATCAATTACAAGCTGATAAAGATCAATTAATGAAAGATCTTCGCACATTAAAAAATCCTGCGATTAAATCAGAAAGCGAAGCAGTAGCAGAGCTACATGCAAAAGTGGAGTGGTACGACCTTTTTGTAGATCGTATCTACGACATAAACAGAAACGCATATAACGAGGCATGTGAATATGCCGACAATAATCAATTTAAAATATGAAACAAAACGAAAAAAAATCACGAAAACAATTAGAAGATGAGTTTATAAAACAATTTACTCCATCTAATTTGATAGAAAAAATAACTGAAACATTTGGCGATAGACATGAGCATATAGATTTTGATGATTTTATGCCTTTAAAAAAACATATGAAAAAATGTGAAGAAATTATAACTAAATCAATTGAAAATAAAAAGAAAAAGAAATGATTTGTTTTTCTCAATTTATTATACTATATTTAAATTTCTTATGAATTATGTTTGTTTACATAAGGATCCCGAACATGAGGATTATTACTGCGAAGATAATGTCCATATGTTCATTTAGTTAGTTGTTTAGATCCAAATAACCCCCTTTCATTAGTTTGTCTGGGGGATTTGGTGGTACAAATGAAAAAGTTTAGACAATACAGGGGTAATCAAGGAAGAAGTCCAGATAAAGTTAATGAAATATTTAAACTATTAAACTTTGTTGTTCTTCTAACATCAATTACTATATTAGCATATTACATTTATACTTTAATCCAATGAAAAAAGAAATATTTGATAGATACACAAACGCTATCGCAAAACAATTTCATCTTAGCATAGATGATATGTTTAAAAAATCAAAAAAAAGAGACATAGTTGACGCTAGGCAAATGTTATACTTTGCGTGTCAAGAAAGACCCATAAGGCTTGCTTACATAAAAAAGTTTTTAGCCGAGTATGGTTATGATGTTCAGCACTCAACTATTTTACATGGAATCAAACAAGCAAAAAAATTAATTGACTCCGACCCAGACTATAAAGAAATACTCGACAAAATACAAAGTGAATAGTTTATTTATATTGTTTGATCAAGCTAGGAAAATTCCATCAGCCATATATAGTAAAAATTCTAAAATGGAAAGCGTTATGAATAGTGGTGCAAAAATACAAAAATTTCCTGATAAAATTGAGATACTAAATATGGGTAAAGGCGGAGATTATTTTAAAGAATGTAGCGAGGATGAGTATGAGGTTTTTTTTCAGTATGGTTGGTCAATAGGTGCAGACAATGTTATGTTAAATAACTATAATTTTAAATTAACTTTAATCCAGGAAAAAATAAAACAAGAAGTAAATACTAGAAAGAACGATAAGCATATTCAAAATCTTAAAAATAGAAGAGAAAAAATATTACAGAAATACACAGAAAGAAAAATCAAATTCAATAATAAAATAAATCAAATTAAATGAAAGAAAAAGTCAAATTGTTAAAAGCTATTGCTGATTTTCAGCAAGAAGCACCTGTATTACTTAGGGACACTGATGGTTATGGTTACAAGTATGTGACCTTCGACCATATTGTAGCTAAAATTAAACCTTTACTGAAAAAACATAAAATAGGTTTTAGTCAAATAGTGGAAGGCAGAGGTCTTAAAACTATTGTGTTTCATATAGATACTGGAGACAGTATTGAGGGGTCAGCTGATATACCTGATATTGAAATGAAAGGTATGAATAAATATCAGTCTTTTGGCGCTGGAATAACCTATTACAGAAGGTATGCTTTAACCTCCATGCTAGGATTATTGTCTGACAAAGATGTAGACGCTGAGATATATAAAGAAGCTGAAAAAAACGAAGACAATGAAAAACCTAAAGAAAATAAATTAGTCACTCTTAATATTGATGATGGAAATTGGGAGAAAGTTATGAAGTTTATTGTCCGTAATAAGTCTAAAGGTTTAAGGTGGATTATATCAACGCTAGAAACTAAATACTCTATTGCTCAAGAGGTTGAAAAAGCTATCGGTAGTCATGTCAAATAAAATAATAGAAAAATTAAAAGATGATTCTCATTACTATGGTGTAGTAGGTAAACAATATTTATCTAGTTCAGATATAACCACATTATTATATGAGCCAGAAAACTTTAAGCAAGAGAAAAAAAGTCCCGAAATATTAATGGGAAGATATTTTCATCAAATAATTTTAGAGCCAAACAAACCTTTAACTATTCCTGTTTTTGATTCCTCAAGTAGAGCAACAAAAAAATTTAAGGACTATATACTTGAAACAAATCAAGACAAGCATGATGTATTGTTAGAGGTAGAAAGAGATTTAATGTTACAATGTAGAGATAAATTATTTAGTGTATTAGAAATTAGCGAATTGATTACTGATAGTAATAATAAATTCGAAGTTCCTTCTTTAACTAAACTATATGGTAACATTTGGAAATCAAAATGCGACATACTGCATGAAGATTTTGTAATTGATTTAAAGACCACAGGAAATGGCAAAAACTTTAGATCAAGCGGGTACTCTTTTTGTTATAATTCACAAGCATTTATATATCAGCTTCAATATAAAAAACCTATGATATTCATAGCTATTGACAAAAAAACTTTAAATATATATAAGTGCCCTTGTTCAGAAGATTTTATAAACAAAGGAGAAGAAAATGTAATTAAAGCCACTGAAATTTATGAAAAATATTATGGTAAAAATAAAACCCATGATGTATCTCAACATATTCAAGAGATACTTTTATAATAAATATAATAAAAACACACATTACGAGCTGAAAGTTCCAAAGAGTTGTGAATGTGTGAAAGATAAAGAAGATTTTATCTATGTAACTTTAAATTTTTTGGAACAAAATATAAAAATAATTAAATAATGGAAGAAAACAAAGAAAGCAAATACGAAGAGGGTAAAATAGTTTTATTTTCTAACACAGACAAAAAAGGTAAACAGCCTGATCTAACTGGCTGGGGTATGTACAAAGGAGAAAAATTTGAAGTAAGTATGTGGAACAATATTTCAAAAGCGGGTAATAGTTATAAATCTGGCGAAGTCAAAGCTCCTTATGTTCCGCCAACACAACCTGAACAAAAAGTTACACCTGTTAAAGAAGATAATACAGATTTATTCTAACTTTAAGCACCTAATTTGGAAAAGCCACACGTTTAAGTACGGAGGCAAGATTTACTGACGAGTAATAAAAGTTCGATTCTCTTATAGGTGCCAACTACTATTAACTAAATGACTATTACTATATTTAAAGATATTAAATCTACCAATCAGCCTTTTTTTAGAGAGGTTGAAGTGGTTTTAAATAGAATAAGAGAGGGTGCAAGTAAAGATCTAGTAAAAAAAATAAGAGCTGAAAAAGATAAAAACCAAAGAAATCTTTATAAACAAAATTTACCTGCGGTCTGTTTTAGTGGCAAGTTTACTAAAAGAAGTGATAACTCACTTGAAGAACACTCTGGTCTTATATGCTTAGACTTTGATGGCTACAATAGTAACAAAGATTTACTACAAGAAAAAGAAAGATTATCTAAAAACAAATACATATACTCTGTCTTTATTTCACCAAGCGGTAAAGGATTAAAAGCTTTAGTCAAAATACCTAATAATCCTGACAATCATAAATCTTATTTTTTAAGTTTACAATCTTTTTTTAACTCACCATACTTTGATATTACATCAAAAAACGTAAGTAGAGTTTGTTATGAGTCTTATGACCCCCTTATATATATAAATAAAACATCAAGTGTTTGGGATAAAATTGAAGAAGAGGAGTTTAATGAAATAAACAGAAAAGTTGATTTACCTACTATACCTATAACAGATGAAAATAAAATTGTAGATATTTTGACTAAGTGGTGGACTAAAAAATACCCCATGATAGAGGGTCAAAGAAATCAAAACGTTTTTATTCTTGCTTCAGCATTTAATGACTTTGGTGTTAATCAAACACTCGCTGAGTTTGTTTTAAATAATTATGCTACCAAAAGTTTTAAACAAATAGAAATTAAAAGAACTATACAGTCAGCTTATGCGCAAAAACAAAACTTTGGTACTAAGTATTATGAAGATGAAGATAAGGTCAATCAAATAAAATTTCGGCTTAGACAAGGCGGTACAAAAAAACAAGTAAGGCAAGAAATGGAAGATGATGTCGATCCTGTCATTATTGATAATGTTATAAATAGATTAGAGGAAGAGCAAAGTAGTCACAAGTTCTGGACTAAAAGTGATAAAGGCGTAGTCAAAATAGTTCATTTTTTTTTTAAAAGTTTTTTAGAAGAGCATGGTTTTTATAAATTTAATCCACAAGCTAGTAAAAATTATGTGTTTGTTAGAGTTACTAATAATCTTATAGACCATACAAGTGAAAAAGAAATTAAAGATTTTATTCTTAATTATTTATTAGACTTAGATGATGTTAGTGTATATAATTATTTTGCTGAAAATACTAGGTATTTTAGAGAGGAGTTTTTGACCTTGCTTTCATCAATAGACGTGTACTTTATTGAGGACAACAAAGATACTGCTTATTTATATTATAAAAATAGCGCAGTAAAAGTTACTAAAAAAGAGTTAATATCAATTGATTATTTAGACCTAGGAGGTTATGTGTGGAAAGATCATGTTATTGACAGAGGCTTTATTAAGTGTGAAACTACAAATTGTGATTTCAGAAAGTTTATAAACAATATATGCGGTAATAATGAAAGCCGAATACAATCTATGCAATCTACCTTAGGTTACTTACTACATGGCTGGAAAAACTTATCTTACTCTCCAGCTGTTATTTTAAACGATGAGGTCATATCTGATAATCCCGAGGGTGGAACAGGTAAAGGTTTGTTTATGAACGCACTTGCTCAAATGAAGAAACTGGTTGTTATAGATGGAAAGAGTTTTAATTTTGAAAAATCTTTTGCTTATCAATTGGTCTCAGCAGACACACAGATATTATGTTTTGATGATGTTAAAAAATATTTTGACTTTGAAAGATTATTTTCTGTAGTAACTGAAGGATTGACGCTTGAAAAAAAGAATAAAGATGCAATAAAGATACCTTTTAGTAAATCGCCTAAGGTAAGTATAACCACAAATTATGCCATAAAAGGTAAAGGTTCTTCGTTTGAAAGAAGAAAGTGGGAGTTAGAATTATCCCGATATTATACTAGGGACAGAACTCCTTTAAAAGAATTTGGAAAGCTTATGTTTGGAGAATGGAATGATGAAGAGTGGTGTCAGTTTGATAATTTTATGATTGAATGTTTACAGCTTTATTTAGATAAAGGTTTAATCAAAAGCGAGTTTGTTAATCTTAAAATAAGACAGTTGGCGGCGGAGACTTGCCATGAGTTTATTGAGTGGTGTGGGCTTGTAGATGGTGTGCAAGAAAATGAAAAATTAAAAGTAAATAAAAGATCTTATAAGCATGATTTGTATATGGATTTTATTGAAGATAATCCAGATTTTGCACCAAAAGCAAAAATGACTGTATCAAGAATTAGATTTTATAAATGGCTTCAAGCATACAATTTATATAAATATGACTGCGAGCCGGAGGAAGGAAGAGATAATAGTTCAAGGTGGATAATATTTAGAAACAAACAACACTACGAAAAAACAGGAGAATTAGAATTTTAAAATATATAGCTTGTTGAAGGAATTTGCAATTCTCGTTTAATTTTCGTATATTTGTATAATTAAAAACAAAACAATATGAAAATAACAGAAAAACAAATACAACAAAAAATTAAACAATTAGGTTTGTCAAGAGAGGAAGCAATCCGATCTATAAAGGTAGGCGAAAAACTAAAACAAAGATTACAAAATAGATTTTGTTAGATAAAGTGATTAAGCTTAGACCATATCAAAAGACTATAGTTAAAACAGCAATACCTGTGTTAAAAAAGCACAGGTTTTTGTATCTTGCCATGGAGGTTAGAACGGGCAAGACGTTAACGAGTTTGAGTATGAGTAGCCTTCTGCCTGTTCAAAACCTTTTGTTCATCACCAAAAAAAAAGCTATCTCAAGCATACAAGACGATTACGACAAGCTAAATCCCAGCTTTGATATTACTGTTATCAATTATGAATCTCTTCATAAGCTACCAGAATTAAAATTTGATATGATTATTTGTGATGAAGCTCATGGCATGGGTGCGTTTCCAAAACCCAGTCGTAGAGCAATACAAGTTAAGTCTTTAATTTTATTTCACAAACCTTTCGTTATCTTACTCTCAGGAACTCCAACCCCTGAATCATATAGTCAGATGTATCATCAGGTTTATGGCATATCAGACAATCCTTTTAAAAAATTTAAAAACTTTTATGCTTTTGCTTATGAGCATGTAGATATTAAAAAAAAATACATCAGCTCTATGCCTATAAATGATTATAGTCATGGTAAAGAATCTATCATAGATTTAATGAAGCCCTACACTATTTCATATACTCAAAAGGAAGCTGGTTTTAAAGTTGAAACCAATGAAGAAATAATAAATGTAGAGATGAACAAAATAACTTACATGATTATTAATAAATTAAAAAAAGATTTAGTTGTGGAAGGAAAGGATCATGTGATATTAGCAGACACTGGAGTAAAACTTATGTCAAAATTACATCAACTTTTTTCTGGCACAGTAAAATTTGAAGAAGGCGGGTCAATGGTCTTAGATTACAAGAAAGCCGAATCTATTTATTTTAAATTCAGAAATCAAAAAATAGCTATATTTTATAAGTTTAAAGAGGAATTAAATGCAATTAAGAGTGTGTATCGTGATGAGATATGCACAGAAGTAGATGAGTTTAACTCCACTGACAAGTCAATAGCGTTACAAATAGTCTCAGGTAGAGAGGGTATAAGTTTAAGAAAAGCTACCGCTATTGTTTATTATAACATTGATTTTAGCGCTACAAGTTACTGGCAATCAAGAGATAGAATGACAACTAGAGATAGAAAGTATAATAAAATATTCTGGGTGTTTGCAAACAAGGGTATTGAAAAAAAAATTTATAAGACTGTAATTAAAAAGAAAGACTATACCTTGAAACATTTCAACAGAGATTTATTAAGTTTGTAATATGACTGAGCAACAGATACAAAAGAAAAGAATTGATCAGTTAGAAAAGGAAGGTTACTATGTTTTAAAATTAATTAAAACAAATAAAAATGGTATACCGGATTTAATTGCAATAGGTAAAAACTCTGATGTTTTGTTTTCTGAAATTAAAGGAGTAAATGGAAGGGTTTCTCCTTTGCAACAATATAGAATGAAAGAGTTAAATAGTCATGGAATTAAAACAGAGGTATATAAAGGATAAAGGCTATGATGTAGAGGATGAGTTTATGGATGAGCTCAAATCTATGGATAGTGAAACTGCAATAGCTATTGCATATTTTATAGAAAACAATGTTCAAGAAGTCAAGCCTAATGAATTAGCCACATATATTTTTGGCGGATTAGTTTATGTTAAAAATCAACCTATAACATTTGCGTTAGAAATTATGAAAGTCAAATACAGGCATCTTACTTTTACTGATATAAATTTAATTACAATGGACGAGTATTTAGACTTAATACTTGAAAATTCTTACATCAAATCAAATGAAAACAATACAAAAATTAAATCAAATAGAAAAACACATAGAGTATTATAAGGATTATAAAAAAAGACTCTGTCAATTTATTATCCATAACTGTACTTATGTAAATAACGGCAAACTCCACCAAAGAATAAATTTAAGTGCTGACCAAATGTTAAGATTGCTTAAAGAAATTCAAAATATTGAACGCCATGTATTTAAACTAGAAATGAAAAATATTTACAAATATTAACTAATATTAATAATTTTACTATCTTTATATGGAGGGTTTTATTTTTTACAAAGTATAAATGCTTCAACCCACTACTATTATGGATATATAAAATGAGTAAAGTTTCATTAGAGGACGTAAACGCTATATCACATATTAATTATGTAACGCACACGTCTCACGACCTTGTAAATGATTTATACGAGGATTTAATGGAGCGTGATCATAGTCAAGCTAAACAAAAAGCTCAGAATATAGTAAAAATAATGTCTGAGCTGGTTCAATCCCTCTCAGATGACATCTAAGAAAAAAATTTATGGTAAACGCCTTAGGTTATCTAAATCTGAAGTTGAGTTAGTATACCAGCATCGTGCCTCCCATATGGATAATATTAATGACAATACAGCTTTGTCATTACATTTAAATGAAAGAGGGATAGATAAAGACGATGTAATAAGTGTAAAGCACTGGCAAAGTGCGAATGGAGAATATAGGTTCTCTGTAGTTACTAAAGAAAATTTAGGTATAAAAGAAAAAGAAATATTTGCTAAAGTACATAAATTTATTTCTGAATATTCTCCTAAATACATTTCTATTAAACACAAAAATAATACCAATAACCCACATCTTTTAGTAATCAATCCAGCGGATATTCACATTGGTAAATACGCAAATGCAAATGAAGCTGGAGATAAATACAATACTGATATAGCTATTAAACGTGTGCTTGAAGGTATAGATGGGTTACTAGAAAAAGCTAAAGGTTTTAATATTGAAAAAATATTATTTTGTATAGGTAATGATGTGTTACACGTTGACAATGTTTACAACACAACCACAAAAGGTACACGTCAAGATACTGACGGAAAGTGGTGGGAGCATTATGAAAAAGCTTTATCTCTTTATGTAAATTGTGTAGAGAAGTTAAGAAAGTTAGCTAAGGTTGATATACTACATAGTATGAGTAATCATGATTATCAATCAGGATTTCATTTAGCACACACCCTACAAGCATGGTTTAGACACGCAGAAGATATTACTTTTGATATTTCAGTAGCACATAGAAAGTATTATAAATATGGTACATCTCTTATAGGCTTAGAGCATGGTGATGGGGCAAGATTAGATAATCTTCCTTTGCTTATGGCTCAAGAACAACCAAAACTATGGGCTTCAACTAAAACTAGATACTGGTACTTACATCATTTACACCATAAAATAAAATACAAATGGCGTGACGCTAAAGACTATATAGGTGTTACAGTTGAATACATGAGATCACCATCGTCTTCTGATAGCTGGCATGCACGTAAAGGTTTTACAGGAGCTCCTAAAGCTTGTGAAGGATTTATACACCACAAAGAACATGGACAAGTGGCTAGACTAACTCACTTTTTTTAAAATGTTGATTAAGTAATTTACAATTTAATAAGTCTTGACATTTTTCATACTCTTCAATACCTTCAAAGTATTCAATAAGTATATCATAAACATCGTCTTCCATAGGTATGATAGGTTTGGTGGGATTAAATATTAAAGCCACGTTCTCACCTTTCTCTAATAATTTTTCGTAACCTATTTTATTAGTCAGAACATAGTAACTAGTAAGCATACATTTATGTTCATCAAATAGTTTCAAAATTCAAACGCTTTTTCTAATTCACTTTTCTTTTTTGGTTTTGCAAGAGGGTTTACTTTAAGAGGTATAAATCCTAAGTCAAACAAAGCATCAATTTCTTTTTTAGAAAAACCTATTTTTCTACCTTGCAGTGTCCTTTTAACATTTTCAGGATTTGCTCCTAAAATTAAAGCAGAAATAACCTGGTCTAAAACAAACATCCAGCTGTCTTTTCTTGATTTATTTACTTGTTTATATGATTTTACGATATTATCTAAATCACTATCAGTAAATATTTGACTGTTCTCTAGTTTTTCTACCAACTTATAAATGTCTCCTCTATAACTACTTTCCCTTGCTAATTGCTTTCTTCTTTTCGGTTCTAAATTAAAATATAGTTGTTTTTCTATATCAATATCATAATCTCTATAACCTAAAAGTTTTAAAGGTTTAGCTTCTTTAACATCTCTTCCGCTTACAACTCCTTTACCTACAGCATCTTCTATTTGTAATACCGCTCCTGGTGCAAAAGCTCTTGCTAAAAATGGTTGCAATAAATCTGTAAATATATCTTGTGATCCTTTTCTTTTGTAAGATTCATAGCTTTGTAAAGCAGCATCAATTACAAAATCAAGGCTTGCAAAAGTCTCCAAGTTTTCTATAAATGTTCCTTTAACAATATCTAAACCTGATTTAGATTGCATAAATCCATTAACCAATCTGTCTATCATTTGAAATGGATCAAATGTTGTAGCGTCTAAAAATTTTAATTTACCATCAGACGCTTGATAAACAATTAGTTTACTGTTCTTTTGCCAATCATACACAAACTCTCTTATAGCTTGCTCTTTAACTGTCAACCCTCCAAATGTTTGCTGTTCTTCATCTCTTGGTTCATCATCGTCAAAACCTCCGATACCCAACATAGGTAGTATACCTCCTAATAATTTACCTCCAGTAAATTTAGCAATAGCATAGAAGGCTCCATCTCTCATAGCAATATAGCCTAGCATATTAGCTAACTTTCTAAACCCTTCTTTTCTTAGCCTCTTACCTTTTGGTGTATCCTCACCTGCTTTGTTCCCTCTGTTTATTAATGATGCAAATCCTTGTTTACCAAACGCTACGTTATAAGCTGTTCTGTAAGACTCAAGTTGAAAAGAAATAAAGTTACCCACTATAGGAGACGCTTTTAATATTCTACCTATTTTAGGAATACGCGAATAGTTTGGATATTGATTCTTTACCATTTCACCCGCCTCTTCTTGCACTTGTTTTAACTCTGAATCAGTTAAATCATTTATGTCTTTATCAAACAATACTTTTGCTAGAGTTTTAGACTCTTGCTCGTAACCCATAATTTTCCAAAAATCATCCCCAACTCGATACAGCTTAGACGCTCCTTTAAATAATTTTTTAAATGGTCTTGTTAACGCGTTACCTGCTTGTTTTTTATACGTTGGTTCTTGTGTAAATCTTTGCAATAAATCCTCTTCGTTTGTTGACTCTTTAAGCATATCTCTTAACTCTCTTACATCAACACTCTGATCTATAATACCAAGGTCATAATATGTTTCTATAGTTTTACCTAACTCTTCATCGCTTTTATTAGTTAAAGTAGCTATAATTGCTTTAAGAGATTTTTTATACGAATCCATATCCATAGTTCCATTCATTATAGATATAGGCGCGTGTCCGTTAATTAATGCAAAATTAATATTGGATAAAAAGTTTATTAACTGTGTTGAAGGTGAAAGAACTGTCTTTGCAGCTCTTGGAAATGCCATGAAGTATTTTAAATAAATATCTGAGAGCTTGTTATTGAACATAAACTGTTGAGAGTTTTTAGGAAATAAACCTTCCACTAATTCTGGATACGTATACAAGCCATCAATAGGCCCGTAGTTTTCGTTATTAGCTGCACTTATTCTAACCATATCATCTGTTCTGTTGGGGTCGTTTTTAGTAAATAAATATCTACCGATTCCGTTTTCATACACAGATTGTAAGAAGTTTGCGCTTGACAACAATGAACCCATTTTGGACATGGTAGTAATATAATTAGCTACCGGGTCGCTAATCTCTCCGTATAGTTTTCTTATAGGTTCAGGTACCTCTTTCCTTTGTTGTAGTATGCCTCTTTTTTGTCCTGTGCCAACATATGTGTCTATAAAGGTTTGAGCAGTTGTTTTATCACTTAGTAAATCATTTATCTTCTGATCTACCATTCTTTCAAGAGTAGTATCAAAATCTTCTTTTACTTTTTTATTTTCTCTTTCAACTTCTTTTAAAAACTTTTTCTCTTTCCTAAAAAAATCTTTAGCGTCTTCTATCACATCTTCTTTTAATGTTTTTCTAAATTCAGCTCCTGATAAAGCGCCTTCAAAAAGTCTGTACGACCTGGTTACATACTTGCCTAATTGTGCTTCAAATTTATTTCTGTACACCTTTCCATCTATTTCAACTGGAGTATCCTTATCCACGATATTAGGAGCATCTAATATTTGTTTTGTCATTACATCAATGTCCTGTCTCATTTTGACTATAAGCTCTCCTAGTTTCTTGCTTATATTTTTTACCTCACCTTTTTTATTAGTATATTTTATGTCTTTCAAATCCATTTCACCTTTTAAAACTTTCGATAAGTCTTCGTTAAGTTTTTTAAGCTCCTTTTCAGAAATGTTTCCAGTGGCTCTTAGTTTGTCAAATAGATTTGCAAACTGCGCAGCCTTTCTACTTGCTCTGAATAATATTCTATTGGCTTGATTTTGTTTTTGTTCTTGAAATTTAAATAAGTTTCTAGGTAGATTACCTCGTGTAGAAAACAATTGTTTTACTTTTCTTTTTGCATTGTTTAAAAATCTAGAAAAGAAACTACCTTCCTTTTGTTCAGGCGTAAACTCCTCTTCTTTCTGAGCTTGTTTTACTTGTTCTGGTGTAAGCCTTGAATCTCTATCTAAATCTTCTTCAACTACTACTTCCTCTTCGGCCTGCGTTTCAGGCGGAGCTTGGTCTTGGGTTTTACCCGGCTCGGTAGGTTGCTCGGACTGTACTCCTTCTCCCACCTCTGTGCTATCTGGGGCAGATTCTGGTGCATCCACCTCCTCTGCGCTTTGCTTTTGAATGGCATAATTTATTATTTCGTTATCAGTTATACTTCGGTTAGGGTTTTGTTCTTCAAGTTCTTGTCTAGCTTCTTGTTTTAATCGTTTTTTTGTAGAGGAATCGAGGTCGCCAAAATTAACAGCTGAATCAATTCTTTGATTAGCCTCCTCTATTTTTTGATCCAATCTTGCTCTTACAGACCTTATTTTTGATTCTTGTTTTTGCTGCTCTAATTTATTTATCTCATAAACATCTTGCATTATAACAGAAGCTGTATCTGCATCTAAGTCCCTTGGTATAAAATTAATACTACCAGCGTAAACATCCATTTGATTAACCACATTATCTCTTTGTTCTTGGGTCATTCTACCATCAGCAACTTGTGAATCCATTAAAGACAAAGATTTTTCTCTGTTAGCGTTTAATAAACCTAACATTTGTAATTTATCTATATTACTATCTTTAAATAAAGAAACTGTACCGCTACTCACATCACCCAAACCTGGTATAAGCATACCTGCCGCAAAAGACAATATAGATGTGTTTACAAATTCTTCTCCTGTTATTGTATCAGCCATTATTTTCTGCGCAGCTCTTTCATTAATTCTAGGATTTACAACAAAACGTTCGCCAACCTGCTGTACATTTTCTTGAATAAATTCTTTAACCCCCTCTCCGCCATACTCTAAAGCTTTAAAACCTATTTGTTTAATTTGTTCTCCAAATGTTTTAGGATTTACTTTTCCTGCAACTTGTTTTGATTTGTTGATAGCTTCTTTTAATACTGATGAAGTATTAATGTTTCCAAATAAAGCTTCTGTAGCTTTGGTTTGTGGAGATATAAATGATGTTAAACCATATAGAACAGCCATTTCTCTTGCAGCTACTAAAGCTAATTCTTGCGCCTCATCGTTTGATAAACCAGCTACTTTAGCCTCTCTAAGTGTGTTTTCTAATCCGCTGGAATAACCTAAACTAGATTGAGCTATAAATGCGCTAGACATACCTCTTGAAATAGGTATGCTTTTTAATGTTTTCATAGTGTTGCCTAAAACCCCAGCTCCTCTTGCAAAAGATCCGGCGCTAGACAAACCTGTGGCAACATTTTTGGTTAAAGCTAAGTCTAATACAACAGCACCTAATACTCCTGTAGTATCAATAATGGCTCCTTGTGGACTCAAACTTGAAGATTCTACACCACTCTCTTCTGCCTCTTTTTTTATCAACTTTTCTTGTTGTGTATCTAGCAAACCTGTTACATTAGCTTTGTGATCTACATCTATTATGTTTCCATTTTCTTTAACTAAATAATTGACACCACCCACTTCTACTTCTTTCCCTTTTACATAAGTGTAATGAAGTGTGGGATCTTGAGTTAGTTTATCATATTCCTCAGCTAATCTTATGTCAGCTGCTGCTTTATCAGCCCCTGCCACATCTAGTATTGTAGCTGTAATTTGATTTAATCTATCATCAAACCCTCGACCAAATGATTTTGTTGCTTCCCATAATGAAAAACCTACTCCAGTTTTATCGTTTTTATATTTTTGATACAACGCACGAGCTTCTACTTGATTTTCATTTAACTGCTCAACATAATTTGGCATATTAAATTCTATAAACTCAGACAAGCTTTTGGGATCTACATAATTTGTAGGCATAAAATCAAAGTCTTCTGCCTTCATACTCAATCCTTTGTTTCTCTTTCTGTAATCTAATTCTTGAAATCTTCTATCTCTTTTTTGCACATCCTCTAAATACAAAGTCAACATTCGTAACTCCTCCATTTCTTTTGAAGTTTGTAGTCTGTTTTTTTTCTGACCTACAACATAATTACTTGAGGTATCAAACAAGCCTTGATTTAATTTATCTACATAATCTTTTTTTAGTCCGGTTGAAGTTATAAAACCATCAAAATCTGCTTTGTTTATACCTTGAAGATTATCTAAATTTTCGTATATACTGTCTATAACCCCATCCTCTTCTTGAAACTGTTCATATATAAAAGGAGTATCTAGTTTTTCTCTGTCAATTATTTCTTGAATTTCTTCTTCAGATTTTGCTCTAAATTCTTGCAGTTTATTTATAGCAGTTTCTCTTAATTTTTTTTTATTACTAGAAGCATTTTGTATATCAACAACAGTAACTTTACCTTTTTGTAAAGCATCTATGATACCAGGGTCATTGTTAAGTGCGGTTATAAGCTCTTGATTAAACGTAACGTTACCACCTTGTTCATCTGTTTTATAACCTGTTGGCACCACGCCAGCTCTACTTATAAAAACATTCTGTTCTGCATCCGGTATGTCTGTCTGAAACTGTTGCTCTATAAAACTAAGCTCCCTTGGTGTCTGACCAGATACCAATGAAACATCTTCTGTTTCGGTAGTTGATGAAGACTCCGTATCTCCCTCTGGAGAAATAAGAGATGAGTCGGAATCGTCTTTTTTTTTTACCTTTTCAATAAAGGTGTCAACTGCGTATTTACTTGTAAAGTTATCATCTTTTGAAGAAATCCAATCATACATTTTTGTTGCATAATCTGTTTCGTTCATATTGGTTTTAAAGTCGTCTATAGTGTACCTGTCCGTGAAGGTATTATCTTTTGAAGAAATCCATTGATATAATTGTTCTAAGTATTCCATTTTTTATTCTATGGTGCACCATCATCAGACGTAGGCTTGGGTGCATTTATAGCCTCAGTTATTTTTTCAATTAACATTGAACCATTATTGTTTACTTGATTTAATGTAAGCCCTAGGTCAATAGTTTTATTGTCGTAATTTATTTTAATAGTCTCACCTTGTTCTAAAGGTTGTACTTTAAACATTCTTCTTCCGCCTAAAGCTGCTTTATTAGTAAAAGCCTGGTCTAACATACTAGATATTAACCCCCATTTATAAGTAAATAAGTCTTTATCTGCTTTCGCTATTGCTTCTTGTTTATTTTCATCGTCTTCACTTGCCTCCGCCGCCAATCTATCAGTAATTAATTGAGTCAATTTATCATCAGTATCAAAATCATTTTTAAGAACATCTGTAATTCCTTGGTCAACAGGGAATGAAGATTTACCTAATTTAACACTTATACCACCAACATTACCTAACTCACCTAAAGTTCTATTGAAAGATGGAATACCCTCAAAAGTATTAAATGACTTACCTGCGCCTAAATGAGCGTCTATATAAGATTGTACCTGTGCTGCTGGAACTTTTAATTTTGTAAGAATATCTCTAACTATTTCTTGTCCGCTTTTAGCTATAGGATTACCGTTTTTATCTAACACAAACTCACCTTGTGCATTTTTCTTTTTAGTCTCTACATTAAGTGGTGTCATCTTACCATCAACTAACATAGTAAACTCTATTACATCAACTTTATTAGCGTCAAAATCATCACTAGTTTTTTCAATTTGATTTCCATCTACATCTTTCATGATAATTTTTTCTACGTCTTTATATAAAGGATCAGTTTCTAGCATATTCTGTGCTGCTTTAGCGTCATCAAATACATTTGATATTAATCTGTTTGCAAAATCAACGCCTTTAAGTTTTTCCTCTTTTTGTACACCTCTTTGTTTATCATAAGCATCAGGCCTAAATGGCGGTGTCTTTTTAACTATACTGTCAAGTTGTGATTCTATAGCGCTTGCAGCAAAACCTTTAGCTTGTTGTTTTTGTAATGAAGTTAATTGTAGTTCTGGAGATCCTGAGCTTAAATCCATTTCAATAAATTTATCCATTCCTAAGTTGGGATATTTTTCAGCAAATTCTTTCTTAGAACTCGCATATTTATATCCTTGATTATATAAAATTTCAGCAATATCTGAATCAGTTGCTGTTAAAGTGTCTACTTGACTACCCAGCCATTCACTATAACTTTTACCACCTATGTCGTCCATTTGTCTAAAGTCTTCGATAGATGTAATACTTCCGTTATTTATACTCGCTGTAATTACGGAGGCTAAAGGATCAGTCAATTTTTTAGCTTCATCCATTAAGTTTTTACTTTGTTCTTCAAACCGCATAAGCGCATTTACACTCATAGGATTTTGGAATAACTCAGGATTTTTTTTTGGATCCGGCATTATAGTAAAGTTGCCATCCTTGTCTGGTAACATGGACACCACTTGTATTTGTCCTGTTGCGGGATTTGTGTAAGTTGACTTGTTTTTTAAATTACCAAACGCTTCTATAGACTCAGCTACACTTTGCGTCAAACCTGAAACCTCACCACTTTTTATCTTTTGCATCATCTCATTATAATATCCGTCGTAATTTTTAAAACTCTCAGATAAACCCTTGAATCCTGATAAAACATTACCTTGAAATATTTTATAATCATTAGGTTTTGCAATACCTCTTTTGACTTGGTCATAATAAGTGCGCATAGCATTTTTAGCATCATCTCCACCTTTGTAATATAATGTTAGTAAGGTTTGATTTTTTAAATCAGGCACCTCACTAAGCTTTTCCATAGCTTTAGTAGTGTTGTCTTGAATTTCTTGTTTCCTTTGGTCTCGATCTTTTTTAATATCCGTAAATGTGTCAGACAAAGTACCAGCGACCGTAGCCCAATCTACTTGAGATTTAGTAACATCATCAATTTCCTTACGAATTTGAAATTTAGAAGGGTCTATATTTTTTTGTATAGCCATAATTTTTACTGTGTTTTTCTAGGGGCAACGACAGAGGGATAGTATACACCTTTTTGTGAACCAGGGATAGCTATCGTTGGATTAAGTAAAAATTCATTAATTTGCATAGCTTGATCTGGAGGAATAACTGGATCAAATATTTCACTTGGGGTATAACTATCTCTTAAATCCATATTAGCTTTTTCAGTTCTGTATTGAATTTGATCCTCATAAAATCTACTCCCGGGTTTTAAATCTTCACCAGTAATTTTACCTAACTTTCTGTCTATTTTATTTTTAAAAAAAAGCGGTATTGATTCTGCGGCTTTAGAAAAACCCGATGCTAAACCTTGAAATCCTTGACCGGTAGCAGCGGTAGCAAACTGTCTAGCTTCTCTTGCTCTTATATCTTGACTCATTGCCTCACCTACATCTAAAGAAACTAATTGGTCGTTTATAGCTGACATTTCATCAGCTTTTAATTTTTGTAACTGAAACAACCTTTCAGCCATATCTTCCCTTATTTTTTGATTTTCAGCAACACCAACTGCACCTACTTTTCCTACACCCGCAGCTAAAGTTCTTGGGTCTGATTCTCTCAAAGCTTGTAAAGATTGTTGTTGTTGAGCTGTGCTTTCTCTAAATTGTCTGTCGTAAGCTTCAGTGGGTACCTGTAATTGCTCGTAAAATTTAGTTTGCAAATTTCGTCTAGCTTGTTGCATCAACCTATTGCTCTCACGTTCTGCTCTTTGTTGAGCTGCTTTTTGTTTTGCAGCTTGACCAAATCCTAGGGCGCCTCCCGCTACAGAAGTAAGCGCTCCTAAGCCTTGCATTACCGCTCCAAATGTTATTGGTTCTGCCATAATTATATTTTTTTGCTATCTAGCAAAGATAGTAAATTCTAAGGATAACTTTTCATAACACTACTACCCACAGAAAAAAGCTCAACTGCACTAGTATCATCGTTAGATAAAGTAAATTCCATATAGTAACCTCTAGCTCCACTAGATTCTGCCACACTGTTTTTATAATACAATATCATCTTACCTGTAGTTGGTATAGTTGCTCCTGCTCCTGAAGCATCTACTGTTACAGTTTTATTTGTCAAAGCAGTTACAGGCCCTGATATTACAGGAGCGTCAGTGTTACTTCCGGTGACTGTGGCTACATAAATTATATCTCCTATACTTATTATATTTCCAATATCTTTTGTGAACGTAATTACGGTAGCGTTTGCAGGCCCTGCTGTTGCAGCGCTTATTCCTAGTCCGCTTGCTGATCTTAATTTCCAATCCACAGCACCAGCGTTATTTCTTATATAAGAAAACCATTCTCCTTCTTTTTGTTCAAAATAAGTTTCTAACATTGAGCCACTATTCAAGTCTGTTTGTAAACTTGTTACAGCCCAACTAGCATTACTTTCAAACGACATAGTCTTAAACAACTTAATATCTATTGTTGGTCTAGGATTAAACACGCTTGTTATAGTAGATGCACCCTGCACACCATAATAGTTGTTTCTCAAACTATTAGTGTTATGCCTGTATAAATTACCATTCTTAAATGAATAAAAATACCCATTCATTCCAATCATCTTTTCAGGAAAAAACGTGTAAAAAGACGGCCATCCTGGCGTTTGTCCTTCTGGGTTATATGATACTGTTATCGCCATAATTAACAACTTTGTGGGAACGTTGAGGCTACTTCACCTAGTGTTCCTGTTATTTGTAAATATCTTCTATTACCTGCACCTGTAGACGATGGGTCAATTTGATAATAACCCGCCGACAATGGCCCTAATCCTGCTGAGTCTACATAACAATGATCAGTCGCTGCAGGATATGTTCCTGAACCATCATGATAGTATACTTGATTTATTGGATATACACTTCCATCTACAGCACACACTTGATTAAACACTGCACTTTGTGATGAATTGTAAGCTGTTAGACTTGCTCCACAACCTGTTATTGCACTGACTACACCTGAAGCCACTTCAGCTACTGAATTTGCGGTAATCTTATAGAAACCATCAGACAAAGCTGTAGCTCCTGTGCTGTTTGAAAATACAAAATTACCTGCTTGAGGTATAGTATTTGAGTCTACAACTGGGGGATTTGTTCCTGTTGTAGAAGAGTTTTTTGCAAAATAATATGTTTGATTTTGAGTTGCACTACATGCAGCTCCTGATGTTCCCTGTACTGCACTACTAGAAAATGAAGGTAAAGCCGTAGGGCATATAGCCTTAAATTGAAATGCTGTTCCAGAACATACTCCTACTAATTGCAATTGAACATTTGCAGGTGAAGCATTTGGTTTAGGTATTACTAAGGTATAGTAAATATTACCTGTTGCGTTTAAATTTACTGTACCTGAAGCCGGAATTACTATATTAGTATTAGTGCCTGTAGCTACAAAAGCCGATCCATTATATGTATAATTAGCAACAGAAGTTGTGCTTCCTTGTAAATCAGATGTGTCACAACCTGATGTTCCAGTTACACCAACAAAGTTTAGTTGACCCGCAGTGGCTATCTCTACACCATGACTGTTAGTAGTTAGGGTGTTGTATGTTGCTGAATCATATGTGCCTAATATACCATCTGGTATATTATAGGGTTGGAAATAAACCACGATTGCACCAACATCTGTACCTGTATTAATATCTACTATATAACTTCCTGTGGTTCCACTAGCTGAAATATCCGTTCCACAAGGCACAGCGCACTCACAATTTGCGGAAGCTCCTAATGTACCACCAGTTTGTTGTCTGTAAACTGTTGTGCTTTCTGAAGTATCTTGATACCAACCATCAGGTGCTTTACTCGTTAGAGCTGCATCTGACCAGACTGCGGTTGCAGTTGAAAACAGTGATGTGTCTATGTAGTATGTACTGTCTTGTGCCATATTTTTAACAAGTTAATAAATTTTCGACCATTCCATTTGAGTTTACATATATAACTGATGTAGCACTTAATGAATAATATCCTGCTCCTAATTTTGTAGTTGCATTACTATTTGAGTACACAAAGTTATATACCACTGGTGTTGCTCCTGTTCCGTTGTGATAATAAGTTGCTGTTTGTGCTGTACCACAAGCTTCGCTTCTAGTTGTTTTTACAACAGAAGAAGTATAACTTGTAAACGTGCATCCTGTACAACACACATCGTCAGCGCTTGCACTACTGTAACACAATCCTACTGCTGTACCACAAGCTGCACAAGTTTGTGCTGGAAGTAATGCACCAGCTGATTGTTCTCTAACACTATTACCTGTTTGGTAAAATTGATTTGCTGCTTTTACTTGTAATGTAGCATCTGTATACACAGCAGTTGCTGTTGCAAAAGATGTAGTGTCTATATAAAATGTAGCTACACTACCACTACAACAAGCAATACTTGAAGTTGCACCAAAGCGTAAACTAATAGATGTAGGTGTTCTATAGTCCCAAATTAAATACAAGTATCTATTATTACTAGGATTACTATAATTAAAAGTTGCTTGAAACAATCCAGAAGAAGGGTTTGAAATAGGTGAAGCAGTTGAAGCTGCTGCATCTATAGTAGCCCAATCAGCTGAGGTATAAGCAGTATTGCTAACTAAATATTTGAATTTATTTACAGTGCTGTTAAACACAAAATCATCAAAATCTTTTTTATTAGACTGGGGTGTCAAGGTTGACCCTGTTACAGGAAATAGACCTAATGAAGATTGACCATCTGTAGATATAAAACTTGTTACCGGATCCGTAGGGGTTACACTAAATGTTATTAGTTCACTTGCGGTAGGACTAGATACTGAGTCTTTTTCCCACAAATACTGGTTATGTATAAATTTATTTTCATCTGCCGAGCTACCCAATGTCATTTGCACAACAGTTAGTAAACTAGTTGCTGGACAGGATGGAGTAATATCATATGAAGCTGTGCCAGATGGTGTTATAGTTACTGTTGCTGTTTGTGGATTAGCTAAATTTTTATCAAATGTTAATGTGCCATTACCACTAATAGATTGGCTTATAACATTACTTCCGTTCCAATTTACAGTTAAATTTACTGTGCTAGTGCTAACATTATAGTTAAATGTAACAACTCCTTGAGCTAAAGTAAAATCAACAATATAACTTGCAGCTGCTGTTACATTTTGTTTTGCTATATTAACTCCACAGTTTGTGTTAGGAATAACTATTGGCATTGAACTGTCGCTTGAGCTTAAAACATACTCATCCATGTAAGGGTCATATCCACCTAATTTAAATTTATTAAAATTATCAATAAACAAATCTCTAAAATAAGACCTCATACCTATGTCAGACACAACGTTTAATTGTACTTTGTTTCCAATTCCATTTAACATTATCACAGAAGATCTTTTCGCATCAGTAAAAAATTTAAAAGCTCCGTAAGAAGCAAAACTTTCAGGATTAGAACTTATACCATATTCTTCTACTCTAGCCACTTGTGTGCCTAACACTAAATTACTTGCAGTGACTGCATTGTTTCCACTTGTTGTAGAAAGTAAATCTTTGTTTGCTAATACATAACTAATCTTATCTTCTTGTAAAACTAAAATATCTGTTTCTCTAGGGTGTAATATTTGTATAGGCCCATAAGAAACCTCTAAGTCTTTGAAATTAGCTAACCCTAAATTAAACTCATTAAGTCTATTAATATTTGTTTCTTCATTATATATACCACTGTATGTTAAACTAGCATTTCTATCTGCTTTTTTAAAATCTTGTTGCGATACTGATGTTACTCTCTGCCCTAAATTAAACGATTGGCCAGTTAATGAATCTTCTACCTTAAAACTTTCCACTCCATTACCAAAAGAAAAACAATCAAAAAAACCTAAGTTGACTAATGCTGGCACCGAAGCTGTTTGGTTTTGATCACCAGTAGCCGAGCCTGATATGTGAAAATTATTTGTTATATCATAACAAGTATCGTCTTCATAATATATATCTGTATCTACATCAACCGGAGTTGTTTCAAATATCATTATAGAGTCCGCAATTTGAACAACTATTCTTCCTTCTAATACTGAGTTAATACCTCTTATACTTCCACAACCAGGGGTACCAGAACTGACTCCTAAAAACAATTCATTACTGTTTGATGGAGTTGCTGAATCGCTTGTTGTAAACTGATACCTATTTTCATTCCTAACCTTATTAGGCACTGTACTATTACTACCATTTAAAGTGTTAATATAAACGTTTGTGTTAGCACCAGAATCATCCTGACTTGTATCAATACCGCCTTGAAAATCTATATTTTCTCCATTTACAAAATCAAATAAATTGTTATAATCTTGACTTGCTTGAAACGTTCTGTTGTAATCATATATTTTTGAACCACAACCACCAGACCCTGTACCAATTCTTGTAAACTTAATGTTAAATGTTATTAAACTTGACGCTGGTATAACTAAATTAGTTTTTGTACCTGTTGGCGAAGTTTCAAAACAAGGAATCAAAATAGCAGGTTGATTATTTCTTTTTACTGTTCTTGCAATAATATTTTGTGAATCAAAAAATGAACTAGCATCAGATGTATCTACGGTAAAACTTGTAGGTTTTATTTGCATATACAACCCAGCTAACTCAGATATGTAAGGGTCTTGACCAGAGGTAATAATATTTGCTGAAGGTGTTAAAAAGTTTTGTGCTTTTGCTTCTACTTCTAAAACCTCGCATTCAGACAATACAGAACGTGGGCCTTGACTATCGGCTTTAACTCTTAATATATCACCTACTTTTACTTTAGTTTGATTTTGTCCTTCAAGTTTAAAAAAGACTGAATTATCTAAAGTGCTTGAATAATAAAAATTACTATATATAGTTTCGTAAGTTGCCTCTGCTCTTTTTAATACAAACTTATATTTAGTTGCCCAACTAGGCGGCTTTTGTGTTACAGGTATTGTTACTTTAATTTTGTTTTGTAATATAGAATTACTTGCTGGCACAAACACAGTGTTATCAGGAGATACTAAAGCTGTTGTGCTTCTTAAATATTCATCCATATAAACAACACCTACCTCGTAATTTCTGTTACTGTGTAAACTTTGTATACTTGTGTTTCTAAGAAACTGAATATCTGCTCTTGTAAAATTAAAATACTCAAACAAAGGCGCTGCTGTACCTCCAGCAGCTTCGCTGTCTATAAATTTCATTGCAGGTATTTGAATAGTAACACTATCATTACCTGGTGTTGTAGTAATTAAAAATCCTTGATCTAAAGCTGTTATCCCGCTGGCATTTTTTTGCCACGTTACATTGCTATCTGAATCTGCAGGATTAGTTATACTGCAATTAAACGCGTCAGTATAAGATGTGCCAGTCGCACAATTAGCAACTGTTTGAAAGTATTGAATTTCGGTTCCTATTGCCGCTTTGAAAGCATCGCTTGATGCCATTTCATAAACAGTATTAAATGTTTGAGGTAATGTAAAGACATTTGTTATTTCTGTAGAGCCTTGTTGACCTGTGACTGTTCCGTTATTTCCTGTATATTTATTATGTACAAATTGTAAATCTAAAGATAGTAATGCACCAACTTTTAATTTTGTTTTTACTGTACTAAAATCAATTACTATAGCAGCCTGAGTTATTGACTGAGAACTGTCTATAGTATAGTTTACACCTGCTGAATAACTACTACTCAACTCAGTTATATCGACTCCTTGGGTGGTTAATTCAGCTTCAAAATTCATTTGACAGTCCGCACCGTTAGAATCTATTAAATCATTTCCATCTTCATAGTTACCATAAATAAGCCTATTACCCATTATGGTTTGACCTTTAGCTATTAAAGGCACATTATCATATAACCTTAACAATTCCGTATCAGGAAGAGTAGTATAAATTTTACTATTAGTAAACGTTTGTGTTTGAATTGAGTTGTCTGGCCAGCCAAAATCATCTTTATTGAATTTTTCAATAACATTAATTATGTTAGAATCAGAGAACTTAAAACATAAATCAAGTCCTTTTACCCTTGATGACCCTGTATTAAAACTTACTTCCACTGCATTAAAAATGTTTTTCATGCCAGCGTTTAAATTTGTAGACACATCTAAAGAAAAAACACCTGGAACAAAAGCTATATCACTAAACTGTGATAAAGCACTATATTCATCATCTTCATATTTATACCTGTAAGCAAAAGTAACCATCCTGGATTCTAAGTAGTTAGCTTCTGTGCTTTGAGTTAACATTGTAATTCCAGGTGAAGAAAGTGGTGGTTGTACTATTACATTAAGCTCTGCTGCTGTAACGTTAGTATAGTTTTTAGTTACATTTATTTTTCTAGGAGGATTTATATCATCTGTAAAAAATAATAAGTCACCAATTTTATTTACACCTGTAATTAAATATTGAGAATTAAAGTTTAACACGCTAGTAGATACTACATGGTATCTTAACAATTGAGAGTTTGTATCAAAAGATACAATCATATCAGCTGTATTAGAGGCTACAAACCAATATAAAGTTTCTTTTTCACCATCATCATAAGCGCCTATACATACACCGTCTGTTAATGGAGAATTGTTATATTTTAATGTGGTTAATTGAGAATTACCTTTTGAGTTTTCTACAGCCCCTATTTCTGTAGTTTCAGTTGAACCTAATCTAACATTAACAGCATCAACATACTCACCTGGTGGAAGAATCCTTTCATCCACACTTTTGTTCATTCTACCTGCTACAAAATTTGTTGTTACTATTGGCATGCTATTTTATCCATTTATTCTGGCCTCTTAAATTCATTAAAAGTCGACCAGGGTGTATATTACTTAATCTTATTTTTGCGTTTCTAAGCAAAGATGATTTATCTTTTCTTGCTCTGTTGACTATATACTCTTGTACCCCTAATCTACCATTCAAAATAGCATATTTAATATATGCGTAAATGTATTCTTCAAAAAGTTTATTTAGACTTATATTAGCGTCTGTTCCATTTTCCATACCATCTGATACGTATTCTAATACTATAGAAGAAGAAGCCGCTAAAGAACTAAAATTAATTACACCTCTTTGTTTGTCAATAGAAAAAGTAGGATTTGCGTTTGCTGTTTCTGTGTTTAGACCAAATCTTGAGCCAACTGCTTGGTCAAAATACCAACAGCCATCTACACACCATCCTTCATAACCATTGTATGGACTTTTTTTGTTTAAATAAATAGACCGAGCTCCACTTGCAAACGAAAAATCTAACTCTGAATCTTGAGGTTTAAGTACATTACCATCTTGGTCAAATAAAATATTAGATTGGTTGTCTTGTAAATAAGCTGTAGCCCATCCTGTTTGAATATTTTCTGTTAATGGTAATAAAATACCATTACTATAATAAGAAATTCTAACCCAATTAACATAATCAGGAGGTAAAATAAATCTAAGATCATCATTTAAGTCTAGTTGTAATATCTTGACCTCTTTCATGGCATCATAATTCAATTCTTGAATCCCTCTTTTAGCATGAAATAAAACCTGGTATCTATCTATATTGTTTATTAATTCATTATTTCCTTGATACATTAACATAAAATTATTAACTATATCATTCAAGGAAACAAATTGATAAGAACCCCAGTATTTATCTTTAGGGATTTGACCTGAATTTGTATAATATGCGTAATCATTTATATATGCCATACCCTATGATTGTGTTTGATTATCTTCTAATATTTCTTGTTTACCAAACTGATATACATCAGCTTCTCTAATTTCAATACCTATGTATTGACAAATTTTTGCTACAATACCTGGTTCATCTGATAATGGTAATTCAAAATCTTGGTAGTCAGCTTGACTTGAATCAAACTCTGGACTACCAGTAGTACCACCGACATTTAAATAAGTCCATTTAGGTGCTAGTGGGTATCTTACATATTCTGCACTAATTGATCCGCTTTGTATCAAACTTGTCGGATACACTGTTATTGTGTTACCTAACTGACCTGTTGCAGCATCACCACTTACTGCACTTGTAGCTCCACCTAATACATATGCTGGATAACCTGTTGATGGTGCTGTTAAAGGTGAATTGTTTAAATAAAATATTTTATTTTGATTTACTCTTTCTACTTCAACTATACCACTGGTGTTAAATATAGCATACGTATTACCCACAGTTCCAGCTACCCCAAAAGGACTCGCTGATAATGTTAATTGAGTTTCACTATCTATACTTACAACATAAGCGCTAAATCCACCGTAACTACCAGCAGATGTATTTACAACATACTGGCCAACTTTTACTACAGCTGTTGTTACAAAAGTTGCATTACCATCTATCAATTTATTAACTCCAGAACCTGTAGTTGTAGACCCTGCAATGTAATTCGGATAATAGTTTATTTTGTTTATATAGTAGTAGTCAGAAGGTAAATTGTAAAAATTACTAGCTTGTTGTTTTAAAGATTGTGTTACAGAAAAACTATCTATAACTTCTACCAAACTTTTAACTATGTCCGCATATCCTGTCCCTGAAACTCTTTGATTTTGTTTTGTAATCCAACTATTGTATTGATAAAAATAATCTTCAAATAAATCCATTTGAGCTTGTTGCGCATATAGATTAAAGTCTTGCGGAGAAACATAACCGTAATTATTTTTATTAGCTATAGCTAGGACTGTGTTTCGTACGCTATTTATCATTACACCCATGAGTAATTTTGTTTATACAAATATAAGTAAAAAAAAAGAGGCTTAATTGTTTAAGCCCCTTCTAACTGTAAGTTAAGTGTGATTATGCCCACGCTTCTTGTAATTGAGCTATTCCTGTAATAGGATATTTTGGCTCAAGCACATAGAAAGGTTTTGTCCAGCTTGTACTTAAAGCATTTTCAATATCATCAACGATGCTATTTAACTGCTCTTTTGTTTTAGCTGCGTCAGAAGCTGTTGAAGCTGTTAACTCAACACCTAAGACTTCTGCTGCACCTGTTGCGCTGTGTCCTACAAGGTTGAAAAGAATATCAACTTTTGTATTAGCACCAACCTCAACAGTTACAATGTCGTGAATAGGAATTAAATAATGAGCGTCACTTAAACTAATTTTTAGAAATTTTACCATAGTTAAAAATTTTAATGGGTTAAACAATCCAACAAAGATACGCTTTCTATTTGTCTTTTTTCAAGCGGTTAGATAGGTGTTTATATATCTCTAAACCTCCGTCACTTTGCATGTAAGCTGCTAAAGTATACTCTGGATCTTCACCAAAAGGTATAGTTAGTAGTTTTTTCTTATTACCCGGTAAATTAAAATATATATCCTTCTTACTGTTCTTAAATATCAAGTACCCATTAACCATAAATCTTCTGACCTCGTCTTGTAATTCAAGCATTGGGTCATTAACTGTGTCAATAAAATCTTCAGGGTTTGCTTTAGCGTAAATTAAAATATCTCTTTTTAATTGTGGTATAGTAAGTTTATCCACATGATTACCCATCAAGACTCTACATACTGATAATAATTTATCCACTTCTAAATCTCTAGCCATAACTAAAGCATCAACTTCTAATTCAACTGATATCAACTCTTCTTGAGCGTCTTTAGCTTCGTCTATTTCTTCAAACAAACTTCCGTTTGATGGATGGTAATGCAAAAATTGTTGCAATACTTGATTTTCTCTTGGGACATATAGCATGCCGTCTTCAAAAACAACAGGCTCTAAAATAGCGTTTCCATCTTGGTCATCTTCAAATGGTGTTTTTTGATTTCTTGCATATCGTAAAGGTCTATTAATTCCTTTTTCTTCGTCAAAATATAATAAGGGTGATCTTCTTGAGTGCCTTGAACTCAACATGTATGCTAATGGTGAGTTTCCGTTTTTAAGCCTATAAGCCTTGGCTTTTAGTGTAGTATTTTTTTTCATTTTATTTAATTTAAATTTTAGTAAAAATAAATTCTACCCCCGCTTTTGCAGGGGTAAAACTTATAATAAATATTAATCCTTAAATAAGAAGAAGTTGTTAGCACCTAAAGTACAAACAGCTCTCTCAGATAAGAAATTGACTTCCATCGCATCTAAGTCAGAAGTTCTTGCTCCACCGGCAGAACCAGTAATCCAAGTTTTGTATCTTCTATCTTCAGTTTCAGAAGCTCTATATCTTACATGTAAGAATGGTCTCTTAGCGTTTTTACCAAGAATTTGGTCATAAACAGTAGTTGAACCAGCAGGTACTAATAACCCATTGATAGAACCACCTACTAAGTCACCTCTCATTGTAGGATCGTTTAGATATTTCCAGTCAGACTTGTAAAAGTCATAACCTCTTCTAAATCCTGTAAATCCAAGATTTAAAGCCATATCTTTATCATTATCAAATAAACCATATGAAGAACCACCTGCTCCGTAAGAGTTTTGTGCTGCTAACATATCGTCAATGTCAAATGAAAATTCTCTATTTACGAAAATTACATTTTCTTCAATAGATCCTTGTTTATCTAGTCTTTGTATAATACTGTCAAACTGAGAAAGGTTTTGAGGGTTTCCACCACCATAAACATTTCCTCTATTTTCAACAACATAAAATACACCGTCAGACCCGTTAAGGTTAGCTGCTGATCCTCCTGCACCTGTACCTTGTAAGAAATCTCCTGCACCAGAACCTGCACCAGCTGGTACTGCTTCAAGCATAGAAGTTTCTAAATAGTCTTCGAATCTTAATCTAGTATCGTGCTCAGATTTTAGATACCATAGATATCCATTTACTCCATCTTCGCCTGTGATTTCAATCCAACCAATTTGAGCCATATCAGAACCTGATACAGAATATTTATCTTTAATGATAATTGGTTTGTTGTCAAAGATTAAGTCATCTGATTCGTTAGATCCTACCATTCCGTTTGTTCCTTTATTGAACTCAGAACCGTAGATCCAAATATCACATGCTACTGCTGCTCCCATAGCTTGACCTGTTGCTTCGTAATAAGCAATAGTAACTTGGTTAACACCCATACCTCCTGAGTTAGGAGCAACTGTTACAATACCTTTGTTGAAAAGGCTTGAACCAGCTGATTTATCAGAAATCATAACTGTTTGACCAACTCTAAGAACGTTAGTGTTTGATCCAGCTAAAGCGGGGTTAAAGTTTGTTAAGTTATTAGGAATAGTCCAGACTGCACTTCTTGTACCTGCACCAGCGGCTGATCCAGATGTACAATCTTGATATTTAACATGTAATCTACCTTGCTCTGCCCATTTGATAAGGTCAGAGTTTGAAGGCATTTCAGCGCCTACCATTCTTAGGAATGACGCTATTGTTCTATTACCATATCTTTCAAATTCCTTTTCATAAGTATCTGGTAGATACTGATTCAAGAAATTAAAATCGGTAATGTAATTTGTACTTACAGGCACTTGTTGTGCACTTGGTTGTAAGTCAAATCCTGGGACTGCATTTACTGCCATAATTTTAATTTTTTTAAATGTTTAACTTCTTTTAATACTCTTTATTCGAAGTCCTCTTCCACTACTTTGGTTACCTATGCTCCTTATTTTACGCCCATCTTTTATTGTAACTTGTGGTGATTGTCTAACATCCATGTTAATGTTTTTCGATTTTTTCGCAACATTATCCACGGCAGATGACACACCTTGGTCATAAAAATATTGGGCGAACTTTTCAGGATTCATAGCAACAGCTAAAGATTTATGATAACCCGAGGCATCTTTCATCAAACCTTTCTCATCAGTAAATTTCTTAATAAAATTATTAATATCAGACTGAGTGTTGATAAGCTCATCAGAAGTGCCTGGTTTGTATGTAAATTTATTTTCTCCTAATGTAAAGTCAAAACCTTTGAACTCATTAGTAAAAACTTCTTTAGTTTTTGTGAGGAAATAATCATAACGCTTGTCAGCTGCTTCCTGTATAGTTTTAGATTCGTCGATATATTTCTTGTAAGCATTTAAATTTTCTTGTTGATCAGCAGATAATCCATCCCGGCTTGACTCAAGCGGAACTTTATACTTATCTTTTTGTTCGGTCAAAAATTTTCTTGCTTTTGCAAGCTCACGTTTCTTAGATAGCTTTTTTCTTTTAATATCTTTTGGATCGTCTAGTTCTTCATCAAAACCAAATTTGTCATCCATAATATCTTGAATGTCTATAGCATCTAAACCTTCTTCGTTTTGAGCTATAAACTCAGCTAATAAAGAATCATCGTCCATGGTATCAAAATCTCTTTGTGTGTTATAGAAATCTGAAATACCACGGCCCGTTTCTTGTTTGTATTTTAAATACATAGAAACGTCTTCAGGTAATTCGGGGGCTGTTTCTTTTACAGCCAACAAATCATCTACTGAATTTATCTCCTTATCATACCTATTTTTAATATATGTAAGAACGTCTTCGTCACTTAACTCTGACGAGGGAGTTTTCTCTTCTTTTACTTCTTCAACAGGCTCTTTTGACTCTTCCTTTTCTTCTACCTGTTGTACTTCTTTTTGTTCTACCTCTACTTTTTCAGTTGAAGAATCTTGAACATCGAATTTCTCTTCATGTTTTTCAAGAAGTTCTTGTTCTATTTCTGCTTTAGACTTCTCTTCTTGAAGCCCAATGTCTTTTACTTTTATTTCCATTAGATTAAATTTTTTACAAAGTTATACAATTATTTATATTTATTTTAGAGTGTTTTGTAGTAGTTATACATATCCATACCTAACTGTTCTCCTACTTTTCTATCTGACTCATAATGAACATTGGCAAGTATTCTGCTTTTAGATATATTTTGAGCAGCTTTATCAAACTCTGGAATCATTTCAGGATACATATCACTTAACACTTCTTTTAATAAGTAAGCCTGTGCTGCATGCCCTGAAGGAAACGAAGGAGTTTGTGTTGAGTCTAATTTAACTATAGGAAGTTTTATACCAAACTCAGCTGCTGCAATATATGGTCTTTTTCGATTATGATAGTTTTTAATTTTTAATATTGGTTTTGTGCTTTCGTCAATTATCTCTTGCACCAATTCAGCAGGAAATTTTCTAGTCCTATTTTTAAATAAACTTTTGTATACATTAAAAATAATATCAAACTTATTTGCAAACTGAGCGTCTAAAGGTTTTGACATTAAAAATTTTATCTCCCCTAGTGTTTTTAATGAAGAGTCTGCGGGGTGTTTAATGTTTTTGTATTTCTGCCAATTAAATTTTTCAAACATTTATCTTGGTTCAAATTCAGCTAAATCAAAACCATCTAAACTATCTTCATTTGATTCAAAATTAACTGGAGGCAAGTTGTTTTTACGTTGCTCTATTAATTTAGATTGTTGTGTAGATTGTTGACTAATTCTACTATCTTTAGCTTTTTCTCTATTTTGTTCTCTTTGTTGAAGCCCAGATTGTTCGACACCTTTAATTTGCATTTGAAACTGAAACTCAGTTGACATTAAATTTCGTTTTAATTCTGCTTCAGCTTTTAGTTTCTCTATTTCAAAAGCTACATCAGCTTGTCTATACTGAATCTTAGCTTGTGACTCCATTTGAATTTTTTGCATCTCACCTTGAGATTTAGCTTGTTGTGCTTGCATTTGCATTTGAGCTGCCATTTGTTGTTCTTGCATTTTTTGTTGTTGCTCTCTATCCTGCTTTTGTTTTCTTTTTAATTTTAAAAGTTGATTAGCCATTTTTAAATTATGCAGTTCTCTAATGTCAATAGCATCCTCTAGGTTAATATCTTGTTTCGATAAAGCCATTTGAATATTTTGTTCAAGCATAGCTTTTTCTTCCTCATCAGGTGCCAGCTCAATAAATATTCCAAAATCATATATATACAATTCTTTTATATCTTCTAAAATTTTTAAATTGTATTTACCAATCTGCATTGCAAATTCATCTTTAAAATCAGCAAATTCTAATATATCAGCTGTTCTAATTGATAAACACTCGGCAAGTGTACGAGTAATATATAAACTACCTTGAAGTATATGCCTAGTGGCTGTATTACTATTCAAAGCAGCTAACTTCTGAACACCTACTAATGAATTAGGGTCGGGCGTAGAACCGTCTCGTGCTTCATTTAATCCAGTAACTGACCTTATCATATCCAAATAATGATTATAGTTAGCTATTAACATTTGCATTTTACTAGCGCCGCTATTGGCAGTAAGCTGCTGTATAGGAACTCTGGCGTTATTAAACTCTCCATCTTGAGTATAACTTCTACCTACTACACTACCGGTTTGGAAGTATAACCTCAAAGCATCTTCAGGATTATAAGCATTTCCTGTTCCTAAGTCTACCTCATTAAGACCATCTGCATCTATAAACACACCATCTGGTACAACTCTAGAAACTACTTGTTGAATTTTTAAATGAGTCATTTGTATTAAATCAGCAAATGGAATCATTCGTTTTACTAAGCTTTCAAAAATACCTTTATACATCCTAGGAGCACACGCTACATAATTAGGCATAGCAAACTGATTGGAAGATTTTGGACGAACCATGTTTTCTGACAACTCCCATTTTAACATTATATTAGTACCCATTACCATAACTCCATCGTACCACACGTCTATCTTTTTTTCTACTCTCTCAAAGTTTCCTTCGTCCATCATTTCTTGCGGAGGATTAAACTGATCATCTTTCTCTACTGTCCTAAAACTACCGTCCGCCATCTTTTTTCTTTTATAAACAAAAGAATGAGTCGTTTTATAATTAAAATATAATATAGTTGCAGTGTCTCTGTAAAACATACTGTTTTCAAAAAACTGCTGATTGTTATAATAATTGTACCAGGATTGGCTGTATTTAGCTATCGTATCTAAATCTTCATTACTCAAGCTTGGGTCAATTTTAATTAACTCTGTCATTGGAACAGTTTTAATTTCTCCCCAATAGAAACAATCTTTAAAATAAGGGTCTTCAGTGTAGCTATAAACTACATTGGCTGGATCTACATAATCTATTACAACACCTTGGCCGGCTAAAAATTGATGTTTTGTTATACCCACGCCTAGTGTGCAAATATCATAGTCTACACGACTTCTAATATCGTTGTAATGATTTTCATCCAATAGTGTGTTGATTGCTTCTTCTTCTGCTATTTCAATTGCAGGTTTATATTTTAATTGCATAAATAATTCTAACTCTTCATCACTCTCTGGTAATTCGTCAGTGTTAGTTGAAAACATATTAATACCCATGTCAGATTCAATTTGATTAAATAAAGGACGAGCAATCATATCGCCTTCAATCGTGTCTTGAAAATCACTTCTTTTTTCCGCAGACATTGCGTCTTGCGCATACGCTTTAACTTTAAACAATCTGTCGGACATTCCGTTTACTACTATATCTACAAACTTTGGAATAATAGCCACTGGTGTCCAATCAAGATTTAAATAAGATAAATCACCGTCTATAGCTAATTCGTTTTTATATTTTGCAATTGATTGTTCGCCACGCGCATACAGCCTTAATCGCATAAACTCACCCCACTGATTGTAAAATCTACATGAACCATTGTCTCTACGGAACCATTCATACTGAATAGCTTGTCCTATTTGTAAACCATACTCAACTGTATCTTTGACGGAATCCGATGCAAACTGATCAGGAAATGCGGCAGCTTGAATTTTTATTTCTACTTCTTTCATCTATTAAGTAATTGACTTAATGAGTTAGTGTTATTATATCTTGCAAAGTTAATGCTTATTTTTGATTGTTTTTCAATTGGGGTATATAGGTGTTTTTGATTTGCCATTATTGCTAGTCCTGAACTGATACTTGCATCAAACTTGGTACGATTGTTTATATCAAATTTAGCCCAGTCTTCTAAAGTTTTTTGAAAATACATACTCCCTATTTCGTCTTTATCCCTATAATTTGCTTCTAAATCAAATCCTATATATTTTTCAATATAAGACTCAATTGCAGAAGCATGAGATTGTTTTACATCTTCTGATGTGTTAGGTATACCTCCTAACTCTTTTTCTGTCTTTGATAGTTTGTTATATTTTTTATCTGGCCTATTCATACAAAAACCCCTGTATCCTCTGTTTTTAAAATGATACAACAATCTAGGTTTATTGTTTTCACACAAAATAGGCATGCCGTAAAAAATACAGGCCATCAAAACTTCTTCAAAAAATATCTCAGCAGTTTGTGGTCTAGCAATATATTGTAAAAAAAATTCATTACTAGGGGCATCATCCATGTTAAATTTAGTTAGCCCATGTAAAGCTCCATTAGAGCCCTTACCAACAACTACTCCAGAAATATCATATGAATCACAACCAAATGATCCTATATGTTCATTGCCTGGATATTTTTTACCACCTTTTAAAACAACATTATTTTGAAGGGTAGCTTTGGGAATGTAAGATACAAAAAATCTTCCTCTTTTATTAGGGCTCCAAATTACTTTAGAATCTTTAATTCCATCCTTCCAATAAAATCCACCTTGTGTAATGTGATGTGCAATATTTAATGAATCGTTATAATCTATCTGTTGATATATTTTTGTTAAATTAAATAAAGATTGTTTGCTTTCATCTCTAAAAGCATGAGATTCGGTTCTAGGAAATTGTCTGTAAAATTCGTTCAAAGCATCAGGATCAGACGCTAATGATTCTACTTCATTCTCCCAATAGTCTACAGCTCCTTGATAGATATATTCATCGTCAATCCCAAGTATGGGTTCGGTAGGATTTTTAAACACTGGCATACCATATTTGTCAATAAACCCTTCCATATTCCATTCCATAGGAATAAATAAATTATACAATCCACTTTTTGTTTGGCCATTTGAGTTTCTATTTAAACAAATCGAAGATTCAAATAAGTTTTTAAAATTTTTCCCACCCTTATCTAAAGCGTTAGATGTAGAGCCCATTAAACATTTACCAATAACCTTACTTCCTAATCTTAAACAAGTTTTGGTTACCCTCCAGTTGTTTAATATATTCTCTGGCCGTTCCCATTTACCACTTTCATCATGTATAAGTAATTGTAATTTTTCTCCATCATAACTATTGTCAGATGTATTTTTCCAGTCAATAGTTGTATCTAATCCTTCTAGCTCACTATCATTTACTTCATACATATTTTTTTTGGTAATTTTAGAGGCTGGCACACGATAAGCTAATTCAGTTTTAGGTTTATCCATACCATCTTGGATGGGTTTAAAAAAGAAAGGATAATTATTTGATATAGGAACTATTTTGTCTGTAAACATTTTTTTTGCATCTGCACCGGTTTTAGATAAAATTCCAATTCTTGAATCTTTGGTTATTGTAGCGGTATTAACTCCCTCACAGGAACTCATAAAAGAAAATCCTGAACGTCTTATTTTTAAATAACACATACCAAAAGATCTTTTATCAGCTCTACACGCTTCCCAGTATATATAAAATATTCTATTAGCTTCTCTAAAATCTGGATGTCCTACATCTATTTTCGTCCATTGTAAATACATATAATGGGTTCCAGTAATGTATGTAGGTACGCCATTGTTTTTAAACCAAAAACCTTCTTCCCTTCTATCAAACTCTGTTTCTATGTAATCAATCCATTTGGTTTTAAAAGAACCTGGTGTTTCATGCCATTGAAAAATAGATTGAATTCTTTTTAATTCTTTTGGTAATTCAGTTGCTTCCCAGTATTGATCAATTTTATTTTTACTTTTTTGATATATACTATTAGGGGGTTTAGGTAAAGCAATTCGTAATCCATTAATATTAATTATATCTTGTATTTGACCAGATTTAGAAATAACTACTATATCGTATTTTTCGTTATATCCATACTGCCATGTTCGTGCTTTATTTTTTGTAGATAAAACATTTTTAGGAACTACATCGTGTAGTTTTATATATAATTTATTTTGATCTTGATTCTGCAAATCCTTTCGGTGTATTTTTATTTTTTATTTCGTTACCTTCCAGTAAATCTTTTTCGTCCTCTATTCTTTTTAATATTTCAAAAGCGTCAAATATGGCTAGTTTTTTAGTAGCTGCTGCATTTTTTAATCTGTCCGCCGCTAACTCATCATCAGCGTCATATTTAATTATGTCTTCTTTAGCAACTTTAATTAATTGTAAAACTGCTTTTTCTCCAGCTTTTATTATTTGTTCTTTAATCTGTTTATTATCCATTATTTAAAACCATTGTTATATTTTCTGTATACATTCTGTATAATTTTTCTCCATCAACACTGAACTCATATTCACTATCTGGAGTAAATGATATTTCATCACCAACTTTAACACCTAATTTTTCTAGTTGATTGTTTATAAATTTCATTCTACCAATTAAAGGTTCTTCTTTTCCTGTTTTATTTAAATAAGATAATTTTACAGGAACAGGTTTTACAAAACAATATTTAGAATGAGAACGCCATTCACTACCGTTGTAATATAAAAAAAATTGGTCAGGATCTATAAAAAACAAATCATTTCTAAAAAAACTTTTACCACTTTTTTCTACACCCTGCATGTCATAATAAAATTTAAAAACATTATGATGTACTAATAATATATCTCCTATTTTTATTTCTCCTTTATAACTTATAGGCATTGAAATAACTTGAGCAAAACGGTTGGATGATTTATGGTCTTCTTTTGAAACACTAATTATAAAATCTATGTCGCCAATTTTTTTCTCATTATCATACCTTTTGCCTTTTAATGGACGTACAATAAATGAATATGGAGATTGCATTAGAAATTAATATTATATTCTAACGATATAGGTAGAGTCATTTTAAATTCTTTCCACAACAAAAGTTCTTTATTTTTTTCAATCCATATTTTATAAGATTCTTGCCCTTGGTCTTGTTGAATTAAATGTATTACATAAGTGCCACCTAAAACTTCCTGCCCTACGATGTAGTGCATCGCTCCCGACTTATAGTCAGCTCCTATGGAAATCTTTCTAATGTCCATTTTTTAGAATGAAGTATTGGCTGTAAGTATTCTATATAAAATATTAATTCTTAAAATACCGTTTCCTTGAGTTGGATTACCAATATTAGTAAGTAGTAATGGTGCGTTAGCTCCTAAAGCGCCAGCTGTAACACTTTGTTTTAATATTACATCTGTAACAGAGTTTATGGTGCTTGAAGTAATGGTTGTTATTGCAACACCATTTAAACTTACAGTTGAGTTATTTATAAAATTATAAGCAGTAGTGCCTACATCCATAAATACATCAAATGAAATAATATCATAAACCTTACCTGCACCAGATGCTGGTAAAAGAGTTACATCTGTTGTTCCTAAAGTAGTTAAATCTGAATCTTTAACTTCAATATTAGCAACGACAGTGTCTATGCCAAATAAAGTTTTTACATTTTGTAACTTACAAGTTTTAGTTAATAAATTATCATTTTCATCACTTAGAACAAAATAGTCGTTTAATGTCGGTGAAACATTTGGATACGCTACTGTGTTGCTAATTTTTGCCATAACTTATTTTACCTCTTCAGTTTCTACTTCTTCGACTTTTTCTTGTTGTTTTACCTCACCAGTCATAATATCTATCACTGCATCTTTACCGTATTTTTCTGCTAAAGATTTTTCATCTACAGCAAAAGCTTTACGTAAATCACCTATGTTTTCTACTTGAGCTAAAACTCTTAAAACATTATCAGCTATATCTATTTTAGCTTTTGTAAACTCTTGATTTAATCCTTGGATTCTTTTTAACTCTTCGTCGTTTAATTTAATTTGATTCATTTTATTTATTATTAAGATTTATTTTCAAATATACTAATTATATTTTATTCGACTGGAGGATTATTAAAAGTAAAATATAACATCTCATCCACCGGTTTCTTTTCTAAATCCACTTGTTCTTGTATAGATTTCTGCATCGACACCACATCTAATCCTGCTTCTAACCATCCAATAACTACATTTTCAAAATCTTGATCATTAGCCCATGGTATAAAAGGGGTGTTGGGGTCGTATTGTATATTGTGAGTGGCAATTATACTAGAGCTATATTTACCCTCAGAACCAGTGTAAGTGTAATGTATTGTATAAATTACATTGTCATAACCCTCATCGTGTATTTTCGCATCCATTGCGTTTATTGTCCATTGATATGCTAGTGCCATAATTATATTTTTTACAAAGTTAATTATTTATTTTTAAGTTTTTCTATTTCTGCTTTTAGTTCTTGTATTGATATAATAGTTTACATACCAGCAGCTCCTTCAGCAAATGTTATGGTTGGAAAAGAGTCGCCAACAGCAAAGCCATTAATTAGCCCTGTCACAAAACTCGACGGCCCTAAGGTGCTAGAAAATTCTACTCTTAATCTATATTGAGTATTACTAACTATTTCAACAGTAATTAATGCGTGTGTTACAGAATTACTACTTCCTGCTATTGCATTAGTTTCTGTTACTTGTAATGTTCCTCCATTAAATCTATTGACACCATATGTCCTTACAACAGCACCTGTTGTAGCATCACTTACACTTTGCAATCTAGTTCCATATTGTACATAAAACATTGCTTGATGAAAGTTACCTAAGCCACTTACATCCACAAATGTTACGTTTCTAGCTGAAGCAGTATTTTTTTCTTCATTAAAATTATGTACAAATGCTCTTATAAGTCCCGAAGTATCATAAGTAAGTTGAGTTGGTGCTGTACCTGTACCTGAGGCAATTGAACCTCTCACTTCTAATTTTGTTTCAGGCGAGGTTGTTCCAATTCCAACATTACCTGAGCTATCTATCCGCATTCTTTCATTAGAATTTGTAGTAAATAAAATTGGATGTGTACTTTTTTTGTTTTCTATATAAGCATTACCTCCACCATCTACACCGAAAACTGCTGTATCTGTATTACTGCTTGATTTAAATGCTAATGTTGAAAACGCTTGTGTTGATTCAAATAAAGCTACATCTGCTGCGGCTGTATTATAAACATGTAATTTTTTAGAAGGTGTAGAAGTTCCAATCCCTATTGCGCCTGTTGTTACTAGTGAAGTAAAAGCGGGATTACCTGAGCTTGCGCCAAGTGCCATCACTGAATTTGATACCACTGCAGACGTTGAATTAGGATTGTTTATAAAAACCCCGTCTCTAAAAGTATATGATGCGCTTGTATTAAAACTGCCGTCAGTAGCCACATGTAAATTCCCACCAAGATGTGAATTACCAGCAACGTGTAATTTAGCCCCAGGCGAAGCAGTTCCGATTCCTAAATCACCACCACTTGTTAATCTCATTTTATCACTACCACCTTGCTGCCATTTAAACCCTAAACTTTGATTTGTAGTAAAAATAAATGCGCTAGAAAAAGTTCCTAAAGCACC
>VMHT01211679.1_pt1 | contig 62375 bp, 69 predicted proteins | sample 4693611 | NCBI WGS metagenome assembly VMHT01 (sample SAMN12280063, study PRJNA550983) | marine metagenome | isolation source: seawater sampled from same location over 5 years 0.02-0.2 micron viral filtrate | place: USA: collected off the coast of southern California halfway between the port... ...
TCGTTATCATCAATCTCAAAATAATAGGGTAAAGAACTGTACATACAGGTCACATGAAACCTCAACAAAAATAACACATGGTATGTACAGAACAGGTGTGGGACACAACGGTTCTTTGTATTTGAGACTGCCAGAGTGGAACTTTATAGGAGCACACTCTCATGGTCACACATCACCTAGAGACGATAAAGAAGGAACACACGCTGATGTTTGGTTTATATCAAACATAGGGTATCCAGAAAAAACTCCTTATGGTGGATTAAACTCTGCGACAATATCTACAAAGCCATTTTATTTTACAGGCACATTTGTTCCTGTTAACAATCAATTTAACACGCCAAACGTAGTGAACAATACAGAAGTTTTTGGTGGTGACTGTTTCTTAACTTTGTTTGATTTATCTAGAATACATCCTCATAACAAAGGACACTTGGGGCACAAGTTCTATACAAGATGTGAGCCTAGCTGGACTGGTGACGGTAGAAAGAATGCTTGTGACGATGATGCTTTTAATGCTTTTGTCGATATTATGGAGGGTAATCCAAACTCTACTATGGCAGCAAAAGATAAATGTCAGCATGGTGAAAATGGTTATGGTGTAGGTATGATATTTCCAATAGAGTCTGACCTAAATCATGACTTAAGAAATGCTCCTCAAAGGTTGTCATCTCACGGACATCAAACACACTACGATTGGATATTTAATCATCCTAGATACAAGCCAGAAGGTTTACACTTTAACTGGGACTGTTCCTACTTAGCAGATGCAGCTCATAGTCCTAAGATAGATTATAGGTTTCAGATATTTGAGTTGGCTGATGTTACACAACACGAAGAAACTTTTAGGTTTTACACATTAGCAGAAAAAGAGATAGCTACTAATGAGTTACCTTTCGACTTCCCAACAAGATGGCTATGGTCAGAATATAAGAACTATGGAGAGCAGGTTGACTCTTTTAGAAAGTTTCCTATATCACAGTTCTTTGACTTAGATGGTCAGTATGGAGAGGTGTGGGGTAGTGTATATTTGTTCGATGAAATATTCTCAATACAAGAAAGTGCATTTGCTAAACTGAGAGTAGATGAAAGAGCTGTGCTAACTGGCTCAGATGATTTACAAGTGGTTATAGGAAACCCTAATGTTATGAATGGTGTTGACTATATATCTACTGTGTTTGGTACACAAAGTCAGTTTAGTGCTGTGGTAACAGATGCAGCTGCATATTGGGTAGATGCAAGAAAAGGTAAGTTTTTAAGATATCAAGGAGCTAGAGTAGAAGCTCTAAGTGATATAAGAGGTATGCATTTATTCTTTAACAATCTAAAGCTAGATTATTATAACACCAACTCTAATGATTCTCACACTTTCACTACAGGTATACATGCAGGTTATGATAAGAGAAATTCAGATGTATATATAACAGGAGTAAATGCGTTACACAATGAATCGGGAGAGTCAAACTTTACTGTTATATATAACGAGAAGCTAGATGTGTTTACCACTTTTGTTGGAGCTCAACCACAAAATTATTATACTCTAGGTTCGTCTATATACTACACTGGTAATTCAAGAGGTGTTAATGAATTTAACACGGGGGGCTATGGTTCTTACCCAGGATTGGCTGCTAACTCTAGTAGTGAGCTAACATTTTTAGTTAATGAAAGTCCTCAATATACAAAAACTTTTGATTCTATTTCATTTAACATGAATAATTCCGTACCTTTGATGAGCTCGCTCTCTCTTTCAGCAGAGACTTCAGACCAGATTGGAGGACCACATCTTTTGAATCCTGCTGTGGATACTAGGGCAAGGTACAGAGAAAATTTGTTTAAGCTGCCTACTAGAGAATTAGGTAGAGCAGATAGGGTAAGAGGCCAAAGTATGAAGGTAACAGCTACCTTTAACGGAGGTAATCAGCTCGTAAGAATTACGACTGTAGAAACTAATTACAGATTCTCAAACAGACGCTAATGGCTATATATTCTACAAAAGGAAGAAGAGCAGAGACTCTATACACAAAGGACACCAAAAGAGTTGGTGACAGTACCTTTTTTAGAACAGCGTCTGGTAAAGAGAAAAAAGGAGCCAAGATGTTACAGTCAGGAATAGAGAATGTTGTTGGTAGAATACCTTTGGTTGGTGATGAGTTAGCTGCAGTAACATCGGGTATATTTGATGTAAGTAAAAGAAACGCTGCTCAAAGAGGTGGTACAGGACCGAACGTTATAGGTGGTGATAAAAGACAAGAAGATGTAATATCAGGAAGACAGATACTGCAAAACATGGGTGAGTCACGAGCTCTTGCACAAAAAAGACAGAAACAGACCTCTCAGTTTGTTCAGAAGTTAGCTCAAAAAAATCCAGAAAAAGCAGGTGAGCTTATGACTAGATTTAACGAATCTAAGTTTGGTCAAACTAACTTCGGTCAAAAAATGTTGCGTGACTTAATGCCTATGAATGAAAGAACCCAAGGAGCTTTTGATGCAGCAAGAACAAATCTAGAAGGTCAAATGGGCCCTCAAACCATAGGTAATGAAGCTATACTTAGAGGAGAAACATTTGGTCAAAACCCTGTAGCTCAAGAAGGAATAGAAAAAGGAATGTCTAAATTTGCAAACTTATTCTTTAAATAATGGCACGAGGTTCAGCATTAGTAAATAGCGTAATAACAGGCCCCACTCACAAACAAGGTGGAGTGCCTTTCACTGTAGATGGTGTTCCAGGCTTTGAGGCTGAGGGAGGAGAAAGAATTATATCTAAGGTTGGAACAAGCAAGTTAGATAAATTAACTTCTAGGCTATCTTCATTAAAAGCAAAATATAAAAAATCTAAAAAAGGAACTTTAGGTTTTGCCACAAGAAAAAAATTAAAAGCTAAGATAGCTGCCTTAAATAAACAGATAGCAGGTTTGTATGAGAAAGAAAAAGGCAAAGGAGATAGAAATACTAAAAGACAAGCCAAAGATGGATTGCTTAGCGAGCCTTACATGGAGGGCAAAGTAACAAACGCTGATGCCTTAAAAAGTTTTGAGGAGCTAGCTAAGTTATACAATGTGCCAGTAGCAGATGCCTTGAAAAAAGAAAACCCAAGCTTTTTCGAATCTATAGGTGGTGAAGCAGGATTAGCTGACTTAGCAATGTATAAGTATGGTATGAAAGGAGCTGCACAACCTTTACCAACTTTCAGATTTAGTAGAGCTGGAGGTATATCTAATTATTTAAACGAACTACAAAGAGGAGCAGAGACAGGTTTAGACCCAGAGACAAGAGCTCTATTTATTACAGGCGCAGAAAGAACATATGGACTAGCACAGCAAGCTATCCGACAAGGTGGTTTTTCTGCAGCTCAACAAGCTGGTTTAGGTCAAGCTAATGCAGCAGAATTATACAGACAAAAAGCAAAGCTAGCAGTTTTAAATGATTCTGCTAAAACAGAAAAGCAAGCTTTATTAGGAGACGCTCTACATAATCAATATGTAAGAGAGAAAGAAAACTTCATACTAGAATATGAAGCAATGGAAAAAACAAAAGAAGCTGCAGCGCAACTAGCTAGAGACTCGATGACTAACTTTATAGAAAGACAACAATTCTTGAAAGCATATGGTCCAGGTAGCGCGTTGTATAATTACCAAGTTTCTTTAGCAGACAGAAATCAATATCAATCAGAGTTGTTACAAACCATAATGGAAAACCCTGTTTTATCATTACAAAATACTGAGGGGACAGAAGAAACAGCTGACGATAAAAAAGAAGGACAATAATGGCAGATTGGGGTACATATTCAGCTCTTAGAGGTCGTAAGGAAGACTTTTCTCAAAAAAGACAAGACTTTGCGGCTAACATAGAAGCTCAGCAAGCACAAGTACAGTTAGATGATTTAAGAATCAAAGAACAGCAAGCTTCACGTACAGCTGTAGAGAACTACTTCTCTGAGTTAGAGTCGATGGATATGCCAGAGCCATCAAAGAATAGAGTAAGAAACTTAATAGATAATTACAAGCCTGCTATAAGAGAGGCAATATCAAAAGCAAATGGAGACTACAACAAGTTTATGTTAAGTGGTGGTCAAGCTTTATTAAATCAATTTAAAATAGATGTTGTAAGTTCCGAGGAAGTAAAAGACGGTTTGTTAAGTAAAGCTTCTTTGCTTACATCACAACAAAACGGATTAGCTGGTAAGATACACAGGATGGTAAATTATGAAAGACCTGATGGTCAGTACGAGAGATTACCGTTTAATGTAGCTAAGAAGAAATACGAAGATGGTGAGTTAGACTACTTACCATACTCAGGCGCCTTTGAACCAACAGACTTCTCTAAATACAATCAATACTTTGCTAACAACTTCCGTAGTGGAGTTCCTAAATCAGAGCCTGTTACTGCGGAAGATATGTTTGACTTCGCTCTACGTATACATGGAGATGAAGCATATGCTGCTCAGGTTAGAGATGAGTATCAAGCACAAATGCAACAAGGATTGAAGCCATACTTCTGGGGTGTAAACAGATTGCCTCAGACAGACCCTAATCGTGGTGGTGGAAGTGGTGGACAAGGTAATGTTAGTCTTATAGAAAGTCTACAAGACCCAAGCAGCTATACTAAGGAAAACACTTCTGTAGACCTTACCCTCAGCCCTAATGCAGAAAGCAACAAAGCTAATACATCTATAATGGCTCTTACTGATAAAGCAGGTGAAGAATTATTTAAAGTAACTCAGGTTTCAAATGCTAACATAAGTAATGAAACAGCAAATAGAATCAGTGAGTTATTAGGTATATACAACAACGAACCAGACAAAGATAAAGAGCCTGTACTTACAACAGACTATAAGGGTGATGCGTTTAGCACTAGTGGCAAATTTATTCCAGGAGATGTAGTGGGTGAAATATTATCTAACGATAAAACTAAAATAATAGGTAGTCCACAAATTAAGGTTATTGAAGGCATGACGGGACCAGGACAAAATTCTGTTCAAAGACAAGTGGTGGAGTTAATGATAAGTACTAGATATCAGGATGATTTATTAGAAACATACTGGAATAATGCAAGTGGTGATGTTGGTTTTGGTAGAGATGAGGTTAGTCTACTAATACCTGTAGAAAATATAGCTGCTTTTGGTAAGGTTCTCGAAGACCAGAAAAAAGAATCTAATATACAAGCTGAAAGTGCTCCAGACATAAGCAAAGGAAATCGAAGCTTTATTTTTGAATAAGAAATGGCAGAAGACACGCAGAAAATAAGAAGCGGCTCTGCGTTGATAGAGGACAGACAGGAGCCTGCAAAGATGAACTTTTCTCAGTTCACCATGGATGATGTAGTACAGTTTTATTACAATCCTTATGCTGACGATGGTAATGCTGTTAAGATGAGGGAGGTTGTTCAAGAGGCTGGCTATGATGTTCAACAATTTAGAAGAAAATTTAATCAAGAAATAAGACCTTTTTATAAGAAGGATGGAGGGACAATACCTATATCTAATCCATACACATGGGAGCAAGACTTAGAGATAGATGCTTTAACTGAAAACGCAATACGTAGAGGCAACACCACCCTTATGGGTGATATGGGCAGAACATTTTACAACTCAGCTTTTATAAACACAGCTGCTGGTATAAAATGGGCAGACGATATGGTAGGTTTGGCTAGTGATACCTATGAAGGTAAAAAAGCTAGTCCTGAGTCAATACTGGCTATGGAGTCTATGTTGACCTGGATGGATAAACATAAAGCTGATGTTGTTAGGGATATGGGACACTTTACTGACCCAGGACTATCTATAAATGATAGGATGTCAAAGATGGCTTTGGCTACAGCTCAAGGTTTTGGTTCTCTAGTTCCTGTAATAGGCGGAAGCTTAGTGGGTAGGGTTGTGGGGTTGCTTCCAGCTCTCATCCCTGGTGGTCAAAAGTTAGCAATGGTAACATCTAAATTTGGTGGACAAGCGGGTGGTGCTTTAGGAGCTACACTTAATATGATGCCTTTTATGTATGAAGCTGCTAGAGACCAAGGATTATCTCCAGAAGAGGCGTCAGCCTTTGCTGTGCCAACGTCACTAGCTGTGGGTATTTCAGAAATGGTAGGACTTTCCTATATTTCTAGTTTTGCAGGTAAAGCATTGGCTAAACAAACAATAAAAGAATATGCTAAATCTCAAGGTTTTAAAACCTCAATAAAAGAGTTTTCTAAAAGCACCTCTGTAAATTTAAAAGCTAAAGCCATAGCAGCAAATTTAACTGCACAACAAAAAATAAGAATAGCTGCACAAACAGCACCTAGAGCTTTCTTGTCAGGTTTTGGCGTAGAGTTTATACAAGAGGGTGCTCAGTATTACATAGAGGACTTAGGTAAAATGATACACAACTATCATTATAAGAATGATGGTACTAGAGCGGAGGGAGATGGATTATTTATAGACCACTCCTGGCAAAAAGATTTAAGATATTCATTAGAAGAAGCTTTTGTTGGTGGTATAGTTGGTGGTTTCTTTGGCGCTGGTACTAGTTCAGGTAGCATGGTTCTAGGTAAAAACACAAGAAGAAGATTAGGATTACAACCAGAGATAGCTGTTGATGCTGTAGCTCCTATGTTTATAGACGCTTTGCAATCAGGTAAAACAAAAAGAGTTCAAAGCTTTTTTGATGCTGTAAATCAAGCTATTGCACAAGAGCATATTTCAAAGGAAGAAGGTCAGATAGCATTAGATAAGTTATCTGAAATACAAAGACTATCATCTAAGGTGTGGAAGGGCATGAAAAACAAAGGAGCTATGCAGCAGGTGCTAGAGTTGTATAGAGCTGTCGAAGGTACAGACAAGGCTATAGAGTTGTTAAATGAAAAGTATGGAGTGACTGGTGGAGCAGGCATCGAAGGAGATGTATTAGAGCAAAAACTAAAACCACTTAGAGATTTAAAATCAAGAGTAGAAAGTCTTATAAACGAAATATCTCAATCTGACAACACAACTAATATATCAAAAGAGAGCTCAGACATTATAGGTTTATCTGAGATAGCTCAAGACGCAGCTTCTGAAGTAACGAATATAAATACTATAGCTAACATACAAAAAGCTGTAAACTATGGTATAGCAGAGACTGTAAACAAAATACAAAAGGTATACAGTAGAAAGATACTCAAAGCTAAAGACCAGGATGCCAAGCAAAAGTTACAAGATGAAATGGTGGCTAGGATAGAAGAGGAGACAGGAATAAGTATTGACCAGCTAAGAGCGAACAATCTAACTCCTGCTTTCGAAGAGAGTACGCAGCAGGGTAGACAAAGAGGTTGGAGAGGAAAGAGTCAAGAAGAGAATGATAACAAGATAGCTGAAAACGAGTCTTTATTAAAAAACAATCCTAAAGAAGCTCAAGACAGAGGTATAAATAATGACTCTAAAAGAATATCAGAACTATCCTTAGATGAGCTCATAGCAGAGATACACGACGGTAGAGGTACTGCTGAGCACATGAGACAAGCTAGAGAAAGGTTGCAAGGAGAAAATTATGGTGGCAAGAGAATAGCAACAGAAGAAGATGTAGATGATATAATATATGGTAGAGATTATAAAAGCAACGAAAGAGCTGACAATGTAGAGACATCTAAAGTAGCTAAAAAAGTAAAAGAAAAAGTAAAAGACGCGGACCTAACAGAAGATGGACAAGAAGCTTTAAATGAGGTTAATCAAGGAGATGATGTAAGACTTACTAAGTCAGACTTCAATAATAAGAACTATGGTGTAGAACCATCAGAAGACGGCAAGTATAATAGAGATGATGTAGAGAAGCTTGCTAGAAAAAAAGAACAGTATCTATCAGAGCAAAGAACAAAAAGAGAGCAAGAGCTTAGTAAACAGAAAGAAGCAGACAAGACAAAGAAAGCTGAAATACTAAAAGGTAAGCCTACTGAAGATGCAGAGGTAGAAGCTGACAAACCAAAAAAGAAAACAAAGAAAAGAAAGACAACAACAAAACAAAAGCAAGATAAAAGCGAACAGCTAAACATATTTGACCAGCAAGAAACAGATGAAAGTCTAAGACAAGAGATAGAGGATTTATTTAAAGAAGACGAGTCAAACAAAACAAACTTCTCTGCTGGTGGACTATCTCCTTTACTAACATCAGACTTTGCTTTCAAGCAGTTCTTGTTTGAAAGAATGGAAACACTGTTTCCTGAGTTAAGTATTACACAGGTAAAAGATATATTTAACGAGCACGGTGTAGAGATGCTTGGTAAGATAGTCGCCAACTCTATATTGATATCTGACAGTGCTACACAAGATACTATATTGCATGAGGCTGCTCACCCTTATGTAGATTTTCTAAGAGCTATAGATGATAAGTTAGCTTCACAAGCATTATTGTTATTTAAAAACACGCCTCTTTACAATAGAGTAAAGAACATGAAAGGTAATCAGTTTTTATCCGAAGAGGACTTGGCTATAGAGGTTCTTGTAACAGCTATGTCTATGGATAGTCTTAAGAAGCTGAAGGCAGAGTTTGAGGGTGTATCATTATCTAGGTTTGAAAAGATAAAACAATTTATTAAGTCGGCTTGGGTGAGAACTAGAGCATTGTTTGGTAAAGCACAATTCAATGAAATAGTAGATGTATTGTCAAGCGATTTTTTAAAAGCTAAAAGATATAAGAAAAGAGTTAACGGAAAAACACAATACTATTCAGGAGCTGAAATAACCTTAACACAACAAGTAAATAGAACGTTAATGTCTACGCTAGCTACACTTGTTGTAAATGGTAAGTCTATAGATATAAACAACCCTGCTCAGAAAAACGCATTGTTTAAAGCCATAGAAAACTTACTAACAAAGAATCTGTCTGAGCAAGTAAAAGGAGAGAATGTAGTAACAGAAGAAACTAGAAGTAGAGTAAAAGAAGTATATCGAAAATTCTTAGGCACAATATTACCAGAGCAAGATGTCAACGATATAATGAGAATATCTGATGAGAACAACTACTCAGTAGGATACATGTTAGCTAGAGCGTATCAGTCTAATATAGAGACTATGTTAAATAACATGACTATCTCACAAACACAAATCAGCACAGTTCTTGATACACAGTCTGAAGGAGAAAATGTTCAAAGAAAAGATGTTTTGTCTGAGAAGGCTATTTTACCTGAGAGTGTATCTACCTTATTGAAATTCTTAATAGATGAGGATGGTAATCTAATAAACGATGAATTTGCTAGGTCTATCATAAGCTCTGTGGCAGAACGCTCATCTACCCTTGAAGAGTTTAAGAAGAATTTAAGAATGGCTTCTAAGTTTGATGTAGCTTCTGGACCAGCATCATCAGCATTTATGAATATGATAGATGGAATGAGAAGAGAGGATGGGTTGCCTTTGTTAAATGAAATATATTCTCAAAGTCCAAAGAACTTTGTGTCTTTAGTATATGCTGGTAATGAGCTGATACTAAAAAACATGACAGAAGCTAGAGAGAGTGCTGCAAAAGAAATAGCTGCTAACATAAACAAAAAAGTAAAAGGCTCCCCTAACACATTCTCTGATGCATATAGAAGATATAAAACTATAACAATAGACCTACCTACTTTTTATGATGTCAATACAAAAGAAGGTGATGTAGGTTTAGATGCAGCTGTTGAGCTTTTAAATAAAGCAGGAGTTGAAGTGACTAGGTCTCAGTTAGAAAACAGTCCAGAGTTATCTCAAAAGAACTTTCAGTCTATATACTTTTTCATAGAAGATTTGGCTAAGATAAATGAAGTCAAAGGTTATGATATATATAGAGCTCAGTCAGCTAGATTGCAGGCGCTGACATCAGCTACACAGGATGTGTTCAAACATCTTACATCGTTTGTAGGTCAAAAGAATAACAACAAGCCAGGTGTAGACTCTACATCTTGGGCTCAGGTTATTGGTAGACAGTGGGGTGAGTTATCTAAAACTGTATACAACGGAGATATATTCAAAGACAACCCATATGTCAAAAGACTAAACGACATATATAACAAGAATGGTTCTGTAACACAAAAAGATTACATAGCTTTCTTAGACGCTATTACAGGAGACTTAGATTCAAAAGAACACTTTGACATGGAGTCAAATGAAAAGCTTTTTACAGAGTTAGCTATATTCTCTAGAGGTACTAACGAATACTTACAATCTGTTGGTGTGCTAGCAGATAGAGATGTAAACGTATTCTTTAAAACAAAGAAGATTACAAACATAAATACTGTAGGTAAGTTAATATCAGAGATAAAAAGATTAAGAGCGGCAGAGATAAGCAGAATCAAAAAGAAATACAAAGGAGATAAAGAGGCTGTAGCAAATGTAGACAACTATCTAAATCCTGATGAAACTAAGATAAGAAGAGAACTAAATGAAATAGTCAGCTTGCTAAGAGCTCTTCGTAAACAAAACGAAATAAGAACAAATAAAATACTAGGTAACTTAACAGAGGAACAGTTTGCACTATCGTTCTATGCTAACGATTTAATAAATCACTTTCACGCTACAAGATTTTTAATCGGTGACCATGCACAGTTTGGTACAGTAGAAAACCTAGAGAAGCGTGTAGCAGGTGTCTTATCTCCGAACACACAATTACAGTCAGAAGAAGACTTGCGTATTGTATATTTAAAAGAAGAGTCATTCCCAGTAGAGTTCTTTGGCGATATACTGGACAACACAGGTGATTCTTTTGCTATGAACAACTTGTCTTTTCAACGAATGGTAAAGAACCAGGGCGGTAAGATTAAGAAGTATGGATTAAACAATAAGCCTGTTGCTTTTCAACTAGACAGTGAAGGCGACTTATTCTTTTGGAAGACATCTACAGAGACCATAACTACAGACCTAAGAAACACATCTAAAGCATATGCATTCTTTGGACAGCTTATGGATGCCTTTGAGTCTAAGCTAGGCTCAGAAACTAAGATAGTGTTTGCTTTTGAGTCTGCTATGAAAGGCTCTAAGAAGTATCTAGATTCAGGAGCTTATTTAGATTGGAAAGATACTTACAACAAGTCTTTTGAAAGCGAGACAGATATAGATGGAGTTCAAGGATACAAAAAATATCAGTTTAATCAAGATATGCTAAACAGCTTAGCTGCTAGCATAACGGAGGATGTAATACCTTTCTCTAATATAGGTATGCAAGGCACTGTATCTAAGAATCCAAATGTAGGTGACATAGCCTTATCTAATCAAAAGATGATGTACACTATGAATTATTCTAGTGACTTATCTCAAAAAAATAAAATAGAAAAACTTTTAACAGACTTATTGTCTATACAGCTAGATAAGTCTAAAGCTAGTTTCTCTAGTACGGAAAATATAGTAAGAACTTTTGGAAATCAACCTTTGGGCGGAGCTGGAGTATACGGTCAAAATATAGCTCTATCTGCTTTAGACAACAATGGTTTACTAAACCACCCTAATGTATCCAACCTACTACAAGCTCAGTTGTCTAGAATGCTTGGTAACGCAGGAACAAAACCTAGAGTATCAGGAGCTCAGCTTCATATGATACCAGACATAGGTAGTGAAGAAAACCTAAAGTTTTATAAAGATGGCGAGACCGTATTCGCAGAAGTAAAAGTGCCAGAAGGTTTTGCTAATGTAGGTGATGTCTTAATACATGTGAGAATACCTGCATCAGGACCATATAGTGATTTTGTAGCTAAGGTGGTAGGATATACAGGTAAAGCTGAGGACGGTAGAAATACAATACTTACTCCTGCTGCTTACATAAAAGCATCTAACGCAGACTTTGATAAGGATATGTTGTTTACCTTTAAAAAGTTTGATGGTGATAAACTAACACCAGAGCAAAAGATAATCAACGACATACACGAGCAGTTTACTGATGTAATGTTAAGTGACAACTATCGTGATGCTACAAAAGTAGAGTTAGATGTTGTAGACATCCAAAACAAAGCTCCATTACAGAGCACCTCTGTTTTTGATAGAATAGATATATTTAATAAAATAAAAAGCTCAAGTGCAAACATAGGTCAGTTTGCTACGCTGTCTAAGATGTATGACTTCTTACAAGCTAACCAGAATTTTAATAGGTTAGAAGGTGTAAAAAATAAGATAACTTACACTACAACAGATGGCAAAAGAATGTCTTTTAAATCTTTTGGGAACACAATACAAGAGTATAATAATAGAAAGCTTGCTTTAGCTAGTATACTACAAACAGCTTTAGATGATGGCAAGCATTTTAACATGGGTTACACAGGTATTAATAGAGACAATGCTAATCTAGCAGGACTTATGTTAATGTTTGGTGTGGACTTAAATGAGACTATGAGCTTCTTCAAGCAAGGTCATGTACAAAGCTTCTTTGAAAGTTTTGCTAATATGAACGATTCTTTCTCAAGAAACAAGCCTTTTGTCTCTAATTCTTTGACTGGTAGGCTTAGCGAAGAAATATCAGACTTACAAGATACAGCTAAAAAAACAGGGAAAAAATTTACAAAAGAAATAAACGACTTAAAATTTTTAACAAAGCTAGCTCAAATGTCTAATCAGATGAGACCTGTTAGAGCTGCTATGTCTTTGATGACATCCAACTTCGGTAATAGCATTTTTGATGTATTAGCTAACAACGAGTTAATGACTAAAAAGTATAGCACAAAAGAAGATGAGCAGTTATATTTTGACGCACAAGTATATTTAGAAAACCCAATCATAAAACATATAGTAAGTGTATCTAATGAAATAATATCTGCTAATGATAAGATATCATTCTTTGAAAACTCAAACTTTGTAAAAGATATTAGAAAGGAGGTAGAAATAAACTATAACTTAGAAGAGGCAACATTAAACGATAGTAGGGTTGTAGCTGCAGTTAAAGAAGCTAGGAGGTTAGCTAATAACTCACAGCTAAAATATGAATATCAAACTATAGAAGATGTAAATGGTGTGCTAAAGATGATTGACTTCATGAAGAGTCAGCCAAGAACTTATGCAGATGCTATGCCATTCTTATCAAGAATACAGCTAAGCTACGACACAGACGGTGTGCCTATAAGAATGGCGCACAACAGAAACTTTGATTCTGCTAATGAGCAGCAGATGAATGAGATTAGAGATGCATTTAATTCTCTACCAAAAGAAGTGCAAGACATAATATACGACTACTCCTATATAAATAGCGGACTGTTAGGCCATTCTTTCAATATCGTAGAGCTACTGCCTGAGAGCTATTACACAAACCCTTTGAATAATTTACAAAACATAGAGCGAGGTGGGTTAATAGAGTCTGCTGTTGTATCTTCTTTTGCACAAAACAATATAAATGAGTTTAATTTTTACAATGTAACAAAGAGTAATGTATTTAGAGCTACTCAACAAGATATTTCATTGCCTGATATAGATACAAAGTTTAAAGGAATAAAATTAGGATTTCTTCCGTCTATAAAAGAAAAAGACCAAATAATTCCTGAACTTGTGGTTTATCAAGACCAGCTGTATGAAAAGATGTCGGGTGATGAAATGACATACAGTTTATCATCTGACTTGTTGTTGTCTAACGTGTATCAAGGCTCAAAGAGAAATATTGTACCAGGACAAACAGATACTAAACCTTTACCTAATGTACCGTTTACACGTATACCAAGTCTAACAGAAAGCAGATTCTTTAGATACAATACAGACACACAAGAGCATTCGGTAATAGAAAACGACAATGTATTAGAGTTAAGTAGAGATGATGTAGACTTTATAAATAATTTATTTGATGGTCAGTTTCCTGATTACTTTGTAGAGGTACAGCCTGACAATAATGTGGGCAACCAAAACAATATTGTAAGAGAGTCTGCTACAGGTATAGAGTTGTTTAGGTATCAGTCAGAGGTAGATGTTGAAGTTGATGAGATATTGACGAATATGAAGATGCAAGCTAAATTTGCGAACGGTGTAGAATCTTTCAAAGACCAATCTAAATATATATTTAGTCAAATAGTGAATGGAGTAAGAAGTCCAGGCTTTAATGTGTTTGGTACAGAGCAACAAGCTCAACCTAGGACAGAGGTTCCATTTAGCTTCATATCGTTTTCAGAGACATCAGACGCAAAACTAAGCTGGAAGACTGCTAATGTAATGCTAGAGAAAGGTGGTTTTAATGTTATGTTAAACAAACTGTCAGAGCTTTATCCTTCAGTCATAGTTGCAAAAAGTAAACCAGAGTTCTTAAAGAAGTGGGATGGTTCTAATGACGAGAAGTATGGTGTTGCTTTTAAAGAAGGAATGAGAAGAGTTGTGTGGTGGGCTAATAACAACGCTAAGATAGAAAACGCGCCACACGAATTCTCACACCATTATATAGATATGTTTAGAGCAGACCCTCTTATACAGCAGGCTATACAAAGATATGGAGAGGAAGAGTTAGTTGATAGAATGGGTAAGGCTCACTATAAGAGATATACTAGAAGTGCTTTTGCTCAAACTGTAAGAGATATATGGTTTAGAATACAGCAATTTTTTGGAGCGGCTGACATAGCTTTGGTAATAGAAAATCATTTTAACAAAGGTGTGGCTCCTACATCTAGACTGCTACCACCAGCTACAGTAAATACAAGAAATACAGAAGTTGTAGGTTATAAAAGAAAATCTTATTATGGTGATGTTAACTACCTGAATGACAATCAGTTAATGGATGAGAGTTACATCATGGAAGGTTTGTTGGAGTTAGATGATATAGGTGTAGCTCCTAATATTATGTTCAACGAAGGTGGTTTCCAGACATCTATAAATGACATTAGTGAGATTGCAGCTGAAGAAAAAATATACGAAAAACTATTTCCTTTGTTCTCTCTAGGTAGCGAGCAACAAGCTATGCAGTTATACTTAAATGGCTCTTCTAGAGCTCAGATTAAAAAATCATTTGGCGTTGAGGTAAGTGATAACTATGAAGGGTTGTTTGAAAAGTATGAAAGACTATTAGACAGAAGACTGGATGGTAAGTCAAGAGGCTCAAGAAAAAAGATTGCTCTTGTAGATGATGTCAAACTAGAGTCTATTAAAGAAAAATTAAACTTAGACCCATCATACTCCACAGAGCTTAAGGAGGCACTACTTTTTGGTAGAGGTTCTGAAACAGTTCAGGCTGACGCTTCTTTAATTAGAAGAGTTCAGCAGTACATTATGACACAGCAAAGAAACAGAAATCTGTTGATACTAAACAATGGAAGTCAGAATAATCAAAATGACTTTATGGATTTAGACGATGTAATATCTATTCTAAATCAGCAACTAAACAATGGAAAAAAATCTGCAGTAGGAAATATATTAAGAAGATTCTCTGTATCATCAGACCTTTTGTGGAAGGGGTTAAAATCTGATATACAGGCTTTTAGTCTAACTGGAGCAAGAAATAATGTTCTGTCTTTGTTTTTAAATAAATCTTTTCAACAAGCGCAAAAACAAGAACAGACTATATCCAATGATTTAGTTGACACCTTTAACAGTGTGTTAAGAAGCAGATTAGAAAACGAGTCAGACAAAGCTTATATAAAAAGAATGGCTGACCTTGATAGATACTTAGGTATAAACGTAACCACCAATACAGGTAGAAAGGTTATGGACATACTGAACAGTAAGGCCAAAGTAACTTTACCAACTGCAGATGGTAGCGTTGATATGACGCTGTCTGAGGCTATACATTTAAAGCTCATTGACGAACAACAAGATGTGTCTATTGTAGGCCAGAAGTTTATATTTGCTGACACTCAGAATGATGAAAGAGGCACCAGAGAATACACTATAGACGCAAGGTTTGTTGGAGAGCTTACGGCATTGTTTAAAAGAAGTAATAATAATAGACTGTTAAGAGCTTTTAGACAGACGTTTGCTAAAACTTATAATTATGTAAATCCTGTATATAAGTCATTGTACGGAATAGATTTAGATTCTGTAGATGGTTATGTTCCAACACCTAGAGGAGAGATTGTTAAAGACAAAACACAAAAGTTTCAGGCTGAAAATGCTCCAGATATAGATGAAAAATCTTTTTTATTACCTAGGGTAGATGATGCTACAAAACCTCTTAGAATAACAGATATATTTTCTTTAACAAACAGATACCAAAGAGAAGTATCGGAGTTTTCTTCTTACGCTATACCATATAGAAATGCTAAGAATCTTTTAGGCAAATTGTTTAGCAAAGAAAATGTAGACCTAGCATTCTCAAAAGACAACTACACAAAAACAGAAGTAATAAATGTTAGAGATGCTTTTGATTTGCAAGCAGACAGGTTCATTAGAAGAAAGATGTTAGAGCAAGGTAATTTAAGAGAGTCTGAAAGATTTTTTGATGGTCTACTTAATAACTTTACTTTAGCAGTTTTAGGTGCTAACCCTTTTGTTGCTGCAAAACAGTTAGCATCTTTGCCTCTAGCAACTAATGTTATAGAGGCTAGGTATTTTAGCGACACAAGATTATTATATGGTGGAACTTTTGCTAAGCTAGTGGCTAAAGGATTATCTAACGTAACTGGTAAAGTGCCTACAGATGACGCAATAATACAAAGAGCTGTAAAACATAGCACTGTGTTTAGACAAAGATTTACACAGGGTAAAGTAGATGTAGACTTGCAAAGAGCTTTGGGCCTAAGTCCAACTATAGGTCCATCACGAGTTTCTAGAGGTAAAAGAAGAAGAGCTTTCTATAAGAAGTTTTTCCGTATAGACTTAAACGAGCAGGGTAATGAAAATTTAAGTGCTCTTTCAGCAAGGCTTGGCGATAAGCAAACATACATGGGTTACATACTTGCTATGGATGCTGCTACTGTAGGAACTATATGGAGAGCTGCAGAGAGAAAAGTTAGTGCAGAAAGACCAGAGCTTGAGTTTGACAGCAAAGAGTATGGTGCTTTAGTAGCTTCTATAGCAGAAGAAGCTCTGCAAAGAACACAGCCAGTATATGATAAAGCTAGCACTCCTACTCTTTTTGAATTGAGAAGACAAAGGGTGTTTATAAGAGCGCTGACTATGTTCTTTACGCAGCGTTCACAAAACTATAATCTTTTAACTGAGGCTTACATAGACTTAAAATATAACAAGCCAGGAGCAAGAGCTAGAGCAAGTAGATTGTTTGCTACAGTAGCATTTTTAAGTAGCTTAGTAGTTTCTGGGATAGATGTGCTAAGAGACTTTTTGTTCGGCAGATTAGAAGATGAAGATGAGTCAGCTTTGCTTAGACTTTTCAAAAAGTTTCAAGCGGCTGCTTTGGGTAACTTCCCTGTTATAGGAGGACTTATATCAGATGCAATCAACAGATATTCTGGTTCTTCACAATATAGAGGACCTATACAAAACCCAATAGTACAAGGTATAGATAATCTAATGTATGGCATCACAGCTACTACTAAGGGAGATTTTGAGGGCGGTGTTTTAAGAACAGCAAAAGCCGCTGCACAATTTACTGGAACACCTGTTGTAACACCTATTAGTATACTACAAGAAATACTAGAAGAAGAAGAGCCTGTAAGAGTGCCGTTGAGAAGGGGCTCAGGTGGACGAGGAGCTGGAAGAAGAGGACTAAAAAGATAGATTGACTTTAGACACTTAATTAACTATATTTGTAAAATATCACAAAATGGCAGTAACACCTAGAATAACAATAAAACAAAGCGCTGATTGCGAGAGTATAGTAATATGCGACGTGACAGGAAGCTATAAGGCTACTAGAGAAGGTGGCTACGGCTTTCCTAATGTAGATAATGCAGACCACATAACTTTAACAGTAACGCCTCAAGGAGGTACTGCCTCAACAGAAATAACACTTAAGAATGCTGACGGTACAAACTTTACACCAGGACTAAATTCAGAAGGCGTTTACGAACCATCATGTATTAGATTGAATGCTGGTGATGTAGGTCTTACTTCATTTGCTGATGGTGTTCACACTTTTGTCTATTCGTCATATAGCACAGCTGATGTCAACGATGGCTCTGAAACAAAAACAATATTTTTTAAGTGTGAAGCTCAAAAGTGTATAAATAAAATAGTCATGTCAACTTGTGATGAAGGTTGTCTAGGTTGTGGAGATAGCTTAGTAGACTTAGCCTTTAAGATGAAGGTGTTGTTAGATGCAGCAGAATACTCTACCTCTGTAGGAGCCCTAGCTTGTGCTAACAAAATATTGAAAAGAGTACAAGACACTTGTGATAATCACTGTACTAACTGCCACTAATAAATGGGTTTAAATAGAAAAAATTTATCATTAACTAATCGAACGTTAACGACACAAAGGTTTGTTGTTAGTCAAACGGGTAGAGACTCGAGGGGTAGAATATTCTTCGATTTCAAAATTACTTTGGCGAATGTTAGAGATAGGGGTAAAATTTTTATTAGAAGAAACCCTAGAATAACTATTACTGAGACTGCAAACACTGGCTCTAATAACACATGGAGCTTAACAGTAACAAATACTGCTGGTAGTCCAACTCTCTTAACACCAGGAAAAGCTATATCTTTAAGTGCAAGATTGACTTTGATGTCAACTTCTAATGAAGACCCAACAGCTTCTGTTTCTTTTGATGTTGCGGTTAAGGTTTTTAATAATAAGACGAGAACACAAAACGCTATATTTACATTACCAATAGTTGTTCAGCCAAACTTAGGAGCTGTTCAAACAGATGTAAATTTTGACACAGGCAAGTTGTATGGTATAGATGAAGACTCTGTAAGTCCCGTCATAAAAATGGTGTCTAATGCTAGAAGTAGATTTAAAATAAGACTTTTTAATGACACACATAAAATAACAGGTAATGGTTTTATATTTAGAGGTTTTACAGTTAAAATAACAAGAAAGAAAACCAACAAGAATATAAGGAACAATGTTATCACTATATCTCAGTCTAGAAAAGAGTCTAAAAAATTAGAAGAAGCTATACTTAGACCAAAACAAAACTTTACTACTGAGTTCGAGATAAACACTAAGGAGCTTAGAGATAAAAATAGAGCAGAAAGACTTGAAGAAGAGTATGATATATCAATATTGCCAGATACAGTAAGTTTCGATGGAGGTCAAAATTTTAAAAGGTTTTCTCAATCTAAATTAATTGGCTCTGCTAGTGCCTTTGCGGTAGCGCAAGCTATTAATGTAGATAATATATCTGGTGGTGGTGGTGGTGGTTTTGGTGACGACGATTTTGTAGACGGAACAGGAGAGGATGAAGATGGAAATCAAAACAACAATTTTGGTGGTTACCAAAACATAAATCCTTGTAACAATATTGATTGGGGTGGTTTTGCTACTATAACTCAAGAAGATTTAAATATAAATGCACCATCTTCACCAAACGCACCTACAGGAGTATTTTTAGATTTAATAGAACTAGCTGGAAATAGCACGGAATTCTTAGGTGTTCAGTTTCCAACCGTTCTATATAGTGGGCCAACAGCTAGCGGGGGCAATGTACCTGTAAATCAATTTCTTCCTGTTGTTTACACTCTTCAGTTTTTTGCTGACACTAGTACAGGTCTAATTCCATTAGATTCAGATAATGCTTTGATAACCCCTGGAGTAACAGACGCTAACAGTATTCCTACCGATATAGCTGAGTATGAAGTACCCAATAGTGTTCAAGATATAGGAGATAACCCATTTGCTGGTCCTTTAGAAGATTATTTGTTTCCGTATGATATAACCAGTTCTTCACCTTTAAGTGGTAATCATGCACAACAAGCATCTGTTATAAATTTAACTAAATTATATTGTAAAACTCAAGCTAACATAACATTTGGTAATCAGGTAATACCAGAGGGGACTCCTATTGTACTTAAAATAAGGTTCTATGCTGTCATACCTCCAGGACAATTCAATTCTGGACAAACAATACAGGGTAATTGTTTTCAAGAGTTTACCATCACAGATATCTGTCCGACTATAACGCAAAACACTCAGATAGATTGTACTGTTATACAGACACCATACAATACTGTAAATCCAGACTCAGTCGTATCAGGAGAAACAGTTCAAATACCATTGACTGCTCAAGAAGTAGCAACAGATGATGATTCTATTGTAAGTTTTTCAGATTTGGGTACTATAACAAATAATGGAGATGTTACTATAACTATACTTGCATTTGTTCATCAACCTACCTTAACAGACCTTACAGCTCAGGTTTCACCGACAACCCACACCTTTAATAGTGGTACGATGTTAAACTCAAACTTTGTACTAGACTATGAAAACGTAACTCTTTTTGGTCAATACCTTATTAGTTATTCTGTTAGTTTTACGGTGGTTCCTCCAGCTGGATTACTACCTGTCGACCCACCACCTTACACATTAACGTGTTCTAGAAGAACTAACGTTCTTATAACCGAGGAGCAAGTAGTATTAGACCCATGCTTAGATAAAACAATATCGACCGTTGTTACAAATGTTCTTCCAGACATTATATCTAACACTAGTGAGTCATTTTTTGAGGGTCAATTCACGGTAGTAAACTCTGATGGAACTGCTCCATATTCAACTACTATAAACGGAATTGGTGTATCAAATATCTCTCTATCTAACCCAGCAGTTTTTACTGGCTTAGGTGCTGGTGAGTATTCTATAAATGTTACAGATGCAGATGGTTGTAAGCAAGTGGCTGCGGTAACAGTGCCTGAAGTTATTAGTTTCGATTGTAATGAATTTGGACCTATAGTAAGTGGTACTGCTGTATCAGAGAGTTTCTTTGGAGCTAACGACGGCTCTATAAGCATAACTGTTACACAAAACAATACTAGTTCTGTATTTGACTTTACTACAACTTTTCTTTGGAGTAATGGTGCAACAACACAAAACATATCTGATTTAGCTCCAGGCGCTTATTCTGTGACTGTTACAATAACAGACGGTGTAACTAGCGAAATTTGTACAGACACTACAACTTATACTGTATTGACAGGAGACTTGCCAGGTGAAGAAATAGAATCAGAGGAAGAGTTCGAAGACCATACAGTAGAAATTGAAAACGATGGTGGAAATTTTGGAGAACCACACACACAAGAAGAGATAGAGTTACAAGAGGATATAAGTGAATGTTTAGGCGACTTTTTATGTGATATAGAGTACAGATTAGATGTAGGAAAAAGTGTTAAAGATGTTTACAGCAAAATAGCTTTCTTAGTGTTATCTAACGACATATTAGACTTTGATGGTGTTGTTCTTAAAGTAGATGGAGTATTTCAAAACGACAGTAGTATAGCTACCCTAGATGATTTAGATTGTATAAGACAAAGATTCCACAACATTTGTGGGTGTTTCCTAGATAAAGAAGAAACAGACATAGGTAAAAATATTATAGATGCAGGTGGTATAGTAGACAACACTACTGCTCAATCACAACAAGAGCAGATTACTAGCGTAGCTCCTCCTCCTGAGGACACAGAAGAATTATTTGTTCCTGAAGAAACTCCTGCTCCTCCTGGCTCAAGTGCTCCAGCAAGCGCTCCAAAACCAAAGACAACTGATACCGTAAGGCCTTCATCAGCCCCATCTGAAACAGTATCACAAAAAGAACTAGACAGATTATTTGAAGCTGTTTCAAAAGCAGCTAGTAGAGCGGCTTCCTTAGGGTTTGTTCCTAGAAGCTACGATTTTAAACTAATAGAAAAGGAAGCAAATACCTTCTTAGAAAAACTGGAAGGAAAGATTCCTTCAGGATTAGTGCCTGCTATAGCTGAACTAGCAAGTGCAGCATATGAATATACATTAAGAACGGGATTAATATTCCCAGCTAAGTAATAAATATGGCAACATACGAAACATACAGAAAACAAGGTGGAACAAGCACAGGTACAGAAGACGCTGTATTTAATGGAGGCTTGTTCGATACAATAAAAGGCATAACACAAGACTTTGTTGTTTCAGGTTTTGGGACAACAACCAGTAGTTTGGTTTTAACTATAGCAACTGGTGTAGCATACGTATCAGGCAGAAGAATAGAGATAGAATCATCTTCTGTTATAAACGCAACTGATAATGCTACTAGTCTTATATATCTAAATCGCTCAGGTGTTTTCTCATCTGTAGCATCTGTAACTAATGCACCAGAAAATAGTTCGTTAATTTTTACAGTTGTTGCGGCGTCAGGAGCCATAACTAGCGTAACTAATAATTACAATATAACTCCTGTATCAGAGGGCAAGATAGAAGATGGTTCTATAAGCACTAATAAATTAGCAGACCTATCTGTAACTAACGACAAGATAGCTACTTCTACAATACAAAGCACTAAGCTAGTGGATAGCCCTGTCACATCAGGGACATACAAAAACCCTACTGTAACAATAGACGAGAAAGGATTAGTTACTAATGCTGTAGCTAACACTTTAAAACTAAACGATTTATCAGATGTATCTGCAGGTGGTTTTGCAGACGGTGATTATCTAAGATACAATGCTAACTCAGGAATGTTTACAAGAGCAAACGTACTAGAGTTGGCTAAGGAGATGACTCCTTTGTTTCCTACAAAGATTGTATCTAGAACTATAACATTCGAGGATGTCAACACAGACTCAGACGCCTCTACAACCACACAAGGTATATTTACTTTACCTGCTGGCTCTTGTGTCAAAGTTGTAAAGTTTCATCATACTGAAGCTTTCGCTGTTAGCACAGGTACTGCAACAAATATATATCTGCATCTAACTTTAGGCCAAGGGGCAACAAACATGCCAGGAGCTACAGCTTATGATGCAGCGGTCACTTCATCAGATATCACAGGATATCTACACTACCCTAGCGCAGGCACAGCTTTGCTAGATGAAGGAGATGATATTAGGGTAGACATTACTTGTACTATAAATGGTGGTGCCACTACAAACAACTTGAATGCAGGTTCGGTTGATGTGTTTGTGGTATACTACAATCTAGGCACAGTAACATCTAATACAATAACAGGAATTTATTAAATTTAAAAAAATGGCTACATTAACACCAACACTAACACTTACTAGTTCAGATGTCTTTACTGATAGTCTGAACCTATCTGTGACCGATAGTCTAACGATTAACGGAGATGCAGATTTCTCTAGAACAAAAATGGCAGCAGCGTCTGGAGACACAACTATTTACGCAACCTCTTACGGAAGGTCAATGGTATTTTTACATAACGTAGATTCTACCACGGCTATCTTGGTTGACTTTGGCTCACAAATATCTTTACAGATAGAGCCTTTAGAGTTTGCTTTTTTCCCATGGGATGGCTCAGCGGCTATTGTTGCTAAATCAGAAGACTCTAACACACCTATTTTAGAACACGCAGTATTTGAATTCACTGCATCATAATTATAACTATGGCAAAAATTAAACCAACACTAACAATAACAAGCTCAAATGTACTAAGCGAAGTTCTTAGTCTTACTATGCAGAAAGAAATTACTGTTGCTGGTAACGTAGTTATGAAGAAACATGCTACTAGCGCAACTCTAACAACTATACCAGGTACTGACGATGGTGTGGGTAGATGTATTATGTATATCAAACACACTGGAAAAGACTCTACAGGAGCAGACTCTACATCTGATGTAAAAATATTTCAGGATGTAGATGACGGAGGAGATGCTGATGCTGACGCAGGAGAAGAAATAATGGACATCGCTTCAGGTGAGTTTGCTTTATTTCCATTTGCAGGAGTAAAAAACTTGATGGCTGACGCTGACTCAGGAACACCCGTAATAGAATACGGAATGTTCTTTATTGCATAGTGACAGACTATTGCTTATATTTGTCTAAATCAATTTATTAAGATATGTCAAAAGAACTAAAGAACAGAGACTTGTTAGGCCTTTTACAAGGCTTACAACTAATGGAAGCAAAAGCTTATAACGAGCTAGACGAAATCAAGCCCACTATTTTACACCAACTTGTTAAGAATAGAAAGACTATTACAGAAACTCTTGTATCAGATTTTGATGTCAAGCGTGTAGACCTTGTAGAAAAACTTGGTAAGCGTAATAAGAAGGGTGAGCTAGTCGTTAAAGACAACACTGTGTCTTTTAATAAGAAACAAAAGGCAGAGTTTGATGAAAGCATGAATGAATTAATGGACACTAGAACATCTGTGGATATAACAGAGTTTGATGCACAAGCTTTAGAAGATTCAGGATTAGTATGTTGTCCAAAAGACAATCAATACATACCTCTAATTATGGAGGTTTTAGTAAAATGAGTATAATAGCTGGACTATTTGGAAGCGTTGTTAAGAATGCTGAGGGCATACTTGACAAAGTAATAACTACAGACAAAGAAAGAGACGCTGCTAAGATTGAACTTAAGAAGATATTTCTTGAGGCAGAGAGAGAAGCGTTCGCTAAGGAGGTTGAGGACAGAAAGAGTGCAAGAGATATGTATAAAGATGACGCCATCATACAGAAGGTGTTAGCTACATTATTCACCGTTGCTTACTTCGGCATCACGTTTGTATTGTTTAACTACTTTGTGACAAAGACACTTAACTTAGGAGAGTTTGAGATTAGTTTCATCTCTACTATCTTTGGTGCTATGTCTGCAAAGGTTAACACAATTATAGACTTTTTCTTCGGTGGTAGCTCCAAAAAGAATCAAGCGCAAGAAAAACAATAATGGAAGCATTTATAGAAGTACAAGTAACCAGACAAGAAGGTAAAGCAGAACCCACCATAATTAACGTAGCCAATATAAACTATGTTCGTAGATGGACAGAGTCTCGTGGTGAGGATAAGGCTGTAATTTACTTTCGTGGAACTGATAAGTATCTTGTAGTGGAGGAGTCTTACGAAGACCTACTTCATAATTTAACTTAAGAAGTCACCACTCTCCACAACACTACCTTGTGGTGTAGGATAAAAGTATAACCAAGCGTCGTGAATAGTCCCGTTTACTTCAACAGGGACTGTTTCTCGTCTGTACCATTGTGGATGGCCTTCTAAACCATCTAATCTATTTAGCACATACTGGTCAACTTCATACAACTCTCCTACTATTCTTGTATTAGGCTCTTTAGATACAAATGGTATAGAGCTTTTTGTCATAGTATAACTATTCACAGTCTTACCACTACCTATATATTTAGCGTCACTTATGTATCCGTGATTCCAGCTATCTTTTCTTAATGTTCCGTATGTAAATACTAACTCAGTCATATTACTCTTTTATATTATCTATAAACTTTTCTAACGACATCTCTAAATGTTCTGACAATCTTATAGTCAGATTAAGGGACAAGTCTTTCTTTTGCTTTATGTGATGACTAAACTGTTGTGGTGTCATACCAACCTTATTAGCCAGTGCATTACACTTGTATCCTTTTTTTTTCAGATATCTCTTTATGTTGTACATTATAGTATTATTACTCTGTTCCATGTTCCGTCTTCTTTGTATTGTTGAAATCTCTCTAACAGAGCCACATATTGATTACCTCCATCTGCTAGTCTTTGCTCGTGTATTTGAAACACATTCATAATATATGGAGAGGTTTTTTCTATAGCTATGAATACAAAAGATTTAACACCAGCTGCTTGACAATAGAATGCAGCTTGTCTAATGTAGCCATACTTAATACAAGACTCTAAGAAAGCGTTTCTACTACAGTCTCTAGTAGTTTTAAGGTCTATGATACAATCTTCTCTTACATAGTCTAATTTACCCTTACATGGCACCATAGTCTCTGGGTCGTCCCATACATAAACCTTCTCTGCCTCACCTCCTGATAATAAGTTTGATGTCATTTGATTACTTTTTATTATGTCAGTCATAATAAATATATCATCATACTCGTTAGCTGTTAAAGCTACTTGCTCAGGATTTAATGAAGATGTGAACTCTAACCACTCTTCTTTACCTTTTTTAGTTCTTCTGTCCACATTGGGTGCCATAACATATTTAGTTTTAAATACATCTGGCTCTAGCACTGACTTATGGAATGCGTCTCCAAATATCATAGCTTGTGTTGGGGCTACTGCACCAACTCTTTTTCTGTAGTCGTAGTACATAGGACTTTTCTCAAACCAACCTAGTTGTGAGTTGGTTACGAAATCAAAGTCATTGTAATACTCTTGGTCATCTTTAAACCTCTTCTGTTCCTTTTTGTACTTCATTTCTTATTCTTTCTAATCTTTTCTCTAATTTTTCTATCTCACCTTGCAGGTATTCATTCTCAACCAATAATGTTTGCACTGCTTCATTTGGGTCGTAGTCTTGTAACAAGATGTCTTCCAGGTGAAAGTTTGCAACATTTTTGCAATTTACAAATTTTTCTCGATACTCTGCATCATACTTCATCTGAGACTCATGTTCTTTCTCGTAGTGTATTATACTTGAATGATGTCTGTTTAATGATTTGCCTATACTGCCAAGCGTTGTGCCAGTATATTTTTTAGTTAACACGGCGAATATCTTTCTCGCGTCTACTATTTGTTTCAATCTATTCCTTGACCTTATTCTATCTTTTGATATTAACAGAGTTTCACTGATTATATCCATCAATATCTCTTGTGTCTTGGTCTTTTCCATAAAACCTATATCTTCTTTCATAATTTCTTTTATCAGTAGCTATTTCATCTGGCTCAAAGCCAAACATTAGTTCATATCCTATATCTGTATCGATGATTTTAGGCAGACGAATCTCCTTATCCTCAATGTCGTAATCTCTAGTTGAGGTAAATATTATCTTTTGTCGACGTACCGCCATGATTGTTAGTTTCTGTGTAAGTGATGGTTGGTATAACTTCACCCACCATCCAATCGTCAACTAACCTGATTAGTTTCATAAAGGCTCTTTCTTTTGCTTCGCCCTCACTCTCACCATCTTTGGCTAATACCTTAACTGATATAGAGGCTTCGTATGTTTTCTTTCTAGACATTTAACGTCGATGTTATTATAGCACCGCGTTAAATATACTAAAAAAAAATTAAAGCTCTAAATAATTAGTTTTATATACATTATCAAGACCACTTTGTATATCGTTCTGAGATACATAAGCTTTGTAGTGAGCCTTAACTCTTTCTAAGATAGCATCGAAGTCTCTTGGGTCGTAGTCAGTATGTTTACCTGGCTTCTCCATCCATTCGATTACACTCTTTAAAGTGTTAATGGCTTCTTCCTTGTTTTTAGTATAGTCCATAGTTATTAATTATTGATTACTCTTATTTCTACACCAGGGTTCTCTTTACTGTATTCGTATACCTCAAAGTATGGTATCAAATACTCGCAGTTGTCATCCTCAATCCACTCATGTTTTACCATAAGGTCTTGCACTATTTGTGCGGCATTGATGTAGTCAAACTTTCTTTTTGACCCTCTGTAGAATTTAAAGGAGATGGTGTAAGGAGGCTGTAGCTCCTCTACCATCTTCCTAAAATATTCTTTGTTATTTTCATATAGCTGTGATGTAGATTTTATATACCTAGAGGCTGTCTTGCTGTGAACAAGATACTTACCTGTCCATTGCTTGCTGTTTTTGCTGCTAGGCACGTTGCCTGGTATAAATATCCACTCTTTGTATGCCATTAGAATAACTCTTGTTGTCCTTCTTTTACTAATTTGTATTTAGCAATGTGAACAGTTCTTCCATATCTAGTGACTTTTGCCACGTCCTCCGAAATAATGTTCATACCACGATTGTGCCGTAGGTTGTGTATGATAGCCGACAGTCTTGTAGCTCCATACTCTTTTATTGCCTCCCACGACGTGATATGACCAAACTCTTTTAGGTGTCGGACGATATCTTCAGTTTGGGTTCCTGCTCGCATCTATTTTTTTATTAGACTTTCGTAAACTTTTTAGCTCTTCTTTATACAATATGTATTGCATAATCTCTGCTAAGCCTACATGCATTCGGTACATTTTAATAACAATCATAGTTATTACTATTGCAACCAAAGCATCTATTATTATACTTAAATCCATAATCTTAATCATTTAAAAATTCTTTTTGGTCAGGGTCAGGTATTACTAAACCTCTCTCTGCCCAATGCTGTTGTAGTCTTTCTACAAAATCAGCAAACTCTTTCGTTGTCATAGCAGAAACTCTTTTGACCTCATACGTGATGACCTGTCTATCGAGAACATCTCTTGTATGTATTCTAGGCCTAAGAAGTTCTGTCACATTATAGTCGTGTATATCTTCTTTCTCATACTCACGACTAGACTCTTCTTTAACAAACTGTATTATAGTGGGTATCACAACCCCCCAATACCATCTATTCTGTTGAGTCGTCCTCTTCTGATGATACTCGTTCAATACGACTACTAACTCCTTGTTTTCCATAGATTGAAGTATAGGCTTGATGTAGTCGTTCTTGAGAATCTGCAGAGAGCCGTTTTTTACCGTTGCTCTTAGCTCTATGTTCTTCATTGATTACAGTATAAGAATTATGTATATCGAGTGCTCTGTCTACATCAGGTGTTTGATATGTTACCTTAAGACCAGAGTCTCTCTTGAGTACCTCTACATGATACTCTCCATCTTTTTTTGTTATTTTAGACTCAAATATCATTAGAATGGTAGTTCGTTATCGTTTGATTCAGTAGGAAAGTCTTCAACAGCATCAAAAGCATCTTTGACCATTTGTATCTTATCATCTTTGTTTGTCTGACTCCACTGACTATACAAAGTATCAAAGTATTGTTGGTCTCTAGCATTGAGTGATTGCTTTGCCATATCAGGCTTTACTCTTGTAATTTCTTTGTCAGAAGAAAATAAGTAGTCTATTGTAGTCCTAACAACAGGTTTGTTGTTGTTGTTAGAGTCTTTTGCTACATACTCTCTTTCTGTCATAAACATATATACAGACCTGCCTACAACGCTATCAAATACATCTTTCATATTATTAGATAGTTTACCTCCAGAGTTGCGTATAAACTTAGCTATACGCTCTTTCTTAACCTCTTTTGCTCTGTCTGAGTCTGTTTCTCTAGTTCTAAAGAACTTGACGCTTGCTTTCTCACCTGATGGTGTGATACAATAAAACCTAACGAATGGACATCCTCTGTGGTTTGGGACATCCTCACTTACGACATAGTTTTCTATATCGAATTTATATGCTCCTGGCTTGGATACATAAACATTTTCTTTTCTTGATTCTGTGTTAAAATCCATAATTACTTTCTTTTAAAGTCATCTGATTCATCTTCTGAGAATACACCGTGTTGGTAATATCCTGCTAACTTTAGCACTGCACGAGACAATGCTCTTTTCTCTGCAATAGCAACTAAATAACTATTACTCGTGTTGCGTGGTGACGCTTCACCAAATGTCTCTACGGTTTTACCATCTAGACTTGCAACTGCCTTGATGACAACAAACTGTTGCTCCATCTTTATAGGCTCATAGGATATAGCTATACCCTTGTTCTCCATAATCTTTTCAATTCCTGAACGAGTTATGATTACGAAGTGTTTATGCTTGAACACGTCCTCTTTGATGAGGTTGTTCTCTACGTACATTCTTTTGAGAGCCTCGTCTCTACTCTCTGTCATTACATTACTCATACTACAAATATACAAAAAATTTTTAATAAATCAAACATTTCTTTTATAATGTTTGGGACGAAGCTTGAAAAAACCTCGAAGTTTGAATCTAAATTTCATGCGAATGATAGAGGCTATGGATAGTAAAGCGTGTTTGATTATCGACCTTACTAGCTTCTGCTCCGTCCCAAGTTCTTTCGCTATCTCTTTTACTATTTTGTTATGGTATAAAAGTCTCACAAAATTTAGTTATTGATGGAACAAATAAACATTCAGAGGTGCATAGGCCAGAGTTTCTACCCTTAGCTACTATAATCTCTGCAGTCTGTACCATCTCTGTTGATTTCTCTATTTCATAGTAGTCAGGTCTATATATAAACACAACAGAATCTGCTGCTTGTTCAATCTCTCCTGACTCACGCAAGTCGCCAAGTGTTGGTATCTTACTACCCTCTCTGTTATCAACTTTTCTAGAAAGCTGTGACAATGCTAAAACTACTATGTCGTTTTGTTTGGCTATGTTTTTTAAAGAACGAACAACTTTAGCAACCTCTTGCTCTCTTGACGCACCATTTTTGTTGTATTTAACTAACTGTAAATAGTCAACAATGACAACATCTATCTTGTTTTTTAGCTTAATTTTTCGTATCTTACTAGCTATAGAACCTAATGTGCTAGACTTATCATCTATTATTAAGTTGGTGGTTTTCAGCTTGTTAGCAGAATCTATTAAGTCGTTCTTTTCCTTATTGTTAAAATCTTTGTACCTAATCTTACGAAGCTCTACATGTGCCTCGCTAGCTATCATTCTGGTCATCAGTTGACTGCTATTCATCTCTAATGAGAAGACGGCAACACCTTTATTTTGTAATAGCATATTGTTAGCTATGTTAAGAACAAAAGAAGTTTTACCCATAGAGGTAACACCAGCTACTATGATTAAGTCAGAACGCTCAAAACCTCCTATCTTTTCATCAAGCTTGTTAAATCCTGTCTTGATAAAGTTAGTGCTCATAGGTTTATCCAAGTTCTCTATGAAGTCATCAGCTGCTTTGTTAACACTTATCTCGTTGGTAGAGGTTAAATCGTAGCTGTCAGAAAACTCAGCTATGTCGCCGAATATATCATCAGGGTCTTTGTGGTCTTTTAGAGCATTAGATATCTTGTTGTGTAGTTGAAATATTTTATCTCTGGAGCCTGTCTTTTTACATATGTCTATGTATGATTTGATTACTCCAGGATTACCAACCGTAGATGATACCTCAGCTATGTAGGGTACGCCGCCACATTGCTCTGTAAGCTTTTGTTTCTTCGCTTGTTCTGTGAGTGTAACAACATCTAAGTCTCCTTCAAGAGCCCTAGACTGTATACATTTAAGAATAGATTTATGTCTTGCATCTAAAAAACAAGACTCATTTACACTGTCCGCGTGTTCGTAATAGCTTTCAGCATAGTTAATTAGCGTGCCTAGAAGCACCTTTTCGTTGTCTATAACATCCATATTTTATATCATTTCGCTTGACAAATATACAAATATTTTGTAAAAAAAACTAAATTTATTGGCAAAGTTGGAAAAAATAAGTCGCGACACAAACACTCGTGATAGTGAACGCACCGTATAGTCGCAGACTATCAAGGTAAGTTCATTGTTACACGGAACGACACGAAAAAAAAAGGGGGCAAGACATTGCCTTGCGCCCCCTCATATGATTAGTCGAAAAACCTGCCTTGCTCAGGCGGTGTCTCGCAATCATTACAATCCAACAGTTTACCGTTGCCAGGCTCATAGCTAGGATGGTCGCCGTAAGTGAAACCGTTGTAACTCGCTGATAGCGGGTCAGAGTCAGATTCAATAAAAGCGTCTTCGCAGTCTTTACATAACTGTCCACCCATACTAAGAGACCATCTAGTAGGTTTGTGTTGTGCTCCGCACCATTCACACTCCCAATTATCTGTGTAGTTAGTTGACGTAAACTTGCCGTCTTTGTCTCTAACATCATCATCATAATCAGGATATGGTTCATGAAAACTTTTGTTAGGACTTTTTACTGTAATAGTAGACTTACCTAACGGTCTTGGATAGTCATAGTCATCATACCAACCACCATAGCCACCATATGGGCCATTGTATTTTGCATACTTTGGTCTTTCGTATGTTGAGTTAGAATATAACATGCCTTCATCTTCGATAAACTTACCTATCAAAAGCATAGTTTTATCAGGATGCATGATAGCAAACTTGCTACTACCAATATATCCTTCGACTAAGTCTTGTAAAGTCTCAGAATCAAATATATTGTCCATCAGCACAGGGTCAGATAAATACCATTTAGCAAACAACTGAGTGTCATTAAGCTTTTTGTCAACACCGTTGAGCTCGCTAATCACACCATTGTGAGCAAATGCCATACCTCTAACTCTAGCCTTAGTCTGTCGTAGCTGACTATCTTTCTCAGAAACTATGTATGGGTGACAGTTACCTTTGTCAACCAAACCACTAGTAGATATTCTAAAATGGAAAACCGCTTGGTCGTCCTCTGTAATATTAGCCTTGTTGTATGCTTTCTTAAAGTCTTTAAACTTCATGAAGCCTTTTTGCAAGTCAATAGTTTTGGCTCCTGGTCTGAGAACCATGAAGCCTGCACCGTGTGCATTGTTACTGAAACACTCTTCGAACACATCCATCGACGGTGGTTTCACACCTTGGGGTTTTGCTGCTATAATACACATAACTTTATAATTAAACATTAACGTAAAGATGTTTACGCTTGAGAAAATCTAACAGAAAACTGTATTGTTTAGTCTTAGCATAAACACAAAATAATACCCATATATGTGGGTAATTCTGAAAATGTCCATGTCTCATACATAGACGATAGTCTCTAACAAATATTGGTGAACCAAATTGTTGTACAAAACTACACAAGCACTCTACAAATTCTATGTAAGCCATAAAACTTTCATACTTTGTTGTGCCTCGGAATAATCTGAACTCATAGGTATTGCTACCCTGAGTGTTGATAGCTGAATATCTAGCACTACTACCAATAGTACCGTTAAGTAGTTTTTGAACTGTTGTGCTAAACTCATTGTCTGTTACACGACGAGCATAGTGCTCTAATGGTTGAATAGCTGACCACTGGTTTAGTTTACTTGTAGTTCTTTGACTGATTTTAGTAACAGGCTTAGAACATATATAAACAAACATGATAGCTTTCATCCACTGCAGTTTACTCATACTCCTTCTGTTGACATGCACATGAATGCCGCAACTACCTGATTTGTATGATGTAGTGCCACGCTTTTTCAGGTCAGACATAAGCTCTTTGTATTTGATAAGCTTAACAGCTTCGTATGTAGCAGGATGAGCAACAATCTCATAACCAGCAACACTACTGTCAGACTTACAATACACATGGTCGCCCACTCTATCTTTAGTCATACTTGCACATACATCATAGTTAACCTTTTGAGGCTCAACCTCAATCTCAATACCTAAGTATCGTAGTTGATTATAGTTGCCTGGTTTAGGGTTTTGTGAGATATATCCTGCTTCGTATGATGATGTAGTTGGTCCGTAATTGTCAACTCTGTAGCCGTTAGGCTTAGTAAACTCAGGGTCAGGACGATAACTATAACTACGTATAGTACCCTCATCATAATCATCGTCATCCTCAGATAAATCATCTTCATGAACATATGTATCTTCACGGTCAGACCAATAATAAGAGTTTGCATTAGCAATATCTGTAGTCATAAAATATCTGTCAGTAGCCTCTGAATAAGCATAGTCGTCGTTAGTAAAGTAACCTTCATTGCCTCGACTGTCTATAGTACCATAATGATAGTCCCATTGAGAAGTATCAAAATGGTCTTCGTTATAATAATCATACTTGATATTAGCAAGCATACCAGATTCTACAGCGTCTCTCAAATACCAATTGCCATCAATTTCATAATAATCATCGTATAGATTCTCTTGAAACTCTTCAGATTGCCATTCATCATTACTGATAAAGTGGTTCTTGTTAACAAACTGATATTTATCTTGGTGAAAAAGGTCAGGAATACCTTCAACTCTATTGATATTTGCTTTTGATATAATTTTTACAACGTAAAGAATACAAGACGGAAAGCAATATCTTCTATTGAAGTTTGCTATCTTCATCTTAATACCTGAAGAGGCATGATAAAATCTATCTGCAGTATAAATATGTCCGTCGTTTTTAACACTTGACTCACCATGATAATGACGTAAAATAGGTTTACATAACACATGTTTACCTGCATAGTATCTAAGTCTAGTAGTGTTCCAACCTGTATTAGGCCCTTGTGCGTTAATAAACTTTTCAGTTAATTTAGGACAAACATAACAGGCCCACTCAAATCGCTCTACATTTGCTTCATTGTTGTAATCTTCATTGTGTATTACAACTCTTACCTCATTTACTCCATCTTGGAGCTCGCCAGCATCTATAATACTGACGAAATTACTAAATGCTTTCATAATGTTGGATAGTATTTGTTGTTAGGGCGAGCCTACACGCCCGCCCCTCCAACTTTCTAACCTAAAACGAATACTTACGATTTAGTTCGTGTTATGGTAGTAACTTTAGCAGCTCTACCCTTCTTGCCTCTACCTCCATTGTATGAACGAAGGTCTATAGAACCGTCTTTACGATACCTCACTTTAGGTGAAGTTTTTGCGGTTCGCCCACTAGGCTTGTTACCTCCGATATAATCTTTGGTAGTTTTCGCAGGTTTACTGTCCGTAGTAAAAACGGGCTCGTATTTTGTAACAAAAGATTTGCTACTATTAATCGAGTCAAGATTTTCTGCAATCTTGTTTCTCAATTCATTATTCTGAGACTTCAGTGTCTCCATTCTCGTCTTGTGGGTGTTCACATCTTTGCGAATCATTGCCACGATGTCTGCTTTCTTCATAAGCTTCATCATCATTTTGGTTAATACTTGTTTTCAAACCGATAGTTCTTTCTATACGGTCTTGCATCCATTGTCTATATAGATGCTCATCTACTAGTAGCTGGTATTCTAACCGCTCTAGTTCTTCGAGGTAAGATTCTTCATCACTCATTGTGCATGCGTTCAATTATCTCCTCGACTCTTTCCATATCAAACAGTCCCTCGTTGTATAGCATAAAAAATAACTGACTCTGGTCTTTACCATTGACAGTTATCTTTCTAATCTCTACACTAGTATCTGGTGGTCGTTCGTATGAACCTGTATCCGTTGTAATCGAATACTCAAATGTAACCTGTTCATCGTATGTGTCGTTATAGACATCATAACTATTATGTTCAGTTCTCATAATATTCTTTAATAAATTCTACTACTGCATGATAATCCTCATTGACTACCTCATACTCTACATCAAATGTGTTGTCTAAGGATTTGCACTTATTAATTACAGGCATAAGCCAATCCCAAGATACATTGTAAGATAGTTCGTGTTCTTCAAACCAATCATGATTACGTTTGTAGTTTAAATTACCACTTTTAAATACCTCTGTTGGCAGTCTCATAAATTCTGCTATTAGTTTGTTATCTTTCATATCTTACCTAAATCTATTTTGCAGAGCAATAGTTTTTGATATACCTCATCTAATTGCTTGTCATCGTTGAAAACAAACAATCCATATGCTGTGTTGTATATCTCTTGCAGTTCTTTCAAAGCTTCTTGTGCATACAATCTTCTATCTGTAACCTCGTTACAGTTCTTAACAAACTCTTGTACACAAATCTTTTTATAGTCAAGCCTAAGCTGTTCATGAACTGTTTTAAATGCTTGAAATGTTGTAATAAGTTCTTGCGCTTTCGTCATAATTTTCGTATATTTATAGTTGTTCTTTGATATAATATAATGCAGCTGTTTTATCCTCCCCCTTGTTTTTTTTGAGGGATTAAGATGTCACATTCAGCGTATATATCGGGCATGTTTAAGCTCCTTTGATATTACTACTGCATCACTACAATCTATTACATGTTAAACAATACATTGTATGCAATAGAACCTAACATAACGGTAAGCCCTATATACATAACAATATACTCAATAATCTCAGTATGTTTAAATACTCTCTTAATAATCTTAAGCATAGGAATAATCTTTAGTTTGCATATTCATTAAATGACTATTACGTTTAGACTCCCAATGTTCTTCCTGCAATACACGCATTAAGTTAGCCTTGAGTAAGTCGGCAAGAGAACCATATCTAGTCTCTTTAGTATTAGTATAATGAAACCATATAGTGTCGTCTTTAATAAATATCTTTTTCCATACATCACCCTTACCATACCGAAATGCGGTAAGCTTACCTTTACTATTACACTTATACTCATAGTTAAGATTACGTAATAAAGAGAATACCTCTCTGTACTTACGCTTTGCAACGCCATGTCTACTGTTCTTACTAAGGTTGCGTCGCTGTGTTTCCCTAATAAGTTCGCTTAATAAAGCCATAATCAATTAAATTAGTTGGATTGACACTTTTATACAATATACTTTTATAGTCCCGTCACACGGCTAAAAGTGCGTAAACCGTGGCAGAGACTGTCTGCTTGCAGACTTTTTTTACACAAGCAAACAAAAATAAAGGTATTCGCTAGTTACCGCTGGTTGTCAGCAGGTCGCTTGTTTGCAATCCGTCGCCTGTCCGTGATAGTGAACGCCAAAAAAAAGCGAATGTACCCGAAGATACACTCGCATATAGTATTTATTTCTTAACTGGCAAAAGACCTTTCGCTTTAAGAACCTCATACTTAACCTTGATAGACATGAACGGACTAGCCATTACTTAGTCTTATCAAATGGGATAGCATTACCAAGAAGAGACATAAGCTGTTCTTTAGTAAAGTTACCTGGCAAGTCTTCTAACCCTACAAGAGTTTCAGACTTACCAAAGTTAATATCAGATGTTTTAATAGACTGTAAGCTTTCTGGGCAAGGGTCTACATAGAAAGAGTTTTTGCTACTCTTAGAGTTCTCACCTGGCTTACGGACAGTCAATTTAATACATCTACCAACAAGAGACTTGGCTGTATTTGCAAATAGTTCTGCAATAGCGTCCATGTCTGCTAGCTTAACACCGTCTTCGGATACAACGAATTTCTCAATACTTGTAACCTCAGCTGGTAGAGCAACTCTATCTGTAGTTAGAGCATTAAGATGTCTAAACACCTTAGTGAACTGCTCATCTACAAAGTTATAGTAGTGCTCTTTGTAAGTATGTCCATTACCTTTCAGTATAGAAAAGAACTTAGACAGTTGTGTAGGCACAATATACTTACCATCTCTATTGGTAGTCAACTCATCAGAATTGTTACCAAAGCCTTTGACCAAAGCGTCTTGTACACTTATGTCAAACATACTCAAGCCTTTCTCTTGCCAAGCTACACCATCAAAAGCTGGTGACTTAGCAATGTGCTCATTAGCATTCTTCACACCTAAGTGTAAAGCAAAAGACTTAGTTTCATTATCATCATTAGTATACTCTAACGATAGATAAGGTGAAGTGTAGCCGTCTTTATGAGTGGCTGTCTTAACTGACGCAGTAGTCAGCTTGGCGTAACATGTAGTAGATATTACGCTAGATGAAGACGAAGTCTTCGCATTCCCTGCACTCGATGATGCAGGCATAAATAAATTATCCATAAGATAATCGTAATGTGTCAGTGATTCCCGAATGAACGGGCCTGACAGGTTAGAAAATAGCAACACTTTATGTGTTACCAAATAAATATAAAGGTATGCGTGTGTACTCTTATCGTTTGTATACTGTATGTGTTTAGCTACATGTGTGACACTATAGTTCACGTATAGCTATGCACAACATACACATATATAGTACATAGGGGCATACCCAAAAATACATACAGGTAGGGGGTATACATACATACAGTCTTCCCATATTGGTGGTACACATTTTTTTATGTATATTTGGCACTATGGCTAGCAGAAGTAAACAATACTATGATGCTAACCCTACGGCGAAAGCTAAAAAGAAGAAATATGATACTTCGTATCACAGTTCACCAGAGCGTAGAAAGTACCGCTCCAAGCTCAATAAGATAAGAAGAAAGTTAGGAATTTACGGAAAGGGGGGTGGTGATGTTTCTCATACGGCTGACGGGGGGTATAAGATAGAGGACCCATCTGTTAACAGGGCTAGACAGGGTGCTGATAAAAAGAGCACAAAGAAAGCAAGCAAAGGCATGGTTACTGCTAAAAGCGGTTTAGCTAAGTGGTTTGCACAGGATTGGGTAGATATAGGCTCTAAGAAGAAGGGTGGTGGTCACAAGAAGTGTGGTCGCTCTGGCAAGGACAAAGATGGTAGACCATACCCAAAGTGTGTTCCTGCAGCGAAAGCTGCGCGTATGACGGCTAGTCAGAAGGCAAGTGCGGTTAGAAGAAAGAGAGCTGCAGGCAACCCAGGAGGCAAGCCAACGTATGTAAAAACATTTGCAAAACAAGGATTAAAAATATCTTTCAAACAAAATTCAGATAACATGTCAAAATTAGAAAAAAGAACTACCAAGAAGAAAGTGGTAAAAGCAAGCGGAACAGGAGAGACAAAAAAATCAGGCTTCTTTAGAAGCAAGCCAAATGTATTCACCACTGATAAAGGTGTTAAGGCAATAAAAAATAGAGGTGGAGAGGTTGAAAATCTTTCAATGAGTTCTATTTCACCGTATCTAAATCCAGGCCTAACTCCAAGTGAGAAGAGACAAGCTCTCAGTTCTTTACAAGGAACAAAGAAAATGGCAAATGGTGGAAAGTATGACCCGATTGAAAAAGTATATGTTAAGAGAACTTTAGGTAGAAAAAAAATAAAGGAAACAACTAAGGGTGGAACGAAGATGAAGACTGTTATAGATAGAAAAGGTAACGTTATAAAGAAGACTGTTGTTGACAGAGATAAGTTCGGCATAAAGAGAAGAACAACTACTAAGACCAAGCCTGGTAAGAAAAAGAAAACTGTTGTTAGAGGAGGATATACTCAACCTTTTGGAGACACTAAGAACGCTCCAGCATTTATGATGTATAAAAAAGGCGGTAAAGCTTTCAAGCCACACATGATGTATGACCCAGAGACAGGAAAAGCTTTCAAAGCTAACAAGCCAGCAGACCACGAAAGAATGAGTAAGATGGGATATACTCACACTAAGCCTAAGAAAAAAGCTGGTATGGGTATGAAAAAATACCTTTATGGTGGTATGGTTCCAAAATTAGGTCCAGCTAAAAAATTCATCTCAGATTCTGCTCCTTTCTCAACGGCAGTAGACAAATACTACAGAAGTAATAGATAATGAAAAAGTTACTGTTTATATTAGTATTCTCGTTAATAGCTACTATAAGCCATGCTCAGTTAAAGAAAGTTTTAAAATTTTCAACATTTTATTTAGCTGTTAACGGAGGCACCTCTATAGCAGACCAAAATGTGTATTCTGTAGATAATTCTTATCTATTTACTGATACTGTACTTACTCCTTACGATTATTCTCTCACACTTGGTATTAGAAAGATACAACGCTTTCAATATGAAGGCTCTACTCCATTTAAGGATGGAACGGAGACTTCTTTCTCTGATGCAGCAAACATCGGTAGAAATCCTTTTGAATACCTATTTGAGGTAGATTACAGACGTCAAGAGGGCGAAGAGTATATTGACCAGAATCATTTCTTAAGATATGTTAGAGACAGATGGTTTGCTAAAGTAGAATATGTAAAAGATGGTTTTGCTGATATAAAATACTACGAGGCAACACAAAGGCTTCGTCTTATATCAAAACGCAAGCTAAGCTTCAATATAGGGGGTGTACAGCGATTAGCAGAGCCATACGGATATAAACCCTTAGAAGAGTGGATAATGCCTTCAGGACATATACATTACACTTCATTAGCTATAAGTGAGGGATATACTATAGATGTATATAATCAAGAATACAGAGACCCTCAAGGTAACATAGTTGCAACAAACGCAGCTGTATGGAAAGAAAACGTAGTTCCAGTCATTCTATCTGACTACGTAGCTAGAAAAAAATCAGAACTAGATAATATTATACAACACTCTTTTGTGATAGGATTTGACTTCTATCACTACAAGAAAGACTTTTGGTTACACTCTTGGGGTAACTTTATGCCATACCATTACGATGATGGTAATCAGTTTTCTTATCACAACTTCGTCGGAGGTCAGTGGTATGACTATTCAGGAGGCCTTATCTTTGGTTATAAATACAACAAACACTTAGGATGTTTCATAGAGGGTAAGTATAATAACTATTGGAACAGAGAGTGGTATGATTTTAAATTTGGAGTAAACTATTTAATATTTTAATTATGAAAGCAAAATTTTGTTTATTAATAAAGCGTATAACATTCGGCGCAGTTTGTTTAAACTGGTGCTCAAAAAACTGTGAGAAATAATGGCAACAGAAATCGGTAAAGAGACTAAAGTAAAACTTAGCTTAGAAACTATAATAGCGTTGGGTGTTGTACTTGTTAGTATGACAGGTATGTGGTTTACATTGCAAGCCGACATACAAGAGGCAAAAGAGTTGCCTGTTGCTCCAGACCCAGAAATAACTAGAATTGAGTATGACATGAAAGACCAACTCATTCGTCAAACCATTATGACAACACAAGAGGATGTAAAAGATATAAAAGTTACATTAGAAAAAATAGAAGATAAAATTTATAAATAACGATTATGCCAACACAAACAGAAAATTTATTATCAGCCATAAAAGAAGCTGTACATGGAGCTAACAACCCAAAATCAGTAAAACTGATAGATGACACAAACGAACACTCTGGACCTTTTTATGCTTTACAAGCTTTGACAGATGCCGCAGTAGACTTTGGTAACTGTACAATAAACATAATAGATGAAGCAAACTTTACTATTCCAAAAGGAGTTACTATATACGGGAACTTTACTTCTGTCGCTCTTAGCGGTGGTTCAGTTTTAGCTTACACTAAGTAATATGAAATGGAGACCATTATTCAACTGGTTGTTAGTATTGTCTTTATTGGCGGTCTCATACACGTCTTTTTCGCAAGTGACAGCGATACATTTTAACGCAGGATTTAACTCTACAAATGATGTTGAGTGGTTCCAAAAATTAGGAGACTGTGAAAAGGACACTAAGAGTATTGACGATAATGACAATCAAAAAAAGTACCAGATTGCTGTAGTACCTACAATAGTTATATTTGATGACGGCGAAGAAGTTAAACGTTTTCAAGCAGACTTAAGTTTTAAGTTGGTAGCTACTAGAAAAGAGGTACAAGACTATATAGATGAATTAATAATTAGTAAATTTTAATATGGGATTAGGTTTAGGACAGGGCGTATCAAGCCCCTCTTATGTTAATACTTTTCAACTGAGCGATATATCAAGCCTAACTGCTTGGTTTAAAAAAGGCGAAGGTATCACCACTGATGGAGGTAATGTTAGTAGGTGGGTAAGTCAAGTAGGTGATTTTTGTTTTGGGCAAAACACATCTGGAAAACAACCCGTGCACGATGCTTTATCTGACGTAATTCAATTCACAAGCGCAAGGCAACTTGATTTAGGTACTGCTAATTTTTCAACTCAAAATACCATAACTAGTGGTGTTAATAATGATATTACTGTATGCATAGCAATGAAGATTAATGTTGACAGCACTAATGTTCAAACGAAGTTTCAGCATATACTTGGGCAGGGAAATAATGAAAAAGTACAAATGTTTTTACCTGGCGACTTTTTTTACATAGGAGGGTCTAGTACAATAACTATGATATTACCAAGTGGTACTTTTGCAGATGATGAGATAGCACTGATAACTTGGGTTAATGAAGGTGGGACTAACGGAAATGGTAGATTATTTAAAAATGCAAATACTACTCAACTAAATGACCCAGATACAGGAACTACTGGTGTTATAAACTTAAGCCAGCTTGGTAATGATGGCGGTCAAAGTAATAGAGGAACTTCAAGCGGTATAATAGAAATAGCTATATTTAACAAAGAGCTAACAGGTAGTGATTTACAAAATGTATTATCAGATATAACAAGTAGAGTCGGTATATAATGAAAATATTTAAAGGAACATTAGAAGAGTGCAACGCTGCAATAACAAATTTAAATGCAGCATTGGGCTATCCAAACGATAAAGGAACTCAAACTGCAGGTGAGCCAGCTCAAGAAGAAGGGACTAGTGACTATTGGTTTGTAGTAGACAAAGAACACATATACAACGCTTTAACAGATAGCGAAAAGTTAAAAGTTGTTGAACAATAAAAATAAAAAATGAACAAGTTAACAAAATTTTTATACGCTTTTATTATGGTTGCAGTGTTTACTGTAGCCACTGCTTTTGGACAATGTCCTCCAGGTACATGGGGTTTGGATGTAATAATAAATCCTGACCAGTATCCAGAAGAAACATCTTTTGCAGTTTTAAATACACAAGGTGATACGCTTATGCAAGGAGGGCCTTTTCTTGATATTATAGATTATCAACCACAATACATATCTACATGTTCACCTATAGATACTTTTATACTTGTTTTAAATGACGAGTATGGCGATGGTATTGCTGGTAGTTTGTGGGGCGGTGAAGATGGAAGTGTTTTTATAGAACAATGTGGAGATATAATATGGCAGCTAGATTCACCTGATTTTGGTTATCAATTAATAGACACTTTAATAACTACTGATTGCCCGCCACCTCCACCAATATTTGGTTGTATGAACCCTGATTATATAGAGTTTGACTTATCGGCTACTGTAGATACAGGTATGTGTTATACACAAAAGGTATACGGATGTACAGACTCTTTGGCTTACAATTACTTAGATAGTGCTAATACAGATATTGAGATAGATTCTTGCACACACTACTTAGAGTTAACCGACTTAGCTGGAAACGGTTGGGCTGGTTCTTCATTGATTGTATCTCAAGCTACAAACTTATCACCACCTTACGGATTTGCAGTGATAGATACTTTCACTTTAATTGATGGCTTTGATACTACATATACCTTAAATTTACAATCTGGTTATTTAATCAAAGCAATATTCGAAATCACTTTTCAGTCTGACTTTACAGCAGTTCAGTGTGGTTACACTATATATTCTGATGAGTATATAGCTATAGAACAAGAAGGTGGTTTCGCAGACCCAATACCTCCTTTCATGCATATCACAGGAGAAACCTATTGTGGTAATGAATGTATAGAAAGAACATACGGCTGTATAGACAGCTTAGCAGTAAACTATAACGATACAGTAAATACAGATGACGGAACTTGTTATTATAATCCAGGGTGTACTAATCCGCTTTATTTGGAGTATGACTCTTCTTACGACTACGACGATGGTAGTTGTGCTACGGTGGTTGTATACGGATGTATGGACTCAACTGCATTTAATTACGACCCATTGGCTAACGTTGAGCTACCTGGCTCTTGTATTGCTGTCATAGAAGGCTGTATGGATGATGGTGCCTTTAACTACAACCCAAACGCAAATGTAGATGATGGTAGTTGTGTGCCTTTGATATTTGGTTGTATAGACCCAACAGCATTTAATTACTGCGATACCTGTAATACAGATAATGGTAGCTGTATAAGTGTGCAGTATGGTTGCACAGATAGTTTGGCATTGAACTATGATGATGATGCTAATACTGACAACGGAACATGTATATATCCTTATTATGGGTGCACAGACCCAGGTGCAGAAAACTATGAGCCACTAGCTAATATAAGCGATAGTAGTTGTTATTACGATGCTGGATGTTATTCTGACCAGCCATACTATTTACCAAACGAGTGTTTAGAATGGGTAGTATCTGTAGACCCTTTCTGCTGTGATAACGAGTGGGACACTCCTTGTCAAGATTTATATAACTACTGTCAAGACGGATGGACAGGACCAACAAATATATCTATGTTTGAAAGACTAGGACTATCAGTATTTCCAAACCCTACATCTGGTATGGTTTATTTCTCAGAAGCTGTAGATATAGAGGTGTATGATTTAATGGGTAAAAAAGTTGCATCCTCTGATAATAAAAAGTATATTGACATGTCAAATTTAGAAGACGGTATGTACAATATAATTGTAGAATACAAAGAATTACTAATACATAAACTAATAATTAAAAATGGCAACACCTACTAATTCTAAGTTATACAATAGTATTAAATCTCGAGTAAAATCAAAATGTAAGGTATGGCCTTCAGCATATTGCAGCGCACAAGTTGTAAGACAATACAAATCTGCTGGTGGAGGATATAGCGGTAAAGACCCAAGAAAAGGTATGATGGGATACAAGACTGCTCCTATGGCGTCTGATTCTAATAATGATATGTTAAATATGCAAAAGTCGTGATATGGCATTTGGAAAGATAGAGAAAGGTGTCTGCTCAGCATGTGAGTCAGAACAATGGATAGCACATAAGAATAAGAACCTTTGCAAAAGGTGTAACGATAAGCGAAAGTCAACAAAGGCAAACAAAAGAAATGCTGATGACGATAGGTGGTATCGCGAAGTATTTGAGAAAAGTAACAAGTGCTGTGAGGAATGCGGAAAACAATTACAAGGATTCTCACGCTCTTATGTATCACACATACTAAGTAAGGGAGCATTCCCTTCATATAGATACCATCCTAAAAACTATAACATTCTGTGTTATGAATGTCATCAGACCTGGGAGTTCTCAGGTAATAGGAAGGATATGAACATATGGCCTAAGAATGAAGAACTCATATACGAGCTGAAAGCGAAGTATCATGAGTATGCTAAAAATTTAAAAAACCAGTCGTGATACAATACACATACAGAAAGGGAGGACATTTAGATAAAGCTATCAAGATGTTCGAAAAAGAAGCTAAAGCTGGATTCAAGGCGTCAAGACCTACATCTAAAGGTGCAGGTATGACTAAGGCTGATGTTCGTGATTATAGAAGAAAGAATCCTGGTAGTAAACTAAAAACTGCTGTAACAGGTAAAGTAAAGAAAGGCAGTAAAGCTGCTAAAAGAAGAGCATCGTATTGTAGACGTTCATTAGGTCAAATGAAAATGCATAACATTAATTGTTCTAAAACGCCTGAAAAGAGAATCTGCGCAGCAAGACGTAGATGGCGCTGCTAGAGTTTACCTCTATTAATTAGGATACGAAAGATAAGATAACCGAGCAAGTCAAAGTCAATGTCCTCATCTTCATCCTCAACATCTTGCTTTTTTCTAGCTAGCTTATCATCAATTCTGGCGTTTATGGAGACAAGTCTGTCTCCTTTGTGGAATATTCCTATGTTATCAAAAGCTGAGTTACCATACTTTCTATTCTTTTCGTGTAGTGTTGTTTTAAGCTCTTCTAATAGATTCTCTAACTCTAATTGAAACTTAGGGTCTACTACTGGTTTAAATTTGTTAGAAGCTCTTATTCTATCTTCTACTGAATCAGCCACCCTTTTATCAAAATAACTTTTGTTTGTATCCATGTTTCTATCTTTATCGTAATAATATTTGCTGTGTTTACTCATGCACGTATCCTTGAACTATTATGTCAAATCTATTAGCGTTAGAGTCTGCTTGAGCTGTTAAATAGTAATACTTAGGCAGGTATAAATCAGCGGCTAAAGCTTGTAAGGTAGTATTAGCTGGTATTACTAAGTTTGGTATTAACAAACAGTTTTTGGCTTTTTCAAAAGGAACTCTATTTCTTGAGTATTGACTATCTCTTCTATATATAGGGTCGCTTACTCTTTGTGGTTGTAAATATTCTGACACATAAATATTTAAAGAAGTGTCGGTGTTTGAAGTGTTACTGACATTTAATTGAGTTATAATATATTCATCTCCAGCAGAGCCTACCAAACTTTGAAAGTTTGTGGTGTCTTTTAGTGTTTGACATTTTGTTATATAGTGTTCTGGCATTTTAATCTAAGTTTGATTGGTCTAATTGAAATACTACTGTAACATAGTAATTTTTATTTCCTGTGGGCACTCCACCTGTTAATTGTAGCGAAACTAATATTTGCTCACCTTTGCTAAAAGCAAGCGTTCCGCTTTTAGGTAATGCAGCAAAAGTTCCGTTTATAACTGTGTTTGCGTCTACAGTAGTCATTAAAACAGCAGCGCAAGGCGTTAAACTAGAACTACCATTAGTTCTTTTTGAAAACGTAGCTGCTAGTGGCACTCCTTTTGCTTTATCTAACAAACTATTTTGCGAAACAATATGTATACTTTTTATAGTCCCACTTGCTGGCGCTACAAAAACATTACGAGGATTAGTTGATGATGTACCTTCTGTTATACCATCTGAAAAAGGTACAAACTGAGCTGTTGTGCAATCAGCGTTTAACATGTTACATACTAAAGGAACGTATATATTAGTGGCGTCACGCTTAGCTGTATTAGCTGTTATAGCACTAGCTTGACTAGTTGATATGCCTGTTTTTGCTGTGTTAGCTACTATAGCATCAGCTTGCGATGTAGTTATACCTGTTTTAGCTGTATTAGCTGTTATAGCATTAGCCTGCGATGTAGTTATACTAGTTATTTCGCCACTAATAAATCTTCTTATCTCTTCTATATCATCTGCAACTTGTTGAACAGCGTACAAAGCAGGTGCTAAATTAGTAAACATGCCGTTATCTTCAATATGCTCTCCATTGTCAAATTTAGTTTTTATTTCTAGTTCAACAGCGTCAGTTATAGACTTAGCGTCTTTTGAAGCTCCAGTTCTTTTATTAAATATATCTGTTATTTTTTTATTTGCTAAAGCCATAATTTATGTTGTATATTCCCAAACTATTGTTAATACTACTTGTGCGGCTACTCCAGTGCTTCTTTGAATAGCTACACCTACAGCATTACCAGCTGCAAAACTGTTAGTATTCATTGTTGTTACCACAGTTGTCTGAGCGGTGCTTAAATCTACACTTGTATTATCGACATGCGTACCATCTTCTAGTTTATCTGTAGTGTCTGTTATTTTTGATATTCTTAAAGTGCAGTTATTACCTAAGCTTGTGTGAGACCTTACTGCTATTTTTTTTATAGTACCAGGATAAGGAGCTAAAGTTCTAGTCCAATAATTATTCATACCACCTCCACTAACACTTTCATTTAAGTTGTTAAACGGTACATAATTTATATTGCTAGTGCTGTTGTTTAACTGAAAGTTATGCGTTGTAACAACTATTTGTTTTGTAGCGTTAGTAGCTGTACCTGTTGTATCTTGATTTAGTGTAGCTACATTACCAGCAGCTAAAGTGCCTGTAACATCATTAGCTAAGTCAATTTGATTTCTAGTTATTTCTTGTCCTGATATAGTTATATAGTCAGGTGTACCAGTTAAAGTTACATTAGTAGAGTTATCGGTTCCTGCTGCATCCACACCTAGTGCAGTTCTAGCATTTGCCGCTGAGTTTGAGTTTGTACCTCCATTAGCTATAGGTAATACTCCAGTAACATCACTAGTCAAGTCTGTTGTACCACTACTTACGGTATTCTTTACTATTTTGTTGTTTGAGTCTAGACCTAAATTACCACCACTAGCAATGGTTCCAGTTTCTACACCATCAAGAGTTACATCTTTTTTAAAGATAGCATCAAATAAAGAAACAAATTTTCCTATAAATTTCATATTGTATAGACATAAGTCTAGACTAGTTTATATATAGATACTGAAAGCCCGCCTAGACATGCAAACATAAAGATTTTTTGTATATGAGTCAATACATGTTGATAAAATATTGTCAAATATACGTTTGGAAAGATACGAAAAAAAAACTATATTTGTCCAATACCCAACAAAGAATCACAATGTATTCAAGAAAAGGAGATGAGGTCATACTGGTAATTTCAGATTTACATGCACCTTATCATCATCAAGACGCCTTAGAGTTCTTAGAGGCAATCAAAGAAAAGTACAAGCCAACATTAGTGTTAAACGTGGGAGATGAACTAGATTATCATGCTCTAAGTTTTCATGCATCTGACCCTGATTTAGATTCAGCAGGTGTAGAGCTAAAGAAAGGACAAAAGGTTCTTAAGGAGTTAGAGCAGATATTTCCAGAAATGATATTGGTAGACTCAAATCACGGGTCTATGAAGTATAGGAAAGCTAAAGTTAACGGCATACCTAGAGAGTTGATGGTGAGCTATAATATAGCTTGTGGAGTGGGAGACGGATGGGTTTGGTTTAATAACTTTACAACTGAAATGCAAGATGGTAGACAGCTGTTTATGACACATGGTATGAAGAAGAATGGTGTTCAGTTGTCAAAAGAAATGGGTATGTGTGTAGTGCAGGGGCACTACCATACTGAGTTTAATATACAGTATTGTGGTAACCCTAATGTGTTGAATTGGAGTATGATGGTTGGATGTTTGATAAACAATCGCTCTATGGCGTTTGCGTATAATAAGACTTTTCCAGCTAGGCCGATACTAGGATGTGGTTTGATTATAAATGGCCAACCACACTTAATACCAATGGTAAAAACAAATACTGGAAAATGGAACAAAACTCTGACTTTTTAAAACATGCAGCTAGGCCAAAGAAAAGAGACGGACTACTAGAGCTGCAAATAGAAAAGTACGGAGGCTTTGATTATATGGAAGAGTATCTTTCTATAAACAAAGGTATAATATACGAGTACATGTTAGAAAGATTTTGTTACTCGGTAAGAGCTGGTGAGGAAGAGATAGATATGTTTTTATTTGATGGTAATGATATACCATTAACTAGCGTAAGAGGTGATTGGAAAGAATGTCTAAATAAAATGATAGACTTTTATGTTGACCTAGAAGAGTATGAAAAATGTGCTGTATGTAAGCAATTATTAGATATACTAAAAAGTGAAACTAAAAGTAATTAGATATAGCTCACAGGCAGATAGCACAAGCGGCCTGCTTTTTGAGGAAAACGAACTGGGATTAAAGTTTCTATGCTACACTTTAGAGGATGAACATCGAGCTCTAAAAGTCAAAGGAGAGACTAGAATACCAGAAGGAACATACGAAATAAAACTCAGAACTGAAGGTGGATTTCATCAAAGGTACAGTAAAAAATATCCTGATATACATCGTGGTATGTTGCATGTCACTGATGTTCCTGGTTTTGAGTATATCCTTATACATACTGGAAATACTGATGAACACACTGCTGGTTGCCTCATCGTGGGTGATACGCAGTCCAATAACGGTATCATTAAAGACGGCTTTGTTGGGCAATCCGTCAATGCGTATAAAAGAATTTACCCAAGTATTGCGAGAGTATTGGAAAAAGGCGATACAGTAACAATACAATATATAACCATAGATAATAATATAAATATTTAAAAAAATGCCAGGTATAAAAAGAATGAAAAAAGCGTCAAGCTCAGAAACAAAACACCCACAAGTTGCTATGTATGGGATGAAAAAAAATAAGTCCAAAAAAGCAAAAGGCGGTATGAGATACAAAGCCAAAAAAGGCAGTAAGCTAGGTATGGTTAGCGTTGAAACAGGGTTTGACAATAATCCAGAAGTAACTAGAGCTGACGTGATACAAGGAGCTAAAAAGAAAAAAGGACAAGCTAAAGGAGGAATGAAGATGAAAGCTAAAAAAGCTGAGAATGGAATGAAGACTATTGAAAAAAAGAAAAAGAATCCTATAACAGGAGGAACAAAAAGAAAAACTATAACAAGAAACCCAGATGGTTCTACAACTAAGTCTAAAGTTAAATACAATAGATTTGGTGAGGTTGTAAAGCAAAAATCGAAAACAACAGGTGCTGGAACAACAAAAAACAAAAAGAAGTATACTAAATCTTCTGGTAAAACTGTAACCTCAAAAAACCCTAGAAGAACAGTAAGAAGTATTGCTAGAGGAATTGCTGGAATACCTGTAAGTTTTGGCTCAATAGCTGCGGCAACTCCAGGTGTAGCAGCTGGGTTAGCTACAGGGATAGGAGCAAAAGTTTTAAAAGACACGAAAGCGGGTAAAACTCTTGGTAAGGTAAGGGATAAAGTGGTAGAAGGAACTTTCTCTGCGTTAGATAAAAATATGAAAAATTATGAACAATCAGAAACTTTTTTAGGCGTAGATGGAAGCAAGTATCAAGGTAAAAAAACAAAGAAGGGAAATACTTTTATGATGGGTGGTAAGTTAGCACCAGATAATAACTACGACATGCTCAACAAACAATCTTCATAATTATGCCAAAACACAGCGACGAAAAAAATAAGGTTATAATGCCTAAAAGCGACGGAAGCGCTACTGACCATTCTTCTAGTGAGTTTACAAAAAGCTTAAATGCTATGCTAAGACAACAGAAAAAAATGGATTCTATGAGCTCAGTTGTTGATGCTGAAAAAAAGGCTAGGAAAAATCAACCAAAAGAAAATTATCCTTCATTAACAAATATCAAGGGTAAAAATCTTCCATTAGGACCTAGTGAGATGTTCTCAGTAGGAGGCAAGATAGACGACAAAGACTTAGGAAATATGAAAGCTAAATTTGGTATGTTAGGCAGAACTTTTAAAACAGACTAATATGCATTGTAAAGGCAAAAAAACATCCTTCGGCGGTAAAAAAAGCTCTTTTAAGAGATTTGATAACGGAGGTCTGACAACCACAGAAAAAAACGAAAAAGACCAAAATAAACCAGGCGACAAAAAACCTGCTAGTACATCTGCTACAGGAAGCCCTAGAATATTAGAGCCTGATGCTTTAAATAAAAGCCTTGTCGGCTTGGGCACAGGAGCTGGTATAGCTACTGCAGGCTTAGTTGGTTATGGATTATACAAAGGTGTCAAAGCTGGAGTAGATGCTATTAGAAAATCAAGAGAGCCTTTTAAACAGGCTATTCAAGATAGAAAAACTCAAAGACGAGTAGATAGACTACAACTTAGGTCGGATAAGGCTGAAATGAAATCTACTGGTGATTTAGATAGAAAGTCAATAAGAGAAAGTAGAAAAGAAAAAAGACAAGCAAGAAGAAAACAGTTTTTGTTGGATAAGTCTGAACAATTAAAAGCAGCAACAGAACCTAAAAAAGCTGCAGCTGGAATATTAGCTATGGCTGCACCTTTGTTAAAAAAAGCTGCAGTAAGTGCTGTTGCTAATGTGGCTGCTAAAAAATTAATGCCAGAGAAACAAGCGGCAAATGGATTTTTAACTTATATAAAAACCTTGCCTACGGGCTCACGAAAGGTTAGGAAAGCGAGAACAGACTTTCAAAAAACAAACATTAAAAACACTAATTTGAAACCTATGAAGCAAACTGTTAAAAAATTAACAAAGCCTAAGGTTACAGCAAGATTTTAAAAAAAAACATATGTGTAGTATATTTTGTATTTTAGGCGGTGGCGGTGGCTGCGGCTGCGGAAAAAAATAATGAAGAATTTGTTTAAGATAGAAAAGGACGGTAATGTTTTATTGCAGGACCAAACGATAGCTCTGGCACCAGAGCTTTTCGCGTTGTATAAGCATAAAGACTACGGAAGTAGAGCTATTAGATGGATAGTAAGTATGTATGACTATAATAGTCCTTACAGAAACCTGCCAGAAAAAGAAAGAAAAGAACAGGTAACTACTGATGTATACGGCAAGCGCTCTTTTTACAAACTTGAAAAAGAAATAGTAAAAGACGCTGCTAATAAATATAAAAAGTTGCAATACGACCCACTGCTTGAGCAGTATAGTGTATTCAACGAAAAGCTGGCACAGTTTAACGAATATGTAAAACTAATGCCAATAACAGGAGATAACGCAACGGAGCTACAGAAAGTTATGTTAGGTGTAGACAAAATTATGGAGGCTAGAGAGAAGTTGCGAAAAGTAATAATAGCTCGTGGCGAGGAAGATGATACAATTCATGGAGGCGGCGAGCTTTCGTTCTTAGAAATATTGCAATAATTGGCTAACTATAATCCTATATCAAAAAACGGAATACCTGAACTCAAGTTTGGTTCTTCAGAATTTATGAAGTTTTGGAACAAAGAGCTTGATAGATGTAAGAATGGATACAAGCCTACTAACGGAGAGTGGATACCTGGTAGTTATTATTTTTATTTAAACTACTGCAGTATTCTATCAAACAAAGAGGGCTCTTCTAGAAAGTCTTTGAACAATCCAGATTATCGAGACCAAGACCATGAATATTTTTCTTTAGTCAATCAAGCAAAAGAAGAAGGTAAAGGTTTGATAGTTTTGAAAGCTAGGGATAAGGGTTTTTCTTATATGAACTCTGGTCTTGCTCTGTGGGAGTGGACATTTTTTCCAAACAACGAAATAGGTATAGGCGCTCCAACGCCATCTTATGTCTCTGCTATGAGAACTAAGATTACTAATATGTGGAATGACCTACCTAATGAATTTAAACTAAGAAAAGACTTGAAAGACAACGAAAGAACTATGATGTCTGGATATCAAGTTAAAGAAAAAGGTGTTTGGATAGAGAAAGGCAATCGTTCTATTATGCATTTTAGAACTATGGATAATCCAGATATGTTCAGGGGTGAGCGTTTAGCTATGATGATATTAGATGAGGCTGGTGAGTTTAAAAAACTAATCAGAGCCTACATGGCATCTCAAGCGTGTTTTATGGATGGAGCTGTGCAGTTTGGTGTGCCAATAATAGGTGGTACATCTAACACTATGAGAGCTGGAAACGATGACTTTATGGAGTTGTTTTATGAGTATGAAAAATACAACCTACTACAGTTATTTATACCAGCTAGTAAAGTATATCACGGTTTCTTCAACACTAAGACTGGAGAGTCTGATGAGATAGGAGCATCTGAAGATATAGAGCTTAAAAGAGAAAGGCTCAAAGGAGGTAAAGATAAGTCAGCATACTACCTGTATGTTCAAGAATATCCTTTGACACCTGAGGATGCCTTCATGTCTACAAATAAATCTTTATTAGATTTAGAATCAATAAATAACCAAAGAGCATTATTATTAGCCAATGACAAATACAGGAACATGGTCTCTACTGGAGACTTGGTCTGGGTATCCGAAACAAGTGATGTTACCAAAAACTTGGTACAATGGGTGCCCAACCCTGATGGTAAAGTACAAATATTATATCATCCAGAACACACCGCAAAGTACCTAGACATAGGTGGAGTAGATAGTTATTATCAGGAAGATTCTAAAACTTCAGACTCAAAAGGTGCCTGTATAATATACAGAAGGTTTTCTGGTACAGACATGCCTGGTGAGTTGCCAGTGTGTATGTATAATGATAGGCCATATACAAAAGAAGAGTTTTATGACACTTGTTTAAAAATGGCCGTATATTACAATTCAGAGCTATTGGTAGAATATACTGATGAATTGTTTTTCAAGTATTTTGAAAATAGAAATGCTTTGAAGTATTTAAAAAAGAGACCAAAAGCTGCTGATTCTCCTTGGTCAAGAGTTTCAAACAGATTTGGTGTACATATGAAGTCGTATCAAAAAAATATGATTACAGAGTTGCTAGACGATTATGTAAAGAAAAACTGCGACAGCATTATGTTTTTAGACATATTAGATGACCTAAGTGTTTATGGTTTTAAGAACACAGACCTCGCTATGGCTTTCGGTTTGTGTTTAATGCACGACTTAGATAATGCAAAAATCATGGTTAGACACGCAGAAACAGAAGAACTAGGATTACATATACCGCACTTTACAAGAGTAGGCGGACTTATAAAACCAATTAACTAATGGCATATAATTCAACATTTCCAAAACAAAATATACCAGACAGTCAGAAGACTATAGAATGGTGCAAAAACATGGTCGAAGCTGTAACAAAATATCATGGTAACAGTGTAAGAGCCACAAGAGAGAGAAGAAAAGATTATGATAATTATATGCTTTTTAATGGCTTGTTCGACCAAAGACAGTTTGAATACATAACAAATACTTATGGATTAGCTACGCCAGCACGTTTGGTAAACTATCCAATTATACAACCTAAGGTAGATTTAATGGTTGGTGAGTTTGTTCAGCAGCCTTTGAAGTATAATGTACACACAGTAAACACAGAGGCTATATCTAGAAAGTTAGACAAAAGAACTGAAATGGTAACTGATTATGTAATGGCCCCTATAATAAAAGAAATAGAAAAAGAGATAGGAGCTAGTCTTGGTATGAATAACGATGTGTTACAGCAGATAATACCTGATGACTTAGAAGACTTTTTAGCTAAAAACTACAGAGAGAATGTAGAGGAGATGGTTTACAACGGCTTAAATTACCTTAGCTATAAGTATTCTCTAAAAGATATATTCAAAAGAGGCTTGTATGATTTGTGTATTACTGGTAAAGAATTTTACAAAGTTGAGATAGTCAATGGAGACCCAAGAGTAAGGAGAGTAGACCCAAGAGCGTTGATATATGATTTAAACAGTGACTCAGAATATTTAGATGATGCTTGGTGGGTTGCAGAGGAAAGATATATGACTGTAAATGAAATCATAGATGAGTATCGTAACTATCTAACTCCAGACGATGTATATAAATTAGAAGATATAAGACAGTCTACACCAAACCAGCTTTCTGAAAGATATTCAAGCCCTAACAGTTGGTATTATAAAGAATCTGACAATGATACCTCAGCTAGAATTAAGGTTATTATGTGCGAGTGGAAGTCTATAAGACAGATTAAAGTAAAAGTCAGTCCAAATAAATATGACCCAGATGCACCATTTATTAAAATATTACCACCTGATTACAAGCCGAAAAAATCAGATTTAATTGAAACAAGATACATATCAGATATATGGGAGGCTACTAAGATTGGTCCAGATATTATGATTAAGTGCAGAAGAAGACCTAATCAAATAAGATATGAGAGAGATATATCAAATACATCGTTAAGTTATTTTGGTTGTGTAAGAAACAATATTGACGGTTCTACAATCAGTGTTGTAGATTCTTTGAAAAACATACAATTACTATATAATATAGTTATGTTCCATATAGAATTAGCTATGGCTCGTTCTGGTGGTAAGTCTGTAGTTTATGATACAGCTCAAGCTCCACAAGGCATGGACTTCTCTACTATTATGTATCATGTTAAAAATAGTGGTATAATACCTATCAACACTCAACTAGAGGGTAATCAAATGGCAAACTTTAATCAGTTTAGTCAGGTAGATTTTACTTTATCTAATTCAGTGCAACAGTTGTTGAATCTAAAAATTATGTTAGAGGATACTGCTGATAAGATTACAGGTATAAACAAAGAAAGACAAGGTGTTATGAAAGGGTATGAAACTGTAGGAGCTTCTGAAAGAAGTGTATTTCAGTCTAGCCTTATAACTCAACCTATGTTTTACATACACAGTAAGTTGATAGAAAGAGTTTTAAACCACTCTGCAAATCTTATGAAAATATGTTGGAATGAGAAGGACAGCATGTCTTATGTGTTAGGAGATATAGGTGTACAAATGTTTAACATAGATGATACTATACAGTATTCTGACTATGGCGTTTTTGTAAATACTATGACTTCTGAATCACAAAAGAAAAGAGCTATAGAGTCTTTAGGTCAGGCTGCTTTAAGTTCTGGACAAATAGGATTCTTAGAAATGATTAAAATTGTAAACGCAGAAAGCGCTCAGTCTGCTGAAACTGTATTAGAGAAAGCTATACAATCTATAAAAGCACAACAACAACAACAGCAACAACAACAAGCTGAATTAGAGCAAGCGAAGTTGCAGCAAGAACAATCTAAGATGCAGCAAGAGATGGATATAGTAAATGCTAATAACGAAACTAAGATACAAGTAGCTCAAATTAATTCTGGTTCAAATGAAAAAGTACAAAAGACTAAATCAGACTCAGAAGAAGACCAGTTAGTATCTAAAAATGTACAAGAGTTAGATATGGCTGCTTTAATGGATGAAGCCAAAAGAAGATAGTTGTGAAACGACAAATAAATTAGTAAATTGCAAAAAATTATGTTATGGAATTAGAACAAGAAAACCAACAAGAAATAAACGAAACTCCTGTAGAAACTACAACTGATGAGCAGGCTGGAGAAGAACAAAGTTTTGACCCGTCAGCTTTTAGTAATGTCGATGAGGAACAACCGCAAGATGAAGCTCAAGAGACGAGCGCTCTTGCAGAAGCTCAATCAGCGGAAGAAGAAGTCCAGGAGGAAGAGACTGTTGGTGAGACTGAGCCTGAAGCTACAGAAGTGGAGGCTGAAGCTACTGATGAAGTTAGCGATAATGAAGGTGAGACCGAAACAGAAGAAGATATTACAGATTGGTCTCTTGACTCTGAGGTTGATGAGGATGTTAAAGAAGAGATAGATGATGAAGAATTGCCTAGCTTAGAACAAGATTTAGAAGAAGTTGAAGCTGAGGCTGAGCAAGAGTTAGAGATACCAGAAGAAACATGGGAGTTGGTTGCTGAAAAGCTTGGTTTAGAAGCTGATGATGTGGACGATTTAGTAGAACAAATTACTAAAGTTGTAAGCACAGCAACGGTACAAGATGACACAACTTCTAATATAAATAATCTGCTAAAGCTAGGAGATGAGGACTTAATGAAGAAAGAGCTAGAAGCTCAAGGGTTCTCAAACGAGGAGATAGAAGATGAAATGTTTGCTATAGTAGAAGGTAAACAATTAAAGAGAGAAGCTCGTAGAGTTCGTAGAGAGCTACAAGGAGCTTTGACTCAACATAAACAGCAAGCGATTGCTATACAGGAGCAAGAAGAGTCTCAAAGAGCAAATCTTATCCAAGATAACCGCAAAAAACTTTGGAAACATCTGTCAAAGACAGACAACATGTTGGGCGGAAAAATTAATCGCAAGCAGCAGGAAGACCATTACAAATATATTGCTAGTGGTTCTTTCGAAGACGAGATAGCCTCAAGTCACGAAGCTATGGCACAGGCTGCCTGGCTTTGGAGATACAGAGACCAAATCGTCAAAAACATGAAGAGAAATGGGTTTGAAAGAGGCAAGAAACACGTTCTTGATACATTAACTAATCCTGACTTAGGTAAAAACACGCCAGTTCCTGAACCAGAAACAGGCTCGTTTAATCCAGATAGGTTTTTGTTTGACAATCAAGGAGGTATGTAAGTATTAATTTTAAAAACTCATTAACAGATGAAAATTTCTAGAGGAACTTATGACAGTTCCACCCTTGAATCGAATGCGTTAGTGACCAACTTGTTGAAATATCCTGAGATTTCTAAGACGTTAATCCGTCAGTTTCCTCAGTATTCATTGACTTACTTTACAGAAGGTACAGGTCGATGGGCAAAAGAATCACTTATTGGACACAACAAATTCGAATGGTTTATCCAAGGACGTTTAAATCGTCCATCACATTTAGTATCAATCGACGGTGACGCTACACCAGCAGGTAACGTAGTTGCTGCAGGAGTACAGGCTACAATAACAGTAGAAGAGGATTTCTTAAATCCTAATGATGTTATCCGTTTAGCTGATGGCAACCAGTTCGTTTTAGTATCTGGACCAGTTGCTAATGGTGCAGACTTCGATTATCAAGCTATTGGTTTAAACAGCGACCAGTCTATTACATTTGGCGCTGAGGTAGATGTAGCTAGCTCTATCGTTGGTACTGTAGGTTCTGCTTTCCCAGAAGGGTCTAAGCAAGGATACGAAAACCACGTATATCCAGACAAATATGTGAACTTCTTAACTACTTTCCGTAAGGCTAAGACAGTTACAGGTTCTGCTTTGACTGATATTACTTGGATTGAAAATAACGGTCAGCGTTTGTGGTATTTCACAGATATGGACAACGTTATGAATGAATTCTTATACCAAAAAGAATTAGCTTTCTGGTATGGTAAATCATCTATGGATGCTACGGGCAACAACTACGCTCAAGGTATCGTAACTGGAGACGGTCTACTTTCTCAAGTATCAGGTTCTAACACTGCTAACTACGGTGGTATGACTTTAACTGAGAAGCAACTAACTCAGTTCTTAGCTGACTTATCTTACAACTCAGGAGCTAAAGAAGGACGTTACATGATGTTCACAGGAACAGGTGGTCGTCTAGCATTCCACGAAGCTATGAAAGAATTTGTTAAATCAGGTTCTGCATTAGTATACGACGTAGATGCTGGTCGTGACTTAACTGTTGGTGTAAACTATACATCATACGTTGCTTTAGGTATGGAAATCATGTTAGTACACTGTCCATTATTCGATGACCCTAACTTACACTCTGACTTAGACCCTGTTTCAGGATTCCCTAAAGAGTCGTTTAGAATGGTGTTCCTTGATATGGGTGTACAAAACGGAGTATCAAACATCGAGGTGAAAACTAAAGGTGCTGGTGGTATCGACCGTGGTATGATTATCAAGTATTTACCTGGTATGGTAAATCCTTTTGACCAAAAATCAATGATGGCTACATCTGCTTATGATGGCTTCCAAATGGAAATGCTTTCTGAAAGTGGAATTATTGTACGTAACCCATCATCTTGTGGTCAATTAATATTCTAATAACAAAAACTGAAAGATATGGCAATACAAGAACAAGTTGAAATTAGGTTTACAAACCCTAAAAAAACTAACAGCGTGACGTGTAATCCGTACTATGATAGTTCAGGTGTACAACGAGAGATTAAAACTCCAGAAGGTGTGTCCCGTTCTATTAGACAGACTACGTCAAAAAAAGTTCTCAATCTAAGCATTCCTGCACAGAGAGAGGAGTATGAATTTTTAAAGGACCATCCATTTGTAGTTGGTAAAGAACCTTTGTTAAAAGTTGTGAATAGTAAGATAGAGTCTGAAAAGACGATATCAACTTTCGATTTACAATTTGAAGCATTAAAGGTTGTTAAAGACTTACAAGGTAGTAAGCTTGTAGACTTTGCAAGAGTTTGTGGTTTCACGACAACAAACACTTCTGAGACTGTAATCAAAGCTAAACTATACGAGATGGCAGAAAAGTATCCTACAAAACTTATCCAGATGTGGGGTGACAAAGATAGAGCGCTTAAAGCGTTGTTACACAAGGGTAAAGAACAAGGCGTATTCAATGTTGACGGTAAGACAAAAGCTTGGAAATATAACCAAGAGTCTATCGGAACAACTGTAGAACACGCAGTTCTTTGGCTTAAAGACAATAAGGACTTGATGCCTTCTATCAGAAAACAACTAAAGGACTAATATGACCTTTGGAGAAATGCATGACTTAGTCGACGTAATACTCGACAAATCGCAAACTGCTTATTTTGAGCCCAGTGAGAAAGACACCTTTCTTAATCTGGCTCAGAATGAGTTGGTTAAAAATAGATATAAGCTTTTCGAAGTAAACGAGAAACGTAGGGAGGATTTACTTCCGTTGGTTAGACAGTTTGCTTTTGTTGGAACAAGTGTTATAAACTTAGATATAGTTCCTGACTTTTTTCTTATATTGTCTTTGAAAGGAGACTTTTTAATATGTGGAGAAGAACAGGAAGTAGCTCTCAGACCTCGAAAGTTTGATGAGATATACAGGACCTCAGAAGACCCTTTCAACAGGGTAGACGATGACCATCCTGCATATGTAATGTTTAATAACGGTGTCAACAATATAATTGAAATTAGACCAACAACACAAGTTGTCGTTGCAAACGGGGAGCTGACATATCTAAAAAGACCACTTGCTATAGATGGAGAAAACAACCCAAACTCTGTTCCTGAGTTGCCTGAGCATACTCACGAAGAGATAGTAAACATAGCTTCAAGAAAAATGATGCTAACGGTAGAAGCTCCAACATATCAAGGACAAGGTGGCGAGACGTTAATGCAAGAATAATATAAAAAATTTAAGATAGGTGAGAGATGCGAAAAAGTATTATTAATTATTAAATCCTAAAAAAATGGGTATCAATCGTAGAAAAAATTCTGGTAGTAGAAAATACTACATATCAGAGGCCTACAGTTCAGCTGACTTTGTGTTCGGTGAAATCTGTAAGCTAGGTGCGGATAGCACTAATCAATTTTTAAAACTAGATGGCGAGCAATATGCTGGTCCACTAGAAATTCGTAAAGACGACTTCATCGGAGTAGCTAGACAAGCTTCTGCAGTTGGCGCAGGTTCTGTGTTAACACTAACATCTGACGCAACAAACGTAAGTGAAGGAACTGAAATAAACTTCACTATTAAAAACATCATTCTAGACGATAGAGCTGGTGGTCAGTTAATTAAGAAGACGTTTAAAATTATTGCAACTGCCGCAGATGCAGCCAGTAACGCTGCTTTAAACGATAGAGTTTTATCAGAAATGCAAAACTTTTTTGGTTCTGTTGCTAAACATTATGCTGTTGCTGAGGCTTCAACTACTACTGTTACAGTAACAGATAATATTGGTGGTTCTTTAGCTCACTCTAAAGTAAACGGTTACTTAGAAGGTGAAGTAGACTTAGGTTTCACAACTAGTCAAGCTCATGTAACAGGTGCTGTAGGTGCTGGTACTAAGCCAGAAGGTGTAAGAGGTGTAATCAACAGATACATCGACGAAGCTGACTTCTCAACAGGAGATGTTTACACAACTGTAGTTATTGAGTATTGGGACAGAGACGCAGACGGACGTGCAAGAGGTGACGTAATGGTTCGTAGCCAAGCGGTTATCTACTTCAACGAAACTGATATTGCTGCAAGAACTGGTACTACAGTTACTCACTTAAACTCAATTATAGACCACTTAGTTTCATTTGCTGGTTTGGGTGCTGGTGATGCAATTCAGTTAGTTGCTATGGCTGCTGCAAATTATGCGGCTGTTATAAACGCTAATTCAATCATTTGTGAAGGAGCTACTGCTGTAGAGATTACAGGTTGTAGTAATTCTAATGCATGTGCATTACCTGCTGATTCTAAAAATGCAATAGGCTACCAATTATTAGCTACTGCTGACGCTACTTCAACTAAAGGTATATTCTCTGAAGGTGAAACATTAGCTCACGGTAATGCTGGAGGAGTCCAGTTAATTGCTAAAATTGCTCCTGGAGTATTTAAAGAGATGCTAGACATAGCATAATTACTTGTTTTGGTTAACGGAGGTGCTGGTACGCCAGCCCTCCATTACCTTTTTTCTATATGCCAACACTGAACGAAATATCATATAATATTCTAAACATTGCTAGAAGCGGTATAGCGACTGACGATGACAGAATAAGTATGAGGCAAATAAAGTATTGGGTAAGGTATCACAGAGCTTTGATTGTAAAGCAATTAGCTCAAGCTAATCAATATCTGGAGCCACAATACTTTCAAGACATGGGATGTGTAGAGTTAGAAGAAGTAGACAAAGCTTCTTGTCCTGACCCAGCTTGGGGATGTGACATAAAAAAAGCAGTAATACCTAAGATAATAACCTTCTCCAGAAAGAAGGCTACATCTTTTATAGGCTTGATTGACAAGCAAACACCAATAACGTTAACAACTCCAAATGTTGTAGCGTTTGCGAAACATAAAAAATACACTAATAAGATGCGTAGAGCGTATTTTATTAATGACGATTTGTATGTAGAGTTCGACAACACATTGTATAAGGACTTGAAATACATAAACATAAGAGCAATATTTGAAGACCCTATGGTCGTAAACTTTTGCGATGAGTCAGGAGGATGTTCTTGTTTATCTGATGATGACGAGTATCCGTTGCCTCTAAACATGATAGAAAAAGTAACGCAGGATGTAATAGCTAAGGAGATTAGACCTATTATTACATTCCCTAATGACCAGTTAAATGACGCAAAAGATGTCGATGTTACGGTTGACAAACAGGCCACCCGATAACCACGGATATGTAGGTATAAAGCATTTAGCACAAATGTCTTTACCACATATTAGAAAGAACAAAACTTGTAGCGAGAGGTTGTTCAGAAAGGTTGTGAGGTTATATTTTAAAAAAGCTTTTGAAATGATTATGCAGGGAAAGACATTTAACTTTCCGTACATAGGAGATATGTTTGTGGCTAAAATACTTTGTACAGAGTTTTATCCAAAGAACTATACAAAAGGCCACGTTGATGTAGATAAGAACGATGGCTTTTTTTATTTTATAGCATGGGATAGGCCAAAGAGATATAGAACACATAAGTTGTGTGTTTCAAGAAAGTGGAAGAAGTTGATTAATGATATATTTGTAAATACTAACCAGGACGCATTAGAGATATGACAAAACCAAGTTTAAAAGACCAAGTGTTTAGTTTTGCAAGGTCAGCTTCTAAGTATGTAGCTAGCGGCCTAGATGATGTTGCAAAAGATGTGTATGAGCAAAGATTGCAGATTTGTAACACTTGTGAGGATAGAGAAGGCAGAAGATGTGGTGTTTGCGGATGCTACCTTTCGATGAAGGCAAAGTGGAAAACAGAAGAATGTCCTAATAAAAAGTGGTAAATGCCGAATAAAAAACATAGACTTTCAGTAAAAACGATTATAGCAAACGTTGTTAGAGACATGGGTCTTGACGATGTTTCTTTTCATTATGACTCTATGATAGAGTGGTCTGCAGAAGCAGAAGTATTTATAGGTTCTTATGAAACGTATGAAAGAATAGAGTGTGAGGTAGATGTAGAGAATTATAGAGCCGAACTTCCGTGTGGATTTTACAAACTAATATCTCTTAAGATAGGTGATAAATATCCAGAGATGACTAATCGTGACTTTAGATTATTCTACAATGCTAGTAATAATTTATCACAGATTCAAGATGGAGGAGAGTTCAAGTTCTCACTAGATAATCATTACATACACTTTAGTAATTATAAAAGTGGTAAAGCAGGTATGGCTTATCTTGCTGTTCCCACAGACGAAGACGGATTCCCTTATATATTAAATACACATGAGCCTGCTGTAGTAGCATACATTATGTGGAAAATGAAAACTATAGATTATATCAGAGGAGAGGTTCCTTTGCATGTATACCAAACGCTTGAG
>VMHT01030228.1_pt1 | contig 62357 bp, 79 predicted proteins | sample 4693611 | NCBI WGS metagenome assembly VMHT01 (sample SAMN12280063, study PRJNA550983) | marine metagenome | isolation source: seawater sampled from same location over 5 years 0.02-0.2 micron viral filtrate | place: USA: collected off the coast of southern California halfway between the port... ...
GGCTAAGATCAATGCCTTGGGTGTTGACGAAGAAGGATCACCCACCCACATTCACTCTATTGTAAGGCTCGGTCACATTATCACCACACCAGGTGAGTATGATGCAGAGGGGAATGAAATCACCGCCCCTGTCTATTCAGACAATTATCATGTTGATGTTTTGTGGAGAGGTGAGTATGACGAAGACGGTAATCAAATTGCTGTAGCAGACTGGGACAATCAGATGGTGTGGTGCCGCCCCATGGGTGTGCATACCTTTGGATCGTCTAGCGCCAATAGAGAGTATATTGCAAAATGTCAGGAGCTACACCCAGAGTGGTTCCCCGAACCTGAAGAAGAATGATTGGATTAAGCATATCTGTTGCTTCTGGGCACGTTCAAGACGTGTCAACAGAATACAATTTGGTCATAGCCTTTGCCGCTAGGGTTTTGGCTGACGGAGGAACTATTGAAAATCAGGGCCTTCTTGAGGGTGATATAAGGTTTATCAATAACGCCACTTAAGTTTCAAGGTCGTTGTACATCCTCTGCACCAGAAGCCTTGCCTTCTGTGTAATTGCATACCGCACTCTGTAGTTGTACTTTGTCTCTTCTCGAAACAAGTGATCTTCATAGCTCTGTGAAGGTGTAAGCTTGTCGAAGTGCTTGTATATGTATCCACCCTTAACCAGGGGATAGATGTACCGCTTACCTATGTTTGACTCACTGACATCGAAGTCCTTGCTGGCATACTTGATTGTAAAGAACTGCAGGTCGTAGGCCCACAATAAAAACTCAACTTTCGAAAAGTCCATTCCGATAGCCTCGGAATACTTTAATCTTACCTTCTTAAGGTTCTTGAGATAGTTCTTGTTGATGTAAGCTCTTTCCTGTTTCGCGAAGTCTCTAAATAAGATTTTCCTTGGTACCTTACTTCTAGGCATATTTATTAAATTTGTTTCAAGGCAAACCTATGACACCTGACTTTGAATTCCTTTTACACATGCAGCGTCTAATGTTTGAAGCAGAAGCATTGGCAAAGCAGTACGAGGTAGAAGACAGGTTCATATCAATCATGTTTGCTGGATTACTTAACCCTATGCCCGATGACATGTCTAAGGTCAGCGCGATGTATAGTATTAATGTAGAAGACTTTAGTGAACTAGTTGAAATACAAGAGTTTATCATCTCAAACTATCAGAATGAATCCAAGCAACAGCTTGATGAAAATGATTTGACTGATCTGCTAGATGGTTTGGGAATAGATCTAGAATAAAATGGATGGAGTAATTAGAAAAATTGTCATTGGGAAAGATCCCAAAGATGCTATGGCATACTATCTAGGCATGCGTGCAGGTCGAGGAGAAGTAAGCGCCATCATTCACGATGAAAGACATCTTCACAGATACGGAAAGAACAGGTATCTCATCTACCTACAGGATGAAGACTCGCAAACGCTTTGGAAAAGTGTAGACGAAATGCCCTGTATGTTGGAGTTTGATTGTAATTTTTGACATGGTTAGAACAGAGCTATACACAACTGGTGGTGAGTTCCGTAGGCCTGATGGTACGGAATATATCGGTGCATATCACATTCACTTTAATCGTGGAGCTATGGTTGGTGGGTTTCATAAAGTAGAAGCTCATGATCGACTTAGGCCTATTACAAGAAGCGCTGATTTACTGGTTCAATCAACCATGAAGGAACTTGCAAACGAAACATCAAATAGAATACGATCTGTCTATTCATCTTCTGGATCATCAGGAGGTGGGTCGGGAGGATATTAATTAAATACATTCAAATGAAAACCTTAGACTTATTTGTCGTAGAGTTAGAAAAACAAATCAAAGACACAATAACAACAAAAGAAGGGTTGACCCTGTATGTTGATTCTCGCTTCAACGAGTTTGAACATAGGGTAACAGAGGGCCCTGTTGTGTCTCCACCCATTAAACATGACACTGGCGTTGAGGCTGGTGACACCTTATACTTTCATCACCTCGTTGTAATGAATGAAGGTCAGATTTTAACTGGAGAAGAAAATCATTATCTTGTGCGCTATGACCCTAGTCATACAATTAACAATCAAGCCATTGCACACAAGAACAAGGACGGTGAGATTAAGCCCTTGGCTGGTTGGACCCTGCTTGAGGCTGTTGAACAAGAAGAACTAAAGACCAAGTCAGATGTCATCGAAGTGGTCGAACTTAAAAAGAAGTTACCTACAAAGGGTCGTGTCGCTTTTACGGCTCCTTGGATTGAGGAGATGGATTTAAAGGTGGGTGACGTTGTAGGTTTCAAAGAGAATCGAGACTACAGGATTACCATTGATGGTAAAGAGTATTACAGAACAAGACTAGATGACCTTCTATACGCTGAGAAATGATTGACAAAGAACAACTTATGGAGATGCTGGCGGAAGAAGAGTGCCTCACCGCAGATGGATTTGAATCCGCCCTGGTTGGCTGCACCTATGGCCCCGATGTGGTGGCAGTATACGATATCAATAAGATGATAGAGGTGCTTGTCGAAGAGGGTATGGATTCTGATGAAGCCATAGAGTTTCTTGATTACAATGTTGTAAGTGCTTACGTGGGAGAGAAGACACCTAAATACATCAATTTTGTCACGCAAGAAGTTTACAACGATTGAGGCTGCCAAGCGCTTGATGTCATCTATGGAGGTTGCAATCAACAACATGATAGATGAAATTAAAAAACCTGTTGACCCTGATATCAATGGAAGCGCTAGAAAGGCTGAGCTTCAGTCTATCAAGCAAACAGCTACCGACTGCAAAGAACTACTCGTTGAAAGACAACGACTAGAACAAATGATCAAAGACCTTAATGACAATGGATCAATCGAACAAGCCAAAGACTACAGCGGAGGATTCGCTGAAAGATTTTCGAAGTGATTGGAAAGAGATAGTCTGGGAAAAAAACAAGATTGACTATAAGTTTTGGGAATCATCTTGGAACGAAGGTTGCAATGAGTGATGCCCTTCAAGGACCCCCATAAAAGACGAGCCTATCAACACGAGTACCATAAGAGGTACTATCTTGACAATATCGAAAAGTACAAGAAGAAAGCAAAGAAGTGGAATAAGTCTCAAAGAAAGTGGGCGAGAGATTTTATATCTAGGGTAAAGTCCTTTAGTCGATGTGTTGATTGCGGTCAGTCTGATGCAAGGGTTTTAGACTTTGATCATGTTAGTGGCGAGAAGGTTGGCAATGTTTCAGACATGGTCAATGGAAGCTACTCTATTGAAGCAATAAAAGAAGAAATTAGAAAGTGTGAGGTTAGGTGTTCTAACTGTCACAGGATAAAAACAATTGAACGTAGGAATAAATGAAAATGCGAAATCTAACCGTTAAGGTCGAAAAGAAGCGTATCAAAAGAAAAGGGGTTCACGCTAAGACCAAGCAGTCAAAGAACAAGAACTCTAAAAATTACTCCAAAGCATATGCTGGTCAAGGTCGATAATTATGACGAGCAGGCGGTTAGCATATGCCCCCAGGGTACGAAAGGTGAAAGTATTGAACTCGGTGGGCTACTCATTATTCTTCCCTCTCAGCCTCCCAAAAAAGAAATTGCAGGATATGGAAGTCCAAAGCATCTGCAATTGTGGGAGAGGGTTTCTATGCCAAAGGAGCTGTCTAGGATTAAGTCTATGGATGAGTGGGGGGAGATGCCTAGGGAGTTTCGACAAAAATTTTCTGCGTATATCGAAGAGGAGTTTCGCCGCAGGCGTGACGGCTTTTGGTTTTTCAACAATGGTGTCCCTACATATATTACGGGTCGGCACTACATGATGCTTCAGTGGACTAGGATGGATATTGGATATCCGTCTTACCTTTCCTTCCAGCGTGAAATATTTATACACCTTGCTGCGTGCGAGTCTGATCCGCGTTGCATCGGTCAGCTCTACACTAAATGCCGTCGCTCTGGATACACTAATATCTGTTCTTCAATCTTGGTTGATGAAGCTACGCAGATCAAGGATAAACTCCTCGGCATCCAGTCAAAGACGGGTAAAGACGCGCAAGAAAACATCTTCATGAAGAAGGTGGTCTACATGTTTAGACACTACCCATTCTTCTTCAAACCCATTCAAGACGGTACCACCAATCCCCGTATGGAGCTTGCCTTTCGTGAGCCGTCAAAGAGGATCACCAAGAACAACAAAACCTCTCAGCAGGGAGAGGCTCTCAATACAGTTATCAATTGGAAGAACACCACGAACAATGCATACGATGGTGAAAAGCTGCACATACTTTATCTTGATGAGGCAGGTAAGTGGGAGAAGCCCACTGACATTAGAGATGCCTGGAGGATACAGAGAACATGCTTAATTGTAGGTAAGAGAATTGTAGGCAAGGCCCTGGTTGGCAGCACTGTAAACCCTATGTCAAAGGGTGGCAAAGAATACAAGGCCTTATGGGAGGACTCTAATCCACTAGAAAGAAACAAAAATGGTAGAACTCGCAGCGGTCTATATCGCTTGTTTATTCCTGCGTATGAGTCTCTTGAAGGCTTCTTCGACGCTCACGGACATCCAGTCATTGAAGACCCTGATACTGTATTATCTGGTCTTGATGGTGATACTATTGATATCGGAGCGAAGACGTATCTCAAGAACGAAAGATCGTCACTGAAGCATAATGCTTCTGAGATGAATGAGGTTATTCGTCAGTTTCCTTTTACCTCTGATGAAGCCTTTAGAGATAGCATTGAGGGCAGTGTATTTAATATTGGTAAAATCTACGAGCAGGTAGAGCACAACGAAGAGTTGTTTCCCAACCCTGTAGTAGTGGGTAATTTCATCTGGAAGGGTGGAGTGCAGGATACCGAGGTGGTTTTTACACCAGATCCTAATGGGAGATTTAAAGTTTCGTGGATGCCACCTGTAGATTTAAGAAACAAGAAAGCAACAATCAAGGGCAAACGAGTTGCACCTAATGCTGAGATGGGCTGTGGTGGTGTTGACTCATACGATCTAGATGCCACAGTTGACGGCAGGGGTTCAAAGGGTGCGCTTCATTTATACAACAAGTTTCATATGGAGCATCCATCAAACATGTTTGTTTTGGAGTATGCTTCACGTCCTCCACTGGCAAAAATCTTTTACGAGGATGTATTGATGGCTGCCTTCTTCTACGGATACCCACTCTTAATTGAAAACAATAAGTACGGTATCGCAAGATACTTTGAATCAAGGGGTTACGATGGCTACCTAATGGATAGACCGCAACACCTAAAGACCAGCAGCGCTAAGGTAAAGGTGAAGACCAAAGGCATTCCATCAAACTCTCAGGATATCATCCAGTCGCATGCTCACGCGATTGAATCCTACATACATGACCATGTTGGCATCAATCATGAAACACTTGAGGTTGGCAACATGTACTTCAATGAAACTCTTGAAGACTGGATAGCCTACAAGATAGACAACAGGACAAAGTTTGACTTGACAATTAGTTCAGGTCTTGCTCTTTTGGCTGCTCAGAAAGTGAAAAAGAAAAAGGTTAAATCGTTCGATGAGCGTCGCTTTTTTAGACGATATAGTGTCATAGGCTAATTCCTTATATTTGTGCCATATACTCTCTCTTAAATGAAACAATATAGCGGTAAGAAAAACTTCCCCGATCCACTTGCTTCTCAAGAAGAGAAGGAGGGTAAGGGCTATGGGTTGAGATATGCTAAAGCTATTGAGTCTCAGTGGGGGAAAAAGTCTGACAGTAACTCTTTGTTTTCAAAACGATACAATCTGTTTAAGAAAAACAAAGATTATGCTACAGGTGTGCAAGACACCAGCATTTACAAGCGACTTCTAAATAATGCAGATCCAAATGCAGGCGATGGTAGCTTGATGAATTTGGACTTTACACCAGTACCTATCCTGCCCAAGTTTGTGAGGATTGTGGTAAACAAGATCCTGGGTAGAAATCTTTATCCAAACCTAGAGGCCGTTGACCCTCTGTCGTCCTCTGAAAAGAACAGGGACAAAAAAAGAATTGAGATCCAGGTTGCACTGAAGAAGCAGCTTATGGCATTTCAACAAAAGACAGGTGCAACAATTGGCATGGACCCGTCTATGATTCCAGACACCGAGGCAGAGGCGGAAATTTTTATGGGGGAGAATGTCAAGAGTGATGCTGAGATTGCTGCTCAGGTAGCAACAGACATGACTTTGTCTTGGAACAGCTTTGATGACAACACTTTTAGACGGTGCGTCAATGACTTGGCTACCAATGGCATGGCTGTAGTGAAGAGGTCAAATGATCCTAACTATGGAATCAAGACCCATTATGTTGATCCAAAAGATTTTATTCATAGTCAAACCGAAGACCCAAGCTTTGAGGATATCACATATGCGGGCCATATCCGTAGCATGCCTATTCAAGAGCTTAAGCGCCTTGCCAGCGGCGAGCTAGAAGACAAAGACTTTGAGAAGATTGCCAAAAAGGTTACTGGCAAGATGGGGTCAGGATATCATTTTGACACAAGCATGAATAGAAATGTCTACGATTACGAAGAGTATTCGGTAGATGTTTTGGAGTTTGAGTTTCTGTCTACTGACTGCATGTTCTTTGAGGAAAAAGAAAATAGATTCGGCAACAGGAACTTCTTCTACGAAGGCTTCGACTATAAAGAAAAGGCAGGGAGTGTCTTTGAGCGCAAGCCGCATAAGATGGAAATCGTCAATGTCTACAAAGGATATTTTGTAATAGGCACTGACTATCTGTTTGGCTATGGCAGGATGCACAATGTGCCAAAGAATATCCATGACATCAGCAAAGCAAGGATGTCTTATTCTGTCGTAGCAACAAACATGACAGACATGATGCCTAAGTCTATGGTATCAAGCTGTGTTGGATTTGCTGACATGTTGCAGTTGACTCACCTGAAGATTCAACAAGCCATCGCGAAGGCAAAGCCTGATGGCCTGATCATTGACATTGAAGGTCTTGAGAATGTGCAGCTTGGAAAGGGTGGTGAGTTACAGCCACTGGACCTACATGATATCTACGAGCAAACTGGTGTCTTCTACTATAGGAGCAAGAACCCAGAAGGCGGTTTCCAAAACCCGCCAATCCGTGAAATCGGGAACAGTATTAGAAACATTAATGAGCTTGTTGGGCTGTACAACCACTACCTCAGAATGATCCGTGACACAACGGGGATCAATGAAGTAGTTGATGCAAGCACTCCAAAGTCTGAAGCCTTGGTCGGGGTGCGTGAGCAAGCCATTGCTGCATCAAACAATGCTACTTACGATATCACAAATGCATCGATGATTCTGTACAAGAACGTATGCAATGACATTGTCAAGTGTTTGCAGATTCTTCCTGAGGAATCAGTCATCATGGAGGTGTACAAGAATGCTATTGGTGAAACCAATATGAGCATTCTTACTAGCTTCTCTAGGTTGCCTATGTACAACTTTGGTGTTCAGGTACAGAAGGATATGGATGATAAGGATCAGGCATACTTAGAGCAGGCCATTCAGATTTCATTGGGCCAAAAAGAGATTGACCTAGAAGACGCTATGGCAATCAGAGAGCTTAAGGATGTCAACCAGGCCGAAAGACTTCTTGTTGTCCGCCGAAAGAAAAAGATTCAGCAAGCACAGTCGATGGCTGCTCAACAGCAGCAGATGCAAGCTCAGATGGCTCAACAGTCACAAGCTATGCAGATGCAGATGGAAGGTCAAAAGATGCAAGCAGAAGCTCAGATTGAAGCTCAAAAGCTTCAGCTCAAGGCTCAGCTTGATGCTCAGATGGCTGCTGTTCGCCACGAGTTTAACAAAGAGATTGAGACCATCAGGGCCAAGGCTACACTTGGATTCAAGGAAACTGATGAAGAGTTTAAAGAGAAGATTGAAGTTCTCAAAGAAGATCGCAAAGACGAAAGAGTTGAGAAGCAAGCAGTCGAACAGTCTAAGCTTATCTCTCAGAGAAAGGGTCAAAGGACTGAGCTTAAAGACAGCGATGGCAATCCAATGAGAAACGCACTAATGAATATGCAAGATGTCTAATTCAGTAAACTTAGATGTATCGGAGGTTCTTGACATTACATGTCGCCAGGGGGACACCTTTGAACTTACTGTAACCCTTAAGGATTCTAGTGGTACGGGCTTAACTCTTGTCACGTCTAGCTATGCATTTGTAATGCAGGTGTGGGCTACAGGAAGAAAGTCTAGAAGTCCTTTGATTGCAACAACGGAGAGAGGCCTTAAGGGCAGCAATCTTAATACTGCAGAGATTCCTGGTGGCGCATATTTTGAGCCATTTGTTGTAGATGATAGCGGCAACGTAACGATTAAAGCTACTGCTGCGACTATGCGAAATGTTCCTCCTGGTCGCCATGTTTATGATCTGCAGTTTATTCTTCCAACAGCATCGGGTGTAGACACACACACTACAGTGTTGCGCGGGTCATTTACCATCAATGAAGATGTAACCAAAGCAACTAGCAGTGCAAGAAGATGAGTGTAACTGTATCATCAACACAGGGGAATACTGTAGAGGTTTCTGTTTCTGGCAGTAACGCGCTTAGCTTCACTCAGACAACAAGCACTGTATCTGTTGCTTCTCCTGTAGCAAACAGTTTTGTTGTTACATCAAAAGGTCCAAAAGGCGACAAGGGAGATACTGGAGCAACAGGTGCAACAGGAGCTACAGGAGCTGCTGGATCTGACGGCAGATCATATTCTGTCTCATGCGTAGATGGAGACAACAGTGATGAAGAGAAGATCAGATTATCTGACAGCGCTGGAGTAAATGATGACGTGGTCCTAGAGGCTGGCACGGGACTTTCCATTGCTAGGTCTGGAGATAAGATTACATTTACAAATACTGTAACCGATACTGACACTGTCTTGACTTCTGAGCAGGTTCAGGATATCGTGGGAGCCATGTTTAGCGGCAATACAGAGACAAGGATATCAGCCACGTATCAAGATGATGATGGAAACATTGACTTAGTTGTTGATGCTATTCCTGTAGACCTTACATCTGATGGAGCAGGTACGATACACGCAAACAATGTTCCTACCCTTAACCAAAGCACTACTGGTAACGCAGCTACAGTAACAACTAATGCAAACCTAACAGGCCACATTACATCCACTGGTAATGCCGCTGTTTTAGGTTCTTTTAGTGTGGCTCAACTTAGCACTGCTCTTTCAGATGCTACTATATCAGGAAACAATACAGGCGATCAAACTACTGTTTCAGGGTCTTCAGGTTCGTGTACGGGAAATGCTGCAACAGCTACAGCACTTGCCACAGCTAGAGCAATCAATGGTGTGGACTTTGACGGTACTGCACCTATCACGGTTACTGCTGCTGGCTCTACACTGTCTGATACTGTTACCGTAGCCAAAGGGGGCACGGGGGCTACCACCTTAACGTCAAACGCACTGCTTACAGGGAATGGAACTTCTGCAATTCAAGCTGAAGCTGACCTAACTTTTGATGGTGGTGATCTGTCTGTAAGTTCTTCTGTTTCAAATAAGCCGTCTCTTTTACTTAACAACACCAATACCAATGGCTTAGCACCTCAGCTTGTGTTTAAAAAGAGCACTACTGGGGCGGACGGTGATGACCTTGGTAAGATTTTTTTTAACGGACTTGACGCCGCAGACAATGATCAAACTTTTGGCTTTATTCTTTGTGAGATAGACGAGGCAGACGATGGCTCCGAAGAGGGCAAGATGACAATCAAGGTAGCCAGTCACGATGGAGAGTTACAGCCAGGGTTAATTGTCACAAGTGGAGCGTCTGAAGATGTAGTAAATGTTACCCTAGGCAATGGCAGTTGTGCAGTCAATACTGCTGGTACTTTTACTGGTGCCGCTGTTAATGTTGGGATTTATAAAATTGGCGGACACGCCATCAATGATGTAGATCTAGCTGGTGAGTTTGTAGATTCTGATGAGCACCTTATGACATCAGCAGCTATCAACGATCGTATTGCAGCGGTTGGCGGTGGTTCGGACGGTTGGCATGGTTCAACGACAAGAATTAAAATTTTGCCTAGAGACTTTATTGCTGACGACGGTGGTAGACCCCTTTTTATAGATGATACTAATATTGGTATAGATCAACTGTTTTTAGAGTCATTTTCTTCCAATCCAATCTATGCATCAATTGCAATACCTACGGGGTTTAAAGCAACACACGTTAAAATTAATGGATCTGCTGCAGATGCCGTTGAGGTTTGGGAGTTTCAGATTGATTCTAAAACAGGCGTTAGCAAAGGAACTGGTAACGTAGGTACAGAGATTGATATAACAGATGTAACTAGCTCTACAACTAATTATTTATTTATAGGGATAGCCAATGCTTCAGGCAATGAGGTTCACGGTGGTTACGTAACAATAGCAGCAGTATAACATGTCATTAACTACAAGAAAGCACGAGCCCATACACGACAAGACTGGCGATAACTTGGCACGAATCAAAGCAAACTTTGACAATGGCAAACATCTTGATGTCTTAGATTTTGAAGCAGAGGCTGCAATGATCTATCAGATACAGAAGATGCAAGATGAGCTGGATTACTTAAGGACTGAGATTGCATTGAACAAAGCCAAGGCTGGGATTACATCTAGTCAGTCAAGCGCTATCACCGCGAACACAGCTAAGACCAGCATGTCTTTAGGCACAAGTTCATCTACTGCTCTTGCTGGTGACACGAAGTTGGTGGGCATTGGGTCAAATACTACGCTGTCGTTTGGAGACCTCACTGTATCTAGAGGAACGTATTCGATAACGCTGACTGCAGTCAATGGTCGAGACACAAAGTCAATTACTTTGACACTTACGTAATCATTATATTTGCATCATGGCTCGAGTTGTCAAATACAAAAAAGGAGGCAAGCTTTCTATCAGTAGCAAGAAGGTGTCAGTAGATCCGCCTTCAGGATATCACTGGATGGAGGAGCAGGGTCGTTACTATTTGATGAAAGGGGATTACAAGCCTCATGCTGGAGCTGTTGCAAAAGCCAAGTTTAAAGTTGCAAGTCATCCTAAGTCATGAAGTTCAATCCAAAGTACACTCGTGGCAGCAAGGACTCAGGTAAGAGAAAGCAGCTGATGAAGCAGATCTCTGACATCTATAAGAAGTACAGAGGCACCAAGGCCAAGAGAAAGAAGAAAGGATTCCCTCCTGCCGTAGAAGCTAGACTCAAAAAGCTTATGGCTCAAAGAGATAAGATATGATTGTACTCAAAAAGGGCGGCAAGTCTAAGAAAAAAAAGAAGGGTAAGAGCTTTGCAAACCTAAGTGCAGCTCAGAAACAGGTTTATCGTAGAGGCCTTGCGGCATACATGAGCTCGGGCAACAGACCTAAGGTTTCTCAGCACGCTTGGGCTATGGCAAGAGTAAAGTCTGACTTTGGTAAAAAAGAAGCCGCTAAGATCAGAGCTGGCAAGGGTAAAAAGAAGAAGTAAATAATAAGTATATTTGTGCAAATAACCATCTATTATGGCAACAACAACTGCAACATTGACATTATCTAGCGCAGACCTTACTGGTGATGCGCTTTCGTTGTCCACTACGGCAACACTCACCAAGGCTGGCACCGTGACTGGCTTGGATCAAACTACTGGCGTTGGTCGCAAGACTTACTCATCTACCAGTATCGCAACTCTTGTGGAGAAAGCTGACTATGCTGATGACAAGGCTCACAAGGTCTACATCAGAAATACAAGCACTGTTGCCACAGAGAATATTGCGATTACCGTTGAGGCTCAACTCTTGGGTAGGCTTTACGCTGGTGATTGGGCTTTGCTTCCATTCAATGGAGATCAAGACATCAAGGTTACTCCAAGTGTTGCCACTGCTCTGACTGTTGAGTACCTGGTTATTTTTGAATAAGAATGGCTACGCTTAGAGCGACATTGACGTTGAGCAGCGCTTCCGTTTTGGCAAGCCCTGTAAACGTATCTGCAGATTTTTCTGGAGCCGCAGACTCTGGCATTCTTAGCCGAGCTAAGGTTGTAAAGACTGCTGTAGATGCAAATGCTCTAGAGGTCTATACAGCCAACGACAAAACCGAATCGGCATATCTCTTCATTAAAAATCTGGAGACAGAGAAGGAGACGTATGTATACATCTACAATGACACGGACAACGATGGTCTTGTGGCAAAGGTGGGTGGCTCTGAGTTTTGTTTTATTCCCGTTGCAGTGAATAAATCATACAGAGTCTACGGCACCAAGGTAGATCAGATGGTGGAGTTCGGTGTGTTCGGATTGGACAGCTCAGCTGCAGGACCATTCAACCAAAACTAATAATTGAGATATGGCAACATTAGCACATCCAGCTACAGCAAATCAGGTTTCTTTTGGTCAGCTTGGCGCTGTCTTTACAAAGAACGGCGCTGCCGCCATTAAACCGCCCACAGGGAAAGTCTTTGTGGCAATCACCATGCTTGAGGACACCACGTTTGACAGCAGCGGGGGATTGGTTGCAGATATTGCAACTAAGTACTTCAATACTGCAGACGCTGCAGGTGATCTTGCTGATGGCTCAGAGACGGCAGATGAGGGTAGCGGTGGACTTCAAATCACAAACTCAATGACCTTTCCTAAAGGCGTCACTGTGTTTGGAAGATGGACTGAGATCGATGTGAACTCAGGTTCCTGCATTGCATACATTTCGGACTAAACTGTAAACAATTAATTAAATAGAATGAACGAAAATAAAGACGCCGTTGGAGGGTTCGAAGTATACGACTCCCCAGATGCGCTCGCTGCAGCTATGTCTGCCGAGCCACAAGTAGAGACACCAACTGAAGAGGCTCCCCAACAGGAGTCTCCAGTGGTTTCTGAACCTAACCCAGAGCCAGCTGCAGAGCCACAAGTAGAAACTACTTCTGAGCCGCAGGCGCAACAGCCTGTATCTGAGCAAGTTGAACAGGTTAGTCAAAGTGAATTCACTCAGCAAAATAATGCTGACGATGAAGAATATAGTGAGGAAGACATGGAGAAAGCTGTCATCTCATACTTGAGCGAGAAGCTCAACAGAGATGTATCTTCTCTTGATGACCTCATGCCTAAACAAAACCCATTAGACGAAAGGGTGGAGGCAATTGCCAAGTTCGTAGCGGAGACAGGAAGAGCTCCCAAGGACTGGTTTACTTATCAATCATTGAGCACATCTGAGATGGATGATGCGACTTTGGTTAAGGTGGACATGGCATTGCAGTATCCTAATCTTTCTGCTGATGAGGTAAACACTCTCGTTCTGAATAAGTACAAGCTTGATCCAGGCAAGTACTCAGAGGATGAAGTCAAAATTGGAGCCCTTCAGATGAAGGTCGATGCAGCCAGTGCCAAGAATCAGATTGAAGAGCAACGCATGAGATATGCTGCTCCTGAGGCTGAGCAAAAGACTGCGGAAAAAGAAAGCTTTATCAATGATGAGTGGGTCTCAACTATGAGACAGGAAGTCAACGATTTGGATGGATTGGAATTTGATCTAGGCAATGAGAAGACTTTCACTTTCGGACTGGATGATCGATACAAACAGGACCTTGTGAATAAGAACGCTCGTCTTGACGAGTACTTTGACGCATACGTCCACAACGACGGAAGCTGGGATTTTGACAAGCTTAACTCTCATCGCGCCATTCTCGACAACATCGACGCTATTGTGTCGTCCACTTACAGGCAAGGCCTTAGTGATGGTCAGAAGGGTGTGGTGCAGAACGCGGCTAACGTCTCTACTCAGGTTCCTCAACAGAGTTCTGATCCCAATGCTAACCCACTCGGGGAGCAGCTTAAAAACATTATGGGACGGACCTCTAACAAACTTACTTTTAAAATCTAAAGCTAGAAAATTATGGCTACTATTACTGGGGCAGCTCTAGACCAGGCTTCACAAGACCTGCGTTTGACGCCCGAAAAATACACGACTATTGACAACCTGCTCAAGACGACTAAGGATTTCGTCTTGCCTGACTTGGTGGAGTCTTACGGAGACCAGGGTATCACTGGATTTTTGAAACTCGTTGGCGCTGTGAACTCAGGCGGTACTTCTGACCAGATTGACTGGTGGGAAGCTGGCCGTCGCCACAGAGTTATTGGTGGTGCTCTCGCATCATCTGCTGCTGGTGGAACTGCAAACACTCCAGGTACTGCTGTCTTTACTGTTGACGACACCCTTTCTGGTGACACCACAGACAGCTCTAAAGGATTGGTTCAGGCCAACGACGTCCTCATGAACGCAGAGACGGGCACTCGTTACCTCGTAAACGAAGCTCCTGCAACTGCTGATGCTGCTTTGAAGTTGGAGCGCCTCGACGGTTTGCAGGCTACACCTAATGAAGATGGTACTACTACCAAGATGATTCACATTGGTAACATCTACGCTCAGGGTACAGATCAGCCAACTCACTTCCACGACGCTGATGTCATCAAGCGTAGCAATCCATTCCAGATCGTAAAGGATCGCTACCAAGTCAATGGATCACAGGCAACCAACATTGGTTGGGTGAACCTTGGCAATGGCGACTACCGCTGGTTCATGTACGGTGAGGCTGAGGCTCGTAAGCGCTTCGAAGATCGCAGAGAGATGATGTTGCTCTTCGGTGAGAAGAACGCAGCTACTGCTCAGCACAACACTGACAACGATCTCGGTCAAAACATTGCTGGTTCTGAGGGTTACATCACCGCTGTTGAAGACAGAGGTATCGTCGTTTCTAATGCAAACGCCAACCCTATGGATAGCTTTGCTGAGTTCGATGATTTGATCTTGGAGTTGGACAAGCAGGGTGCTCCTTCTGAGTACGCTATGTACTTGAACAGAAAGCAGGACTTGGCTGTTGACGATATGTTGGCTTCTGGTGTTTCTACTGGTGTGACTGCAGGTTTGGCTGGTCAATTCGGCGCGTTCAACAACGATGCTGACATGGCTGTGAAGCTCGGCTTTAAGTCATTCACTCGCGGAGGTTACACTTTCCACAAGCACGACTGGAAGCTCTTGAACGATCCTACCCTGTTGGGTTCTGGAAACTTCTTGCAGGGCGCTATGATTCCTTTGGCTAATATTGCTGATGCTCGTTCAGGCGCTACTGCACCTGCACTCTCAATGTTCTACAAGGAAGCCAATGGCTACTCTCGTGAGATGGAGCACTGGGTGACTGGCGGCGGTGTTATGGGTCACACCAACGGCGACGCTGGTAATGACTCTATGACATTCCACTACCGCTCAGAGGTTGCTATGTGTGTCCGCGCTGCTAACCAGCACGTGGTCATCAAGGGATAATAATTAACCTGAAGTAAGAGAGGGGGCAATGGGTCTCCTCTCAAGCTTCTTAATACTTTTAACTATGGGTGTAGCTACACGAAACTCCATTCTAAAAGATAGTCCTAAGTACCTGTTTTTCAGGGAGACGACAGCAAAGTATCGTTGCTTCCCCGTAAATTCTCTTCTGGGTTTTTCAGATGACGCGAACGCTGCCACGGGACTTATTCTCTACTTCTGCCCTACAAATGACTTTAGCACAGGGTACTACTCTTACATTGAGCTGACGGTTGCAAATCATGAAGATGCAATCAAGGATATCATGGATCAAATTAATTTCAGCAAACAAGCTGTAGTTACGGTTGCAGATGTCGTTGATAGCAATTTCTTGAGCGCTAACATCAGTGCTTGCGTTGTTCCAGATGGTGTTGTGAATGGCGACCAAACATAAATGATATGAAAAAAGTTTTATTGTTTAAAAGCACAAGCGACTCTACTGTTGCTTTTCCAGCAGATAGATTTACTGGGATATTTCGCAACGCTGACGAGGACATCAAGTTCTTTTTCGACGACATGCAGAATACCGTAGCAAAAGCAGGGATGGCACACCTTCAGATGCCTGCAGGTATTACTGATACTGAGTTGAAGGATTACATGAAGGCCTTGGTTGCTGAAATCAATGAGGGAAAATCTCCCACCATCCTTATTTATGACGCAGCAAATGACACAGGATTTGGTGATTCTGGGACTAGCGGTCATCCAATTTTTTCAGGCTTCGACGATCTAGTAACTCACGGAGCATAATCATATTATCATGGGAACAGAATATAAATTTTTCTACGTAAAGGGAACTACTAAAAGAGACTTCCTGTTGGCGTCAAATCAACTTCAAGGCGTTGTTGATACTGATGTAGACACTGTAAGTTTTCGATTTGAGAACCTTGGCTTGGATAGAGATGGCACAGAAGCTCAAGTGGCTTTTGACATCACTTCTGGAAACGCAAAGAAATTTTGCGAAGATGTTTTTGATCATCACGCAAAAAATGCGTTTACAGTTATTGCTGACGACATTGATATCGAAAGTGTCTCAGCTGAATACGCTGGCGGCGCTGTTACAGTTTCAAATGAAATTGCATAACACATAAGAAACAGGGGGCTTCGGCCTCCTGCTTTTTACTTTTACATTAACAGTTAGGTGAGGATACTCCTCAGCTATAAGAAATAACTAAGATGTTAAAATTTTTATACTTTGCCGACGGTGATGCAGACGGAGGCGATACTGGTTGTTTGCCAGTAACTCTGCTTCGTGAGATCAGGGTAGACACCGCTAGTGATGGTGTTCAGTTTAGATTTAAAGATGTTGGAGACGGCATTGGAAATGAGATCTTGATCAAAATCAATACAACAACAGACAAAGCAAAAGATGTTGCAGATGCTGTTGCTGAGGCTATCCGATCAAGCAAAAATCCTTTTATTGTTGTTTGCGATGACTTGAGTCAACAATATATTCACCCAGATGTCACCTCACTTCAAGATGGCGCCGTAAGCATTGCATGATCATGGATACTACTAAAAAATACCTGTACTTCAATAACGACACAGGCGACACAGATGGTTCTGTAATGATGCCCGTATCAACCTGTGTTGGATTTGAAACAACTGGCGCAAGCGATGTAAAGTTTTACTTTAAGTCTGCTCCCGATACTGATACTCTTGATATACAGCTGGATAGAACAGCTGACAGCAATCCGAGAGAACTGTTTGAGCATATTGTAAATGCAATAAATTTTTCAAAGGATGCAGTTGTTACTGTTGGTGATGATTTTACTGGAAAATACATTCATCCAGACATTACCGCCGTCAACAATATTTCAGACGCCGCTGACTCTGTAATTAAGTTTCAGGGTCATGTTCAGTCTAACATCACTTCTGCAAATCCAGCAGGCGCAGGAGCTCCAATAAGGTCTACCAATGTTGGTGAGATAAACTCTGAGATCATCACTACAATTTTTGTTGACTTATCGACGACTAGTACATCGGCTGTTGCATCGGCGACAGCTGATCATGCGATTGGCGTACCAGGCACAGGCGGTGGTGGCGCGGATGAACCAGCATACATTACTCAAGTGACAGAAGCCGTTAATGGTATTGTATACGCAGGTGAGCTTATCTGTTTGGAGGCTCCAGGAGGCGCCAGCACTACCGTAGGGCTTTCATCGTCAAGCTCAGGCACCGTTACACAGGGTCAAGACGCTACGGGCGTTGAGAGGATTACAGAAGCGGTTCAAGCAATCGGTGATAGAACTCAATTTAACCTCGCTGACGCAGCTAATAACCCAGTTCACAATGCTGGAATCCCAGATACTCGCTACCTATATCTGTATCATGGCTCGGGCGCTGCGGGAACATATAACGCAGGAAAATTTCTTATTAGACTTTACGGCGCCAAGACTACGGGCCTGTAACGCTAAACGATTCAACAGAAAGGGCTCCTTCGGGGGCCTTTTTCTTTTTGCTATATTTGCAATATGAGGGCTATCTTTGTACACAGTTGAATTTACTTGATGAAATTTTTTCTGTTTAGCATATCTAATGTATCGCTGGCGAGCACAAGAAACTCGGACAGCGGCATTGGCATTAGCTCTATAGCTATCCCTGCTAACAAGCTCTCAAACATCACGGCCACCAAAGGCTTTGTCAACATGACGTTTGATGATGCGGGCGTGTATGATGAGTCCTTTATGAATGTGGGGGAGGCTATCGAAAAAGTAAATATCTCCGTAGCTGCAGCAGAATCTCGTGAGGTCAATCTGATCGAAGACATTTTGAACTTCATCTCTTCGGAAGAGCGTCAGTTTGTGATGAGGTTTGATGCTGTAAACAATGTGTCTAACATGCGGTTCTCAGATGTAAGCTCATCCTCCAACCTCATAGCCAAGGTCTCTACTGCGCCTATCAATATGGAAACGGGAAGGCTGTCTGTTGGCACAACAGAGGAGGAGTTCCAAGACACGATTGCTGGCATCAACTTCAGAGGCAACTTACCATCCCTTGACTTTAACCATGAAGGATTGTCTGGCTTTGCAGATGGCGCAGAGATTACGTCGTGGTCTAATGATGGCACTCTAGGTTCAACTCATAGCATAGTGGCTAATTCTGGAACGCCAAAGTGCGAAACATCTGCTGCTACAAGCAACCTGTCTAAGAACTCTGCTGACATTGGTGTCTCAGCCGTTGGTGCTCACTTTATCGTACCAAATGCATTTACTGTAACGGATGATTACACAATCTATTGTGTCATTGGTCAAGCCATTCCAGTCATGTGTCTCTATGGTGATGCTGCTGGGCAGACTGTTGGGTTTGGTGGATCGTATCCAGCGGGCACAGACTTAACTCTTAGTAGCGTCGTTGACAAAAGAAATTCTTTTTCTGTAAGGCATAGCGGTATAGATGGTGCTGTAGCTTCAGTGCAAACAAACAACGAAGACAGTGGCACCTTGTCATACAAGTGGCCGAAAGCTCAGATCGCACAGCAAGTTGTTGCGGACTACGATGCAGAAGTTTTCATCATTAGACGAGACAAGAGCTTCAATATGATCTTGCACAACAGGGATGGAGATATTATTGGGTTCATACCTGCTAAGACTAAAGCCCAAGACGAGAATCTTACTAAGGATTCTTCCGCAAGAACAGATGGAAACCTTTTGATTGAGAGACTAGGCACAGTGAAAGATATTATCTCTGTTGCTGGGGGCCGTGGCTTTAGAGGCTACGTCGCTAGGTTTGGCGTAATACCTCAAGACATTGGCGTTACCAAAGCCAGAATACTTGCAGAAGACTTATTTAAATTTTACAAATCTTAATTCATTTCAATATGGAAACTAAAACAAAAAGGTCCCCTGGACGACCCAAGGTCCAGAAGCCAGTCTCAGTTCAACCCGTTGTAGATACGCCCAAACCCAAGGCGGCTGCAAAAAGAACTATCAAAAGAAAAGAACAGGTTGATACTGCCGTAGAATATGAAATCACCAAGGGTGGTGGTGTAGTTTTTATGCTCCCTCAAAAGGGAGTCACTATTTACGACAAAGAAAACGACACAGTTCGGGAGATTAGATATTGTCCAAACGAACCTTCGATCTATAGAGATGAGCAATCAGAAAATGCAGTGCGTAAATCTGTTGCGTTTACCTCTGGGCGATTGTTTGTTCCAAAAGAAAAGCCAAACCTCAAGAAGTTTCTTGATCTTCATCCGCTGAATAAGGCGAACGGCGGAAAGGTTTTTGCTCTGGTAAACAAAACAAGAGATGCCGCGCAAGAGCTGCAGCGAGAGTTTGCTGTGTCTGATGCCGTGTCTATTGTAAGAGACAGAGACATCAACGATCTATTGGCTATTGCTCTGTACTACGGCCTTGACATCAACGCCAATACATCTGAGATTAGATACAACTTGTTGAGAATTGCCAAGTCCAAGCCTATTGAGTTTATGCAGTCGCTGGATTCTCCAGAGGTTACATGTCGATCAACAATTAGACAGGCTAGTGATTATCAAATTATTGTTTTGAGAAACAATGGAGTCTACTGGTTTGATGCCAACACGCTTATCGTGTCAGTGCCTGTGGGTCAAGACCCTACAGATACGATGGTAAGATTCTGTTTGACAGAGAAGGGTGCATCAACACTTGGCTTGATTGAAGAGAAGCTTGACAAGCTTGGATAATTCTGTATTACCTTTGTGAAAGAGCCGCCTGAAAGGGCGGCTTTTTTATTGCTTATATTTGCTGTATGATCAACATTATTGATGTGTATAACGCCGTTAGAGACCTTTGCAACAAGGATCAGCGGGGCTTTGTCACGCCCGAAGTATTCAGCACGTTTGCTGGCATTGCACAGCAGAACATCTTTAATGAGATGTTTCAAGAGTTGCTCGTGGCAAACAGGGCGAGAAAGCAAGGCATCGACCCTGCACGCGACAAGTCTTTATACAAGCATGTAGAAGAAGACCTGTCTTACTTCATTGCTACAAGAGACCTTAGCGACGATGTCCCAGAGGATTACTACGAAGATGAGGAGGACGGCACGATCATAAACCCAGCGAATCTAGGTGCAAGTGTCTTTAGCAAACCATCGGATCTTGCTAGAATCATTAGCATTCACAGAACGGGCACGACTATTCAGGTGAGTATTGTTTACAACCCTGAGCTAAAAGAAAGAATCCTTGGGAGCTACCTGTCTGCATCTAGTGGAAACTACCCTATGGCTTTCGTTGAAACAAACAGCATTACGATCTATCCAAACGTCGTAAACTCTGTCACCCTCAGGTATTACAGGCAGCCTGCATCGCGTCAGCTTGGAGCTGGTATAGACCTAAGCTCTACCCCTGTCTATGTAGAGATGGTTGCTGGCGCTGACATCATCGTGCCAGACCCGATCAACTCCAGGCACTTTGAGCTCCCTGGTCACTACAAGAATGAAGTTATCATGGAGATCGCCAAGATGATTGGCATTAGATTAAGAGACAATTACCTTTCTGGATTTGCAATCGCAGAAGAAAAAGCTGAATAATGGCACTTGAAGACGTCGTATACAATGGCTTAAGAGTTGATGCCACAGAAAGCACTGAGGCCATGAACTATTTGCCTCTGTTCCAGGTTATTGCAGACTACATTATTACTATGGATGGTGACGACTACACCAGCAATGTGTCAGACGTAGCTATTCAAAACATCGCTATGCGCGGCATTAGAGAGCTGGGGTTTGATGTAACCTCTCGCGTCCGCTCTCTTAAGCGATCGGTAGAATCAAACAACACTGTCATCTTGCCAGAGGATTTTGTGGACATCGTCAAGCTTGGCGTGGTAGATGGCGATGGTGTCATCAGAGTTTTTAAGCAAAACAAAAACCTTAACTATTCTAGAAAGAATAAGGTCAATACTGACAGTGGTGGGAATCTCGTAGGCACTGGTGACACCTCTGATCAGTACAACTTAAGCCCACATCCACTTGCACCCAACAGACTTCCAGACAGAGAAGACGACAAGGGCGCAACCAGCTCTTCAACACCAGACAGCGGTGATTTAGACTTCTACGTTTTTGAAAACTACCTGTACCAGGGTGGGCTTGGAAGGCTTTACGGATTGGGTGGTGGTCACGGACCAGGAGAATACAGAATTAATCTTGATCAAAACAGAATTGAGATTGCCACGGATTCTCAGACAACAGACGTGGTGATTGAATACATTGCCGACCAGGCAAGAACAGCCAATCCTGTTGTCCACGTGTATGCAGAGGAAGCCTTGCGGTGCTACATCTACTACAAGTTGTGCGAGAGAAAGTCTACTGTGCCCCAGGGTGAGAAGATGAGAGCTCGCGCTGAATATTACAACGAGAGAAGAAAGGCTAAGGCTAGAATGTCAGGCTTCAGCAAAGAAGAAGCGCTGCACACCATTCGCAAGAACTTCAAGCAAGCACCTAAGTATTAATGATTGATAAGGTCATACCCCAAAGGCTTAACTCTGACGTAGATTCAAGGTTTCGCCCATCAACCGATATGATTGATGCGCTGAACATTGCGTTTCAAGAGAGTTACAATTCTGACGCTGGGGCAGCTGGCAATGGCGCATCAAATAATTTCTCAGGCGATGCAGGGGTAATCAAGCCCATGCCGTCAAACAAAGACATTGAGGCCATTACGGGTATGACCTCCCTGATTGACAACAGCACAAATGTCAGGGTGATTGGATCTGTGTCCGACGAGGTCTACAACGTAATCTACTTCTTCGCCTGGTCAGACAATGTTGATCAAATGGGTGTGTATGCATGGGATCAAGACAAAGTCTTGCCTGGTACTCACGGTGCTGGTGATTACGTCAAGGTATATGCATCACCAAAGTTTGACTTCCCCAGCGACGGATTTGTCAAAGGAGACGTAGTACATGTAGGTCAGCGTAAAAATGTTGATGACGAGGATAGAGTCCGAAATGTAATTCTATACTTTACTGACAACAAAAACGAACCAAGGAAGCTGAACATCTACGATGTGATGGAGGCAAACCTTGGAAGCTACAATGACATCGACATCTTGGACATGATCACCGCATGCCCAAGGACTCCACTGACTCCTATCTCGTTTGAATTTGATTTTGATCCAGCAAGAGCTACTTCAAATTTCACGAGCCTACCTGGTTTGCAGTTTGCTTATCAGCATGTTTACTCAGACAACGTAGAGAGCGCCCTGTCTACATACTCAAAGCTTGCTGTGCCTCCAGCCTACTTAGCTCTAGGTCAGGTTACAGGCAGCGTGAATCTTCAGAACAGGTGTGTGCTAACAATACCAAGGGGCTCTAGAGAGGTTGACCGAATCCGTGTTTTAGTTAGGTATGGAAACCTTGGCTTGTGGAGGCTTATTGATGAGCTCAAGGAGTTGCCAGCAACAGACAGTGTAGAGTACAACTTCTACAATGACCGCATCCTTATTCCTGTGTCAGAGAACACAACAGGCATGCCATACAGCAACTTGCCTAGGATTGCACAAGCACAAAGCGTGGTCTCTGACAGGCTCTTGTACGGAAACTATGTAGAGAGCTACCCAGAGGTTGAAGCGTCTGCAAACATTGACCCCGTCTACAATGGCACACCTCGTCAAGGTGATGTAATTGAGATTGATGTTGTGCCTGTGATAAATCAGCTTTATGCAAGGTCAGATAGTGAGAGCACTACCACTGAGCGCATCTACAAAAATCTTGGAACAAATAGGGTTGCTGGATATCAGATTAATCTTGATGGTGTTCCGCAAGACTTTTTGGAAGCGGGAACAATTATACAGGTAGACTTCACTACTGAGCCTGATAATAATTTTCACTTCTATAACCAACACAACTCGTACCACGCAAGCAGAGAGAATGGCTTTTATGGTGGCGAGAACAATGCTACTGGTGCAGACCTTGACAATGTCAACGATGCCTTAGTTGATGTAATTGCATCGGGCGATAGTGCTGGTGACTTTGTTGACAACGTAAATCAATACAGCAGGGGTCGCCAATACTTTGGAAAAAATCAAGGCGTTAAGTTTATTGACGGCCTAAACAAGTGGAAGTACCAGGGATGGGGTAGTAATGCTTTGCCGTATGGTGATGTCTTGGGATTCGAGAATGGCGGAACTGTAGATGTTGAATATGGCACCTCTGCTGCCAACCCATTTATCTTGGAGTCTAAGCCTTTGCGCTTTGCCGTTACGTTTAAAACGATGTACGACACGGATGGCCCAAGAGTTCTGGTGCAGCAGGCTTTGTACCACTACCTCACAGGGGCCCCGATGCCTGTGAATAGCGAGAGCCAAGCATTCGCATCTATTGATGAGCTGCCAGACCCCGTAGATACTGCGTCTTATGAGATTAATTTGCTTCTTGACAACCAAGACACCATCAACGCGCAATCTGGCAACGACTACAGGAAGCATTTGATTGTTGGGTTAACGACTCCCTCAGGGTCACCTTCTAATACAGACGAACCAATTGGTTTTTTCATTGTCAACGAGGCCAAGGTAGAGATGAAGCTGAAGGCCTTCACATACATGGAGGACCAGTATGACACAGACCCAGGGTCAGCAAACTGCTATCTTGGTCTGGATCTAAGCAGTCTGACTGATGTCGATGTGATGACGTGCGTGCCTTATGTGCCCGTGGGTCAGAAAATTGCCATGAAGATTAGGAGCGGACCTTTTAACGTCGATAACCCATGGTATGGTGTAGGCCCAGCAAACATTGTCAATGGCAATATCGCATATTGGACTGTGTTTTCTCGTGAAATTATGCGAGACTCTATTCCCGAAGACCTCAATATTTATGATACGGGCGACGCAATCAGCTGGCTTGGACCTGTAGAATACACCGAGAGCGGGGGTGTTAATGATGCGATTATGGGGGATGACACGAGGAATATGTATTTCTTCACCACCGTTCCTCAATACGCGTCAGTCTTTGCAGAACAAAGTTTAGCCTCGGGCAACGATTTCGCGGGTTCAGGGATTGACCCAGTTCAAAATTTAGGGCTGGCGATGTGCCCCGCAAACTTTAACAACCCTCGAGGCCAATACTGTCTTGGCTATATGCTTGATAGTGGTGAAACTTTTGCAGAGCCAATAAAACTGATTAATACCAGCGATGAAATTTATGACTATGCCGAAAGCGAGCTCAATGTAATTGGCTCAACGCTTGTCAATGAGTGCGCTGTCTTTTCGTTAGTTGATGGCGAGGGTGGCCCAGGCTTTACCAAGAACAGAACTGGTGTTGGAGAGTTTGTTTCTTGGGGAAGCATCTCCCCATACGTCCTATTCAAAGGCGACATCCACAATCGTTGGGTCATCAACGTACAGGAACTGCCCTATACAGGGTACGTTCCCAACCCTATTGGAGCAGGCTCTATTGCTGCTGCCCTAGACCTTAGCGATAGCGACCCAGGCGACACCCCAGCTATCGGTCAAGAAGATGACGGATGGACTAAGAGCAAGGGCTTCCTCAAGAGCTACAGAAACCTTGACATTAACACCCCATACAACTCTGTAGATAGGGATTATTTCCAGGGCGCTACAGCCGACCTCACATATGATCACCCCATTCCCGATACGGTGAATACGTGGATTGAGATCACCGTGCTGTCAACATACATCAGCGGAATTACTGGGCTCTATTACCCTCGGTCGTTTAAAACAAATGCCAATCACGATTTTGGAATTGTGTACTATGACCAGAGGGGCAGGTCAGGAAACGTCAACTACTTAGGAAACACGTTTGTTAGAGGCTATAGCAATGCTGACAGGGGTCTCGATGCTAAGGGTAGAGTTGATGTGCTGTTAAATCTGACCAGCAACCCACCTGACTGGGCAACTCAGTATCAGATTGTATACAGCCCGAACAGCACTGTTGGGGACTTTGTGCAGTACACCACGGGTCCTGCATTTGTGGCAACAGTCGCAGAAACAGACCCATCGGCTGGCAATGAGGCCTTGATCTATGTGAATCTAGGTCACCTTCAGGGGGTAAATAATGTTTCTTACAGCCATGCCTTTGGTGCCGTCAACAATGATGGCGGAAAAGATTTGTACACTCATCAGCAAGGCGACAGGCTGCGCATCTTGTACTACACAGAGTCCGATGGTGACGATCTGGTGTATCCAAGAGAGTATGTCTTTGATATTGTTGATGTCGTTACGCTTACTAGGAATAGGGTCGATAACATTTTGTACAATGAAGGGACTGCATCTACAATATCTCCCGCAAAGTCTGGGCAGTTTCTTGTACTAAAGAACAATCCAAACGCCACTGGCTTTACATACACGGATGTTTTAAGCTCATACAATCAAGCGGATAGTACTCAAGATGTAGATGGTGCAACTGCAATCAACTATTGGAACAACAGGACTGTCGTTGAGATATTTACTCCAAAGAAAGTTCAAGACTTTGACCAAAGGTTTTACTACGAGATTGGAGAGAAGTATGACGTAACTGTCACAAGCCAAGGAAATCCATTGCATTCTCAATCATCAATCCTTTTGAAGGATGGGGATGTCTGGTGGAGAAGGGTGCCTGTCAACCTTCAAGAATACGATGAAGATTCAAGTCGATTCCTTACTTTGTTTTCTGCAGCAGGTACTGGGCAGCAAGATGAAGATGAAAGCCTTCCAGCTTTTAACACTCAGGTGTTGGAAACTATGGCGTTTACAGATGTAATCCCTGGATGCAAGACGCTGGACTGGGGTAAGCCTAAGGTTATTGTGCCAGGGTCTCAGTCTTTGTACAAGAGATCGTCTTTGACGTACTCAGAAAAGAACGACTACGCATCTAGAGCAAACAAGTACACCATCTTCAATGCTCCGTCACTGAACTTCAAGGACTTACCCAACGAGTACGGAGCAATCAACTACATCCTTAACGACTACGACAATGCTGTGGTTATCCAGGAAGATAAGGCCAGCTCTATTCCAGTAAACAGAAACATCATCTCTACTGCAGGGGGCCAACAGTCTCTCGTTGCATCTAAAGATGTGCTGGGTACTCAGAAGTTTTATGCTGGTGACTACGGTGCTGACAACAACCCAGAGAGTGTTGTTAGAGCAGGTGAGGCTATCTACTTCGCTCACAAGGGCAGAAGAGAGGTATACAAGCTGACCAGAAATAAAGGACTAAAGGTTATCTCAAAGGCGAATATGAAGGCGCACTTTAACAATCTGTTTGTGCAAGCCATTGAGGCAGAAGCAAGGGGAGACGGTAAGGTTCGTGTCGTGTCTGGATATGACCCTCTGCGAGATGAGTACATCATCTCAGTCCACAACATGAAGGACTACTCAAGCAGCGAAGCAAACTACAACCAGCTTACTGGTGTGTTTGACGGCGTTGGCATCGTGATTGATGACTCTGATGAGGGAGGCGTATTTGAACCTGGTCCCGTGGTGCCAGTTGATTTTGACGGAGATGGCAATATTATTATTCCAGGATGCACTAACTCGTTGGCTTCAAACTACAACCCCGAAGCCAACACCGACGACGGATCATGTGTCTTTGGACCAGCTCCTGATGATGACGACGGGGTTACAGAGATAATCCCTGGCTGCACATATCCCAATGCCACGAATTACGACCCGACAGCCACTGTTGACGACGGTTCTTGCATCTTCCCAGATGCCGATGATCCAATCAGTGACTTCGACTCTGCTCGTCCTGTCATCCAATTGATCCCTTCTGATGTCTTAGATTTTGGAACTGTTGAAACCACTGAATCAATACAAAAGCTACTTGTAATTAAAAATGTAGGTGAAGGTGTTTTGAGAATTACAGGGTTTGAGCTAGTTTCTCTTGTCACAAACAACATCCCAGCACGATTTTTATTGACTGGCCCAAATGCTAACCCAACTGGAGCGAACCCTATAGTAATTGAAAGCAATAGTCAAAAGGTAATACCAGTTGTTGTAACACCTACCGAACCTGGGTTTGACGTTTCTGCCAATCAAGATTTCATCCTTAGTGAGCTTAGAATCTCAAATAACGACGCTCCAAAAGACGTCTTGTTTTTGGCAAACTTTAAAAATGATGTCGTCAGGCCTGATGATGACGATCCCGTGAGACCTGATGATGGCGATCCAGTGAGACCTGATGATAGCGGACCAGTAAAACCAGACGACAATGAACCTGTTGGTCCGATTGGCAGTGTTATGGGGCTGGGCGTCAGCGGCAATAGCTTTGTTCCTGTATAAAACGACGCACTATGAGACAGACACTGGCATTTGACAATACGCTTGAACACTGGAAGACGAGGTACTCCTACACTCCGTCATGCATGATGCATCTGAACAAGCTGTTCTTCTCTTCTCCGCAGAGAAAGACTAGTGGGGATGCAAAAAAAATATTCTATAGGCACAACGACTCATCTGAATCTCTCAACACTTTCTATGACTCTGCAGATCATTCGTCACCCAGCGCACTGGCCGTAAGCTTTAACGGATTTACTGCCAAGTCGATGCGGTCTGCCGCGTCAAACACGACCTCGTCAAACAAGCTGTTCAAGTCATTCTCTATCTCTGGCCTTAACGGGGCCTCGTCAGTTACAGGCCTTAGCCTGGGTGCCAGCTCGTTTATCGTAAACAACCAAGACAACACGGGATCTTCAGCCGAAGGATTTCACAGGCTTACACCACTTAAGCGCATGGGCAACTCTGTCTATGGCGAGGTGGGAAAAGACCTGAACATGTCGGGCATGAATATCAAAGCCATTGGCAAGATTAAAAACGTGTATGGTTGGAATCAATTTGGAGGAATTATGGGCTATGCACAAGAAAATATATGGTCCCTTTTGAATACAAATGTCCCTGAGAATGTAACAATACCTGCCAAAATCACAGATGAAGATGGATTTGAAGTGGAGCCAGATGCAGATGGTATTTTTGAAGGTGGCTCTAGCCATTTGTATGCCTTTGAAATGGAGTATTTTCTGTCACAAAATCCTCTGCCCTCTAATGTTCTGGGCGGCGAGCCTGGAGAGGGGGTAAAGTTTTTTAGTAAAATCGATAGTGAGGATTCTCCTTATGTAAGTACGTATGTCCCATTAATTCCAGATTTTTCTGCCGCTATAAATAGTGTATTCAATGAGGATTTTGGTCTGTCTGCTGACTTTGCTGCTGGCACACAGTTTTCTTCTTATTTGTCTTATGGAGACCCATATCAGGACGAGACAAACACCTTTAAAAAAGGCAAATTTTTATTCGTTAAAACGAAATATGTAGATGGCAGCCCTCACCTTTCATTCCTAAGCGCTTTAGAGTTCAACGCATTACGAAATGGAGTTGATGTATATCTATACGCCATGACGCCAGGTAACATCAATGGCTCTGATGCACATGGGTCTTTTGCTGACGCATTTGTCGTTCTTGGCAACTCAAAGTTTGAGGTCTCATCATTGCAAACAGAGTTTGAATTTACCGAGTATGACCACGGCGGCATAACAGGCACAGCCAGCAAGGCGAAGACTAAATAATAATTCATTATTTTTGTTACACATTATATTGCAGAATAGATGAGCGCATTAGGTACAGCTTTATTGGTATCCCAGGGACTGGGAGCTCTTGGTAACTTCTTTATTGGAAGAAACCAAAAGAAAGAGGGACGACGCCTGGCTCGTCAGGGCAGAAAGGATATGCTTGCTACTGCTGGGCCAAGCGCTGAGCTTCTCGCTGGGGTCGATGAAACCAAAGGCCTTATTGCACAGGGTCAGGCAAGGGGTGAGGAAAGGCTTGACTCCAGTGTGGCTGGGTTTCTAGACGCTCTTGAGTCAGGCAACCAGTCTACCCTCGGCGCACTTACTGGTCAGTTTGCAGGGAATGTAGCTCAAGCAGGGGCAGATGCTGGGCTACAAGCCGCCTCTGCTATGGCTCAAGCCAATCAACCAGCCATTGATGCAGCAGAGCGTGAGATGGATGTCTCACGACAGCTCGCAGGCTTTGATTTTCAGACAGGAACAGATGCATTTAACAAGGGCAAGCAGTTGCAGTTTGATGCTGCGGGGCAATTGCTAGATATGCCTATGGACTTGGCAACGCTTCAAGTAGCCAACGATGGTGCCTTTGATAACCTGTTCCCTTTCCTAGGGGAGAATGGTGTTAAGGTGGGGCAAGCTGGAGCGTATACAGGCAGTGGCATCAACTCATCAACCATCAAGGACCTGTTGGCTGCCATGCCTAAGAAGAAAGATGACGACAAGGAGGAGGAGACAGAAGAAGAGAAGCGGAAGAGAGAGGAGCAAGAAAGGATTGAAGCCGCAAAGCGGGGTGAAGCCGCTGATACCGTAGATACGGTTGACAATGTAGGAGCCATGGGCGGCATGATGGGACCTGGCGACACGTTTCGCACCAAGGGCGCTGAAGATCACGACAAACAAGAGTACAATATTGTAGACGCTGAAACAGGTCAAACTGTAGCTAAGACAACAGGACAAGAAGATCACACCGTCAATGAAGACGGAAGCATGACGGTCCTAAACAGCGACCAGTCGGGATCTATTCATGACGCATTCAAAGGTGTTGATGTGCCGATGCTTCTTAAGTTCCTTGAGAAGTACCCACAGAAGGGGCAAGTCAGGGAGCTGATGTCTGCCTTGAATGTGTTCACTCTACCACAATTCCAAGACTGATGTCTAACGGATCAGGACTCAACCCAATATATACTGGGGGAGGTATCAATATGAAGGGCTTTGAGGGGCTCATTGATGCAGCTCAAAATGCCGCCGCAGTTGATGCACGTCGTAACCAGCAGCTTCAGAATGCACGCAGGTCACAAGTCAACAAGGTCCAGAAGATTCTTGACGGAGTTTATCAAGAGACGGGAGCTGACCTAGCGCCAGGGCTAAGGCCTTTTTGGGCAGAGTATGTCGATGGTGTGGACCAGCAGATACAGAACATGACCCTGCAAGATGGCGTGCCCATCACCAGCGTAGCTCAAGGTCAAGCGTTATTGTTTCAGGCTGAGTCCTTCTATGACCACCTGTACAATTACAATCACTTCGAGGGAGGGTATGCTCCTGAAGATGAAATTGAGCTAATTGAAAACCTTATCTCTGACCCCGTTGCTCGGAGAAAGTTTCAAGAGAAGGCTCCAGTCGATAAGAACTACCAACTAGACGACGCTACTCAAGCCAACAGTCGCCTGTCTCAGATGCAGGACTACGCAGACATTGGGTTTCTTGGAGCAACCCGAGCTGAAATCGAAGACGGAACATACACTCAGGGAGGGTACGCAAAATATGGCGAGATTGACTATAGCGGACCTACGCCACGCCTCAGGCTTACTAGCCCTAATGGTGTTGCTGACAGAAACAGCGCCAGTGGTTACGCTCAGCCAGGCTCATACCTTGACGGGCTGTCCGTCTACGGAGCCAACCACCAAGGCCTCTTCAATGTAGAGCGTTTTGCTGTGGACAGAGAGGCTAAAGATCTCTTTGCTCTTGGTCAAGAATATTTGCAGCCACAGGTTAAGTCAGATAGAGTGCAGTTGGGATGGGATAGAGGTACTGCCAACCGTTTGACGCCAGGCCTTGTGGACGACACCACAAAAGCAGGTCAAGAGGTCAGATATGCCATGCTTACTCAAGCAAGAAAAGACAATCCTAACATCTTTACGGACGCCGAGGCGCGTGCATTTAGGTTTAACAACCCATCACTGGCATTTGAGCTAGATCAGCAGGGCAACGTGCAGGCTACAGAGGAGCAGCTGGCAAGCCTTCAGACAAGGTTCGACAGGCTCAAGGCTAATACAGATTACGTTAAGGAGCTTGTCAATGGAAGTAAGTACGACAGAGCTGTAAGGCAGGATACAAGAGAGGATCGTCAAAGTGATCTGTTCGCAGATATGTTGGCTGGTATGACCACTCTTAATCCAAATGACATCTTCTCAATTGAGCAAATCGAAGAAGAGATTGACGCTGGTCGCTTGCTCTATGGCACAGATCAAAGCGGCGTAGAGGCGCGAGAGGCCTTCCATGTGGCGTATGCAAAGCTTCTGGCCGAGAAGGCGGTTTTGGGTCAACAGATTCAGCCTGGTCAAAACGTCGGCGACATTGTTATCGTTGGCGCACCATCGTTTGCGCTGGCGGGCCAGCGTCTGTCCGAGCAAGCAGGTGTTACGCGAGCATTCATTGAACAGTTTGAACTTGAAGGACATCACCTTCCACAAACAATTGGTCGTTTCCCAGTCAACTCTACAGGTAGCACAGAGCTTCAGTTCTCTCCACAAACTGGCGTTGAAGGAAACATCGATACGGTCTTCTTTACTGAAGACGATCAAGGAAAGCTTCAGCTTGGGGTTGCCCTTAACAAGAGTGGTGTCACTGGCTTCGGTGTAGGAACCCTTGGGTTGCCAATCATGCCACTGGAAGGAGAGATTACATTTGATCTTGACACACCTCTCTTTGATGTTGTCACCGCTACCGATGGAAGCCAGTCACTGAGGGATTTGGGTAGGGTTCAGGAGGGTGGATATCTTGCGGGCAGGACGTTTGCAACAGATACGCCTGAGCTTGTGTTTTACTTTGACCCAGTCAGCGACATCAGTAAGCTCAATACCCTTGGTAACAAGCTCGATGCCTTGTATGGCAAGACAGGCCAGAGCTTCCCCAACTCCGTGAATCCATCGCTTGGATACACCCTTAACGCTATGTTTGACAGGATTAATAAAACGCCATAAAGATGGAGGACGAAGAAATCTTACAATTTATTGCTGACGAAAGGGGCCAGGGCAGAAACGACCAAGTTATTGGGCGCAGCCTGCAGATGCGTGGTGTCCCAAATTTCGCTGAGTACTTAAAAAAAAAAGACGATACTTCGACCTCGGCATCAAGTTCGGGAGAGGGAAGTACGGAATCAGCGCAAGCTACAGCTCCTCAGGGAGGACAAGAGCCTGGTTCTTCGGTTTCACCTGTAGCTCCACAGCCCGACTCTAACGTAGGCACTCAGGTTGATGGCCTAAGAGACCCGAGCGTCAACCCGCTGACGGGTGAGGTGACCCCATGGACAGACACGCCCTCGAACAGAGCGCGTTTGGAGATCGACCCTGTCCACTATGATGCCTTCCAGAAAGCTGGGTTTGCCAGGGTCATGCAATCTGTTGGTCCTGAGTTTGTTACACCTGAAATTCAAGGTGCATTTTCTGATTTTGCCACCCAAGGCAAGTGGTGGTGGAACGCCGTAGATGGCAACGTGCAATCGGTGGCTGAACAGCTGGCTAAAAACGACCAGTATTTAGAGAGAAACGGCCTAGAATACAAGAGCACTTCTGTTGTTGATCCCACAGCTGGCTCTAGCGTGCCAATGATTGGTGATTCTTACACCATGGACCTGCCTGAAGAGCAGGTTTACCAAAACAAGGTTAGCGCTGTCAGTCAGCACCTGAATAAGCAGATACAAGAGAGCGTTGTCTCGTCCATGTTGGAAGCCATGCCTGCCGATGTCAAGCAAAGCAATGATGCCTTGAAGTACACAGAGCAGTACATGCTTGAAAACTACGGGGCTATGCTGGACCTTACTGGTGAAGGCCAAGTGGGCAACACCCCCTTCCTAAAATTCGAAGGATTCGAACTCAATCAAGGCAGATCTGATGTTGGTGCCTTTGCCGCACCACTCCCTAAGTTCTCAGGCTACTTAGTTGACAAGTTTGACGCAGCTGGAATTGACTTGGTAAATGGCATCTACAACCTGTTTGGAGGTGAAGCCAAGGACGTGGAGGGCATGCGCGAAAAAGCAGACGAGATCCGTGCAAACACACTGCAGTTTAGTGAGAGCATGAGCGGCAGCTTTACCGATGGGCAGTTTGCCAATGGCTTGATGCAGCTCAGCGGGTTTGTATCAGAGGCTGTACCAACTATGTCCGTGCTTATCCCTGCGGCTACAGTAACTACAGTTGCCACAGGTGGTGCGGCAGCACCCTGGTGGGTGACTACAGGCCTTATTGGTGTAGAGGGCGCGGCGTTTAGCACAGCTATTGAATCCGCAAGGACTCGAAACCACCCTATGTTTAAACGCTACACAAAGGATGGTCAGACCATAGGTCACGAAGAGATGATGCTTGCTACTGGCGGAGACCCAGAGCTCATGAACCAATACACAGAGAGCTTTGACGACACCGCTCGTTGGGGTCACCTGAGCACCGTATTTGGTACTGACTTTGTCTCAGCTGGAGCATCGTCACTTTTCTTCCTGAGGGCGCTGAAGGGAGCTGGATCAGCGGCTAACGTGGGCAACAACATGAACTCATGGTGGAACTCCCACCTTGCCAACATGGGATACTCGGTGCCCGTCAATAGCGTGACTGCATCAACAGCCGCTATGGCCCAGTATGTTAGTATGCTGGAAAGTTCTGGTCAGGAGTACGACGCCAACGAGGTGTTCGAGCTGGGACTCGATGTAGCACTGGGTGTGGTGCCAGTTACAGTTGGTGTAACGGGCGCTGGCTCAAGCGTAAGCTACGTGCAAACCAAGGCGCAGATTGCAAATGCCTTGGCTCGGGATGCCATTGGTAGAAATGGTGGCAACATCAAGATCAACCAACAGAGAACAAAGTTCTTGGAGATCCTTCGCAACAGCAAGGACAAAAACGAACAGATATACGCAGAGCGTCAGCTTGTTGCGCTAGAGGAGCAGAAGCTCAGCACCATGAATGCTGACGAGCAGTTCTATCTACGCATGAATCCTGAGGATTACGAGAATGTTCTTGCTCTGCACAGAGATTACAACAGCAAGCTCCGTCAGGTCAACTCTTTGGAAGACCCGACTGGTGAAGTTGGGAAGGCTCTTCAAGATGACATGAGTGCCATCAAGGACAAGCGCCTGAACATTGAAAAGATGTACGAAGCAGAGAGTGCTGCCGATGTTGAGGCAGGTGCTCCTCCGCCAGACTCTGGATTAACTGGCCCCGATGGGTCAACACTTCCTATGGACTTTACTCCTGGGCTTTCTAAGTGGTGGTATGTAGAGTTCTTTGAGAAGTATGGCGACGTCAATGCCCTTCAGAAGTCAATTACCGAGACGCTAGACGTGGAGAACCAAGGTGCCAGAGCAGAACTTAGCAAGGACTTTGAGGTGCTTCAAAAACTTGCTGTATCCAAGGCGGCCAACCGCATTGAGGAGATGGTCACTTTAAGAACACAGGATGGTGGTCTTATGGATCAGCTGAGACAGCTTCAAAAGAGCACAGATGCTGCTCTCTATGACGGCTTGCCTGAGGTACACGACAAGAACATCATTGGTCTCTACGACAGGTGGTCCATCGCAAAGTTTGCGCCTGAAAGAAATAAGCAGGTAGTGGCAGACAACAAAGCAGAGCTTGATGCACTGACTTCTTCTGTGAATGGAGACCTTACGCAACTCTCCGCCAAGCAGCGCAGCAGGGTAAACTTCCTCAGAGACAAGATTGCCAGCAGGAAAGGCAGTGGTATGGCAGATCAAGAAGCGGAATCCTTCTTGAACTCACTACCCGAAGATTTGATGCAAGCCTTTGAGTCCGTGAGAGAAGAGCACAGAGCTATTCAGCAGAACACCAGGGATGCTGCCCTCTCATATGGCTTTATTGATCAGGCCATGTATGACAAGATGCAGGGCACTGCAGAGAACTACGTCACGCTGACTGGTGACGGCATGAAGAATGTGGATGGAGACATTGCTCTTATCGACAATGAAATTGTGGAAGCCATCTTCCCATCACGCTCACGCCAGGGCGGTGTGCCAGACCAGCTTAGAAAAGCTTCTGGTCGTAGCGATGAGACAGGAAGTATTCTGGCAAAAACAATCGACCAGAACACGCAGATCCATGTCGCAGGCCAGAAGAACGTGGCTCTGCAAGGCCTCTATGAACTCCTGCTGTCCAACCCAAGCCCCAAAAACTATACGGTCGCTGACGAGGGCAACTCTACAGCAAAGAATACCGTGATGGTGTATGTCGATGGACAGAAGAAGTATATCACATTTGAGAATGAAGCGTATGCAAAGCCATTCAAGAGTGCTGGACCGAGCGACAACCAAGCATACGTAAAGCTCATTCAGCCTGCACAGAGGCTATTCAGCCTGGTGCCCAAGATGTACACCCAATACTCCACAACATTCTTTGCTGGAAATAGTGTACGAGATTATCAGGCATCTATTGTCAACGCCTTGTCAGCCGCAGAGAAAAAGTATGGGTATGCTCTTTACAATGCGGAAGGCAATCCATTGAACATCAGGCAGCTAGTAACCGACTCACACTTGGTTGGTACAGGGGAGTTCTTCAAGTCGTTCAAGGCCATTGCCGCTGACGAGTTTGGACCAGGCAACAACTTTAGAGGCGAGGAGAACATTCGGTATCAGGAATACAAGCGGCACGGAGGTCAAACTGGATGGGGCTACCGAACACCGCTAGAGGATTTATCTAAGCAGCTCGCCGCAGAAGTAGATGAAACGGTTCGCGGTCAGAGGGCAACCAAGTGGATGTACGACAACAGCCTTGGGATGATTGAATCGTTTAACAATACATTTGAAAATGTATTTAGATTCCAGGTTTTCAAAGGCCTGAGAAACCAGGGAGTAGAGCCAGACTATGCTGCGGCAGTTGCCAAGGATGTAAGCATTGACTTCAACCGATCTGGCAATACAACACCCAAGATCAGCGCGATGAAGTTCTTCTTGAACGCAGCTCTACAAGGTGCGGACATGACAGCGCAGACAACAACGGCCCTCAAGCCCAAGGTCAGCCCAGAGGGAGAGCAAAGAAACAGTGTGCAAAGATTGACCAATGCACAGAAACTTTTGATCGGTGGTGTTGGCTTTAGCTACATGCTTACACAATTCAATCAAGGGGTCACGGAAACAGACGTCGATGGCGTGACATTCTACGACAAGATCCCTGATCAGATTAAGCAAAAGAACCACATCATCATGTTGCCAGGCAGCCACACGGGAGAGCGCGTGCTCATCCCGAAGTCTTATGGCTTTGGGGCATTCAATGATCTTGGAGTCATGATCGCAGAGGTTCAGACGGGTGAACGTGAGGTGGGAGACGCTGGGCTTTACTTTGGAGCCTCTGTCATTCAGAACATGTCACCTATATATTTCCGAGGTGTGGGTAGGGAGGACGACCCAACAAAAGATGCCGACCCTGTGACACAAGTAGGACTGGTTCTTGATAACCTCACCTCAATTGATCCTATTCAGCCTTTCATAGATGTCAGTGAGAATCTTGATGGATTTGGCAACCCCATCTACAAAGAGCCTCGGCCAGGCCAGTCTCGTGCATCCCTAGCAAAGGACTCACCATCACTGCTGCAAGACATTGCGAATGTTCTCAATGAATCTTGGGTGAGTGGTGGTAGTGATCAGATTAGTGGGGACCTTGATTTTAATCCCGATGCACTTAACTACCTGTTGCAGAACTACCTGGGCAGCTCGTACGTCATGTTTGGGGATGCGGCAGATGGCATTCTAAATCAACAAGCTGGTCAAGGCGGTGTTGAAACGTGGCCCTTAATCAAAAAGTTTTATCAAGAGGACTTTGAGTATGCCGCGTATGGAAACTACTACGAAGCAAAAAATGTGGTTGGTTCATACTTGGCTGAGTTCGGAGACGTTGAGGAGCTTCTGGGAAATAAAAACAAACCGCTGCCCAGCAGGGACGAAATTCTTGCGGATAAAACGGCGTCTGAAAAAACTCCAGGCGGCGCGAAAATTAGATACGGCAACGCGATCGCTATGCAAGAGCTCTTCAGGGACATTGACTCAGAGCTTCGAGAGGTCAAAGACGCAAAGGATTTGCTTCAAGAGAAGCAAGACGAACTCGGATATGACATGTTTAATCTCGGTGTAGCCGACGAGTGGGCTGGGCTTGAATCGAAGATCAGCAAGCTGGAAAAAACTGAGATGCTTCTTATGGAGAAAGCATTAAAACAATACTATAAAAACTACCCAAAAACTGAGGAGTTATGAGTGAAAAGAAAAAAATTAAAGACACCAAGCTAGGCGCGTGGCTGTCAGAAAAAGCGCCCCAAGTGTTGGGTGTTGTTGGAGACCTCCTGCCTGATAGCGGTGGTCTAGGTGTGGTCAAGAACCTGATTGACAAAGACCCAAAGGTGGACTCGCAAGAGGCACAAAGAATCATTGATGCTGAGGTTCGGTTTCAAGAGAACGTGACCGAGCGCTGGAAAGCCGACATGGGTAGCGACGTCAAGCTCGCTAAGCTGATTAGACCAATCACTTTGATTTGCCTCATGGGTATGTTCATGATCACCATGATGATTGACAGCATGGACAACGTGGCTTTCAACGTCAAGGACTCATATGTATCTTTGCTTGAGCTGCTTATGCTGACTGCATTTGGTGCATACTTCGCAGGCAGAACCATCGAAAAGAAAGCCAAGACATGAGAGCGCTGCTGATTTTCTTGATGCCTTTGTTTGCCACTGCTCAGACAGGGTGGGTTGCTGTTACGATTCAAGCCGATCAGTACGGAAACGAAACCTCTTGGTATATCAAAGACTCAACCAACACTCTTGTTGCTGGGTCTCCTAGCTTAATATACAACTTTGCCTATGTGGAGGCCTTTCTGCCTCTGCCTCTGGGTGATTACACGTTTACCATCAATGACTTTTTTGGAGATGGTATCTGTTGCACCTACGGTGAAGGTTGGTTCTCACTGAATACATGTGAGCTAGACACCGCTGTCTACGACTTTGACAGTGAACAGATGGTCATTCCGTTTGAGGTGCTGGCCTGCCCCCCGCCAATCTTTGGTTGCATGCAGCAGGGTGCCTTGAACTACCACCCCTGGGCTACGGCACCATCTCCGTGCAACTTCCCTGCCGCGCAGTGTGACCCAGGAAACAACAACATTCTTGTCACAGTCACCCCCGACACTTACCCTGCTGAAATTAGCTGGGAGCTGATGACGCTACCCGACAGTACGATTGCTGCTTCTAGGGATGACTACTCGATCACAGGTTTGGAGGAGCTGGACGCGGTATGCCTCCCTGTAAACTCTGACTTTGTGGTCAACGTATACGACTCCTTTGGGGACGGCATGTGTGGCAGTTGTTACGGTGGTGTAGACGGGAGCCTGTCAGTTACCACCCTGTGTGGAGACACTCTGTACTATGTCGGGGACCAGACCCAATACCAGGTGGCATCAAGTGATATCATCACAATTGAACCATGCTTCCCTCCCATCCCACAGGGATGTACAGACCCTTGGTTCACGGAGTACGATCCCAACGCTGTCATTGATAATGGAAGCTGCCAGACAGAGGTCATCCTCGGATGCACTGACCCTGAGGCCATCAACTTCAACGAAGATGCCAACACACTGGAGACAGCAGATAACTGTGACTTTACTCTGACACTTACAGACGGAGCAGGTGACGGATGGTTTGGTAGCTGGATCGGAGTGCAGCAGGGCGACGAGCTCTTTGGTCCATTCACTATGCATCCTAACGACGGATTCGAAAAGGAGATTCAGATACCACTGTACTCTGCGGAAGAGATCAAGGTCATGTTCTTTACTGAAGGTAACGCTGAGACCACGGCCAGCCAGTGTGGATTCTACTTTGACGGACCTAACGGAGTGTTCATGGAGGGCGGAACCAACCCATGGTCTGACGCTATCAAGAGGTTTCCGTTTAAGTACAAGGGTACGCCTGTGTGCGGAGACTTCTGTGAGGCCGCCATCGTAGGATGCACAATAGACTTTGCCTGCAACTTTGACTCACTGGCAAACGTCCCAGGCAACTGCACGTTCCCTATCGAATACTATGGATGTGACAACGATTGCATTAACGACACCGATGGGGATGGGGTGTGTGACGAACTTGAGGTGACTGGATGTCAAGACCCATCTGCTTACAACTACGATGCGACGGCTACTGATGCTGGTGAGTGCGAGCCTGTGGTATTCGGATGCACAGACCCTACTATGTTCAACTACAATGAGTCTGCCAACACCGAGAACAACAACTGTATCCCATACATCTACGGATGCATGGACATGGCGGCATTGAACTACGACGAGGATGCAAACACAGAACTGGAGGGCTCCTGCATTTCAGTTGTTGAGGGATGTATGGATCTCAATGCATACAACTTCAACGAAGACGCCAATGTTCCTGCCAACGAGGAATGCAACTATGATGCAGGTTGTATCACTGGACCAGGGAATCCCTACTGGTTAAACAATGGTTGTTACGCATGGATTATTGAGGTAGACCCGTACTGCTGTGAGGTGGCATGGGATGCCACTTGCGTTGACCTGTATGAGTACTGTGAACAGGGGTGGCCTCAGAATATCACAGAGACAACGCGCAACATCTCAGTGTACCCCAACCCCACGAGTTCCTTGCTGAACATCAACGCGCCCACTGGTTCAACAACATCAGTGCATGATGCCTTAGGTAGGCTTGTGATCTCGGCTACCAACGAGACAGTCATTGACCTAAGCGCACTACCCCAAGGACTCTACAACGTGAGAATAGAATACGAACAAATCATTGTAAATAAAAAAATTACAAAGTCATGAATATCAATTGGATCAACAGCTGGAGAGCTATAAACAAGAAGAAGAAGTATGAATTGAACTGGCGCATCGGCAAAGTCACGGTGCTGCAATTCGAGTACTGCCCATGCATCATGTGTGACAACAAGAAGACAAGCTGCTCAAGGTTTAGATTCATGATTGTCAACTTTGGCTTTGAGATTTAATCGTAGATAGATGAGACTGTTTGTAACTACACTGCTGTGTCTTTTGTGCTTTGATGTACACTCACAGACACTTAAGAAGACATTTAAGTTCGCTACGTTTTACACCGCATTCAGTGGTGGTAACTCTGTCGCTGACAAAAGCTTGTACTCAGTTACAAATGGACTAGAGACGGACATTGTAGAGACACCATTTGATTACTCGTTTACCGCTGGTGTTCGCAAGATCGCCAGGTTCGGATATGAGAACAGGGCCAACGTATTCTACGACGGCACAGAGAAGTCATACAGCGATGCCGCCAACATCGGCAAGGTCAAAGGCTTCGAGTTCTTGTTTGAGGCTGACTGGCGCAGGCAGCAGGGCCGCAACTTCTTGGATCAGGATTACTTCCTTCGATACGTCGCGAAGAAGTGGATAGCCAAGGCAGAATATTTGCAGGATGGCTTTGCTGATGTCGAATACTTCGAAGGGTCAGAGAGATATCGTTTCAATGTCAACAACAAGCTGAGCTTGAACATCGGAGTTGCCCAAAGGATTTCAGAACCATATGGATATGATCCACTGGAAGAGTGGCTACTTGAGAACAATGACATCCACTACACTAGCCTTGCACTGCAGGAGGGATACACTTTTGATCCGCAGCTCAGCGAATACTTCGACCCAAGCGGTGAGTTGGTTGCCACCAGCGCAGACGTCTGGTCGCAGATCATTGTGCCCGATGTAATCAACGACTACGTAGATCGCAAGCGCAGCGAGTTGCCCAACCAATGGAACTATTCTTTGGTATTAGGGTATGACTATTATCAATACTCAAAAGAGTTTTGGATGCACAGCTGGGCCAGCGTGATGCCCTATCATCTCAACACTGGCGGGGAGTATTCCTACTTTGAGACCACCAATGGGGACCAATGGACAGATTACGGATTGGGCCTTATCTTTGGTTGGAGATTAAACAAAAGTTTAGGTGTATTCCTTGAGGGAAAATATAACAGATACTGGAACAGAGAGTGGCATGACTTCTCTGTTGGACTTAACTATGTGATACTATAATGGCTCAACAGATAGGCGAGGATACCAAGGTAACAATAGACCTAAAGACAATTGGGATGGCCGCTGCTGGCATTGGAACGATTGTCGCAATGTGGTTCACGCTTCAGTCAGATATTGCTGAGGCCAAAGAGCTACCCTTGCCTGAAGCCCCAGAGATCACACGCATGGAGTTTGACATGAAGGACCAGCTGGTTCGTCAAACCATCATGACCACACAAGAAGACGTACAAGAACTCAAGGAAGACTTGGACCGTATAGAAGAAAAAATCGACAAACTCAAGTAATATGCCCAAACACTACAAAGTAAAGAAAGCCATGGCTGGTACAAAGACCAAGCTGGCTGATGAAAAGCAAATGCTCATGGCTAAGAAGATGCCAGGCGGAGGTCACGCAAAAAAAGCACCCATGTACATGATGGGAGGCAAGGTCTTCGAAGGAGCCATGGGGCTGATGACAGCTCTTGCCAAGAAGAATCCAAAGGACTTTAAGAAAGTCGCCGAAGGGATTAACTAATGCGTTGGCTCTTCGCTATCTGTTGCATGGCTGTGCTGTGCCTTGGCGCTGGTATTCCAGAGTCAGGCGTATGCGTTGTGGAATTCAACGCAGCATTCAATGCATCCAACAGTGTAGAGTGGATTGAAGGCCTTAGTGATTGCAGGGGTAAGCGAGTCGATATCATGGCTGAGCCTGATATGCAGAAGGAGCACAAGATTGTTGTCGTGCCTACAATTATTATCTTTAACGAAGGCGAAGAGGTCAAACGATTCCAGGGTAACATCATGATGCAGCTTGAAGCTAGTGAGAGTGATGTTCAGGAAGCTGTCGATGAAGTTATTATGAGCGCGTTCTAATGGGTTGTGGTTGCTCGACATATACTGTTCTGAAGAAGGGAGGCAAGGCTCGCAAGGGCCGCATGCCCAAGAAGTTCTCCGTCAAGAGCGGAGACAAGGACAAGTCTGGAGGATTGACAGCCAAGGGTGTTCGCCGCTATCGTGCCGCGAACCCTGGTAGCAAGCTCAAGACTGCGGTGACAACCAAGCCGTCGAAGCTCAAGAAAGGTAGCAAGGCTGCCAAAAGAAGAAAGTCTTTCTGCTCTCGCATGAAGGGCATGAAGAAGAGATTAACTAGCGCTAAGACTGCTAGAGATCCAAACTCTAGAATCAACAAGGCGCTCCGTAAATGGAACTGCTGAGATGAGAACTAGAAAGAAGCCAAGCAAGAGATCGCTCGTCAAGAAGCTCCAGAACGGAGGCACTGGCGATCCCAAGAAGCCAGTAACCACACAGTCGGCTGCTGGTTTTCCGCTGTTCAAAGAAGACGGTCAGCTCACGGCTACACCCACGACACCATTTTACACAAGGACTGATCAGCGTGGTTACTACCCAGGCATTCCCATTGGTCTGCCTGAGGCCGAGGTAGTGGCAGATTCTGGTGATGCACTCGGGTCTGTGGACAGGGTCGTAGAGGAGCTGGGTGGCGGCATCTTCGGAGACTACGCTGCCCTGCCTTCAGAGGAGAGGGAGAAGTTTGAGGGTGGCGTAAGGGACGCCATCAATGAGGGCTCTAAGATCGCAGCCATTGCTACATCTCCACTACTAGCTGTTGGTGCAGCGCCCATGCTTGCTTCGGGTCTGCAGGGGTATAGCGCCCTGTCCCAGGTGCCCCTTCTCACTGTTGAAGGGCAGACTGCCGTTACAGTTGGGGGTGGTCTTGATGCCTTAGGTGTGGGGCTCTCTGCAAAGTTCTTGCCTCAACATATTCAAGATTTTAAAGATGACCCGTCGCTTGGCAATGCCGCGTACATAGGTTTGGATCTCTTGGGTTTTTTGCCAGCAGGAAACGCCGCACTGCAATCATACAGGCAGAGCTTGAGGGCTGGCGCATCATCTACACGCACGCCAATCACCTTGGCATCGGGAGAAAACAGATTGACACAGGCGGCACTTGAAGGATCAAAGGTTCAGCAGGCTTCGCTCTCCATGAACAATGTCATTAAGAATGAGGTAGCCAAGATCGATAAGTTAGATATCAGTCCTGCCGAAAAACAAAAAGCGATTGATGAGACGCTGAGTTTTTACGACAACTACCTATCAAGTCCAGCTGCTCTTGAAAAAATCGTTGAGCAGAAGGAGTTCCTAGAGGCGGTGCGTAAGGCTAGAACGGGAGATATCTCTGCACTTCTTGGTGACATAGAAGTACCAATGGCCCCGTTCGAAAGCACTGGAGAATCATCTGTGGCGGCAATGAGGTTTATGAATAATCCACCATTCTTTTCGAAGTTTGGCAGAGAGGCTCAGTTGCTTGACCCCGACATGAATCTAGTTAGAAATATGCAGGTCGTTGAGGGGGCTGATGGAGCACTTGAGGCTCGTGTTGATTTCTTCAGCAACACCGTTTCTGGCCGAAGGCTTTCTGCCCAGGCGCTGCTAGACAATTTTAAATCTGGATCTCAGTCAGCAAAAAACGTCATCCTCCGCACGATGGATGACATGAAGCGGGTTGTGGGTGGTGAGGCGCGTGGTGCTGCCATGCCAATATCTAACATCACAGGTCAAACAGAGATGGTAGGAGGCGTGCCTCTCACCGCTGGTGACTTTGGATATGATTTATCTGCACAACAAATACAGATGCTTCAGACCCTGTCCCCAGATGAATTCCTTTCTACTCTGGTTCATGAGACAAATCACAACATACTGATTCCATTTTTGGATCAACTTGCAGACGCTCAAATTATTGAGATGCACACCATTGTTTCTACCGCAAGCACACCCACCATGGTTGGGGGTAGGCAGGTGGCGGCAACAACTACGGCCACTGGGTTTAGATCCGCAGACCAGATCAATGATAACGTGACGAACTTCTTGACGAAGTATAGCAATGACCCAAGACTTAGAGAGGCTGGCATTAACGACAATGGTATCGTCGCATACCTGGAGGACATCGCAAAGCCCTCAGAAGTACAGGCCAGGCTCTTTGAAATCAAGAAACAGTTTGCGAATATCGCATCGAAACAGGGCCAAAAGTTTGAGGATTGGATGTACAACTTCACGCCCGAAACTGCCCGCCAAGGATTCGAGGCATGGAAGGGAACTAAGGCTCAGTCCGCAGTGGGGCTGGGTGATGTTGAAGCTGACATGTTCCTTGACTTGATGGTGGGTAACAACACGCAGCAGAAGCTGCAGTCACTCGCATCTGTGCTGAACAAGACGTTCACCAACACCGCACTTATCGGAGGCACCGCTGCTGTCGCAACGCAAGCGGACATTACAGGAACCCCCACGCAAGGACCAGGTCTCAAGCGCGGGGGATACGTATCTAAGAAGAAGAAGCGCAAAGGCTTCCGTTCAAAGCGATATGGAAGGATTGCACAGCAAGGGGCTGTGATTGCCAACGGAGACCCTAAAAAAGAAAGCACGGGTTACGCTAGACTCGATGCTCGATTGGCTAGGATGGATCAAGAGATTCCTTCTGACACCACTACCTACACCACATCTCAGGCGGACAGGTTGGAGAGGCAGATCATGGCAGAAAGCTCGGGTGACCCAAATGCAGTCTCTCCTGCTGGAGCTAGGGGCTTGCTTCAGATCATGCCAGGCACACAAACAGACCTAGAAGACAGAGGGTTCATCCCCAAAGGACTCGACCCCTTCAACCCAGAGCACAGCCGTCAGATGCGTGATGCCAAGATCAACGCTTTGTCTAAGCTGAGCTGGATAAAAGAGCCACCAAAAAAGATCCCCGAAGTAAATAGACTCGCACGCATATACGCCTCTTACAATGCAGGTGAAGGTAGAATCAAGAATGCTTTAGAGAAGGCAAAGGCTGAAGGCGTGGACATTTACGGTGATCCAAGAGTGTGGTTTGACTACATCCCTCAAGAGACAAGAAGGTATCTTAACAAGATACTCTTCAACTAAGCCTCAGTTCAGGTACTTGAGCAGCACTTCGTTGCGCTTCGTGTATCGCAGTCGGCGCATTGCCCCCTCACGAATCTGACGCACACGCTCTGCCGTCAAGTCGAACAGCTCACCCATCTCGGTATTGGACAATGCTTGTCTACCGTCAAGACCAAACGAGTGTGTGATGATCGCCTGCTCCCTGAATGACAGGATGCTCAGGCACGATTCGATGTCACCCATCAAGCTCTCTTTCTCAAGGCCTTCATCGGGGCTCTCGGTATCGGCGCTCTCAATCAGGTCGCCCATCGTCATTGAACCATTGTCATCTCTGTTGATAGGGTTGTCCAAGCTTGCAGTCCTGACTGCGCTTTTGATAACGAGGTCAACATCTTGCACACGCATGTCCAAGTAGTCGCCAATCTCTGCTGATGTCGGTGCTCTTTCGAACTCCTGCTCAAGCACAGCGTATGCGCTCCTGACTTTGAGCATGGCTGAGATCTTGTTCTGAGGCAAGCGTACCATTCTGCCCTTGTCTGACATGGATGCCAAGATGTTCTGCCTAATCCACCACACAGCATACGAGATGAACTTGAAGCCACGTGTCTCATCGAATCGTTGAGCTGCTTTGATCAGCCCGACGTTGCCCTCACTGATGAGGTCTGATAGCGTGAGCCCCTGGTTTTGGTATTGCTTGGCTACCGACACAACGAATCTGAGGTTAGCCTTTGTGAGCTCATGCATGGCAGCTTCGTCGCCCCCTCTGATGAGCTGTGCCAGTTCGATCTCTCTTTGTGGTGAGATCATAGGCTCCTTGGCGATGTCGTACAGGTATTTATCGAGGGCACCTTGATCCCTGTTTGTGATTTGCTTTGTGATTTTAAGCTGTCTCATGCTGTGCTTGTTGGTTTTGTGTGTTTATTAATTCTTGTCTTGCGGCAACTAACTTGTCTATCCTCTTGTCCAGGGTGTCTATCTTCAGTTGCAACAGGTGATCCTGCAGGTTTTGTTCTATCTCATCGCTAACTATCTCGTAGATCTCACGATACCCCTTCCAGTATTTTAGATTCTGTACATGCTTGGTTGTGTAATGACTGACACTTGACCTGTCCCTGTTGAGGGCTGTGCCAATCTCATACGTGTTACAGTAAGACGAGAGTGCTACGCCAATGGCTGCCCGAATCTGTATATGAAGTTTGGTTCGTGAGTTGCTGGGCCGAACACCTAGGGCAGCATAAGCCTGGCGAACGGCAACTTCTATTGCTTCCGATCGTTTCATTAGATTGTTATTTTATTGTTTGTCAAAGGGTGAACGTAAGACGAGCTGTATTTAATTACCTCGTAACTCTTGAGGCCTTGAAGGTCACTCAGCACGAGCATGCTTATCTTGTCTTTTCTGTTCCGTCTTTGATATATTTTCCTGTAGGCATGGCGCTTAGACACAACGCTTTTTGTGAAGTCAATGTTGCATAGGCACCAGTCTAAAAGTTCTTCTCTTTCAATACGGACGAAGCCCCCCACCTCACATACCTCGAAGGCGATCCACTTGGCTTCACCCATCATCCATCCGAACTGTCCATGTACGTTGCGGAACTCCACCCATATCTCATCAGGCAGATTGTTTCCTTTGACATCGACCCCGTCGTTGCCATGCCAGAAGTCTACGTGAAGCTCTATATCTTCATCACGACTCGACTTCCTTATATCTTTGAATACTCTAGCGTACCTACTGGCACTTACTCCTCCGTCCCTCCACGATTGCTTTCTTCTTTCATTACTGGGTCCGCTTTGCATTCTGTTTAATTGATTTCTTTATCTCCTCTATGGCTTGGTCTACTTGAAGTTTGTTCTTGGCTAGATACACCTCGCAATCCATGTTGCGATCCATGATGTACTTCAGGAACAACTTCCAACGCATAGGGAAATCGTGATGAGATGGTATGAATCCTTTTGTTTCTATGACCCAAGTGAAGTCCTTACAAACAAAGTCGGGTGTGTACCGTATGGGCTGTTGGATAGAGTTGCTCCTGTCCGACATGTCCTTACGACGTGCAGTCATCTTGAAATACTTCTTATCAAACCTAAAGGACTCCACTAGCGTGAGCTGTGTCTCCTCGTAGGAAAAAGGTATGCCGTGTTCACGAAGCTGACAGGCACAGTACTTCTCAATTCCTGATTTGTACTTTCCGAGTTGTTTTTTTTTGGATTTGGAGGTAAGCTTCCTCCTCTTCTTCCTCATCATATATCGAAGTTAACCCCGTTTCAGTTCTTAGGTAGGAAACTGTTAGAGAAATCAATGGCCTCTTGCTTATCTGATTGAAAATGAATTGATTGAAACAAAGGCTTCTTGAGCATCCATGATATGAATCCTGTCTGTGATGAGTTCATTATCATCAGGTATGGCTCTTCAATTGGTGTCGGATACCCGCCTGTCTCTGTCTCTCGCACCTTACGTACATGCAACTCAGTGAGCTTGCGTATGTTGTGGTCAGGTGATTGAACCTTCCGATGAATAGTCAGGAAGCAATCTGCTCTGTTCACAAACTTGCCGCCGCCCTCCGTGTCTTCTGCATAGGGGGCTACAGGCAGCCCGTCAGGACCTTTGCGTCGTTGAGCTTCTGTGAAGGCGTGGGTGTTGAGCCACACCGCCACGTTGTTTGCCTTTGAAAACGTCAGAAAGGAACTGGCTGACTCGTAGTGGTAGTCATGCACCCCGATGTTGCTGCCCTTCATGTCCAACTTCAAGCTATTGTATGGATCAATGAACACCGCATCAACAGGTTGTTGCTTCATGATCTTCTCCATGAACACAATCAGATCGCTGTAGCTGTACACCTGGTTGTTGCTGATAACCGTGAAGTACTTGTTGACCCACTCGTATGCTGCCTTGCGTTCGTAGTAGTTCATGTCAGATATCTTTTTGTCTGACGCAAACTGCATGAGCTGCATCTTGATTGATGCCGTCCTGTTCTCTGATGAGTACAACACCCAGTGCCACTCATGCTTGATGGCTGAGTTGACAATCAGGTACAGCGCTGACGTGGTCTTACCCACGTTGCTGTGCCCGTTGATGATAACGAACTCTTTCTTGTATCGGAAGTGATCGTCAAGGCGCTCGTCACCTGTAAGCAACCCGACTTCGATCTTGCCCTGCGAGAAGTCATCGATCCACCTGAAGTCCTCGTCATCCGAAGAGATGAAAGACATGTCGCCATCGTTGATGAGCAGGTCCCTTTCCGCTGACTGCTCGTTGTCAATCAAAGCCTTGATAGGCATGGACTTGCCCTTCTCGATACCGCTGATGACAGTCGCCTTGGCATGTTCGATAGAATCTACGTCCCTCTTCTCAATCTCTCGCATCAGTATGCGCAGCACCTCGTCCTCCTCCATGCGCCCTGCTGAGATATATCCGCCACACAGGATTGAGGCCTTGTTGAGTGTCATCCACTTCTCCCCGTCCTCTGCGTTACGTATCATTCTCGCCGCCAGGTTGAGCTTCATGTAGTCCGTGTATGAATACGCTTCGTTGTCAGGCTTCTGCTCCGTGGCAAACTCAGACGTGAACGCACCAAACTTCTTGGACGTGTCCTTGATTACGATGTCAGGGTCATACGACTCAAAGCAAGCCCTGGATTCATTGATGCCAGACTCGTCAACCTCTAAGAAGTATTGCTTGTGGAAGTATGTACACAGCGCCCTGAAGTGATCGCGGTGACGTTCAGGGTTGGTGATGCGAACCAAGGCCTTGATGCCATCGCCGCTCGGTGACACCCAACACGAGTACACATACTCGTCAGTAGCTAACGCCGTCTTCACTTCATCGACAGCGACGTGGTCAAAGTCCAGGATGATGTATCCTGAGTGCTCAAACAGAGCGTCATCGCTACGGGAGGAGAACTCGCCACTGAAGCAAACCAGCGGCAGCTCTTTCTTCTTCGGCTTGTTGCCTGACCTTACCTCAGATATAAGTGATCTCGACCTGCCCTCCTGTATGCGTCGTAGGGCAGTAGGTAGGGTGATGTGATGAGGTGTCTTTGTCTCCCTTATGCTCTTGAATATCGTTACAGTCATCGTCGATGTCGATCGTTAAAATGATTTTGATTTTACCCCCTGTGTTCATGGTCGGTGAGGTTTGAATACGAGATGAACTTCTTGTCAAGTATCTCTCGAATGATAATCTTCTTTTCTGTCTTCGCATTCTTTCCGTACAACTCACGACCAAGTCTTTCAATAGTCTTTGTGTCGTACTTCAAGATATCAGCGGGACTATCGAAGACGGATACAATCCACATGACACGCTCGTGTACAACCTTCCGTTTCTTGAAGGCGACACGAGCGTTCATGTAGTAGATAGGTGCTTTAGAATGGCATGTCATCAGCGACAGCCTCCTTCTTAGCTTGCTTCTCAGCTCTCTTCTCCTTGGCAGCTTCGCTGTTAGGATCGTACACTGTGGTGTATGGCTTGTCGTTCTTGGACAGAGCCAACTTCAACCATACATTCCCGCCCTCTCCGTTCTGTTGTACGGGGGTGGCGTACTTGTCAATCATTTCCTGTAGCTCATTGACCTTGAGCTTGACGGTCATGCTTGCAAACTTGCCATCGTAAAAACGTGGCTCCTCGGTGTACCCTACGAGTACTGAATCATACTTAGTATCACTCATAATAAAAAATTAAATTGTTAAACTTCAAAGACCGCGTAGTGCGACTTCGTTTTTTGATCACGGGCCAACCACTCCTTGATGTTGGTGACGGCTTCATGAAATTTCATCTCCCCCCGAAGCATAGTCTCTTCGGTACACTTGATTAGTGCGGGATAGTATGGATCTGTTTTTTCCTGTGCCACCCAGTAGTAATCTTGAATGCCGAAGACATTGCTGTAGATATACGCTTGGATGTCGTAAGACCAGCTATTCACGTCATACTTGAACTTGTTGATACTTCTACAGCTCTTGCTGTCTGTGATGAACCCGTCACCAAGGCAGTCAAGGAATCCTTTGAGGGGTATGCCGTCCATGTCTACGTTGAACTCGACTTGATATTCTCCCTTGAGATATGTGTCAAGCAACCCGCATTCATCGAGCCTTAAGATCATGGCGTTCGCTTGATCCACATCCTCTTGCGTCACAATCTGCTTGTCAGCATTATGCGCTGCTTGAATAGACTCAGCCCTCCACTCTTTGTATCTCTTGGTCATACGTGGGCTACGTCCACCAATCTCCGCACAGATTTCTGCATCGTCCAGGGTGTAGAACGTATCCGCTGCTTTCTCAGGTTCGAATAGTAGCATGTCGTACAGGGTGCCAAAGTGCAAAGCGTCTGACTCCTTCCTAAGCTCACCCCTCATGTACATCTCCCAGAGACGCATGTCTCCAAGAGCGTACTTGATTGACGAGTACGACAGGTGACCCTTACCTACTGCTTTTGTTAGTTCATCTCTCATTGTTCAGGTCGTTCCAGTGTTTAGTTCTTTCAAATAAATCTTTTACCACTTCACTTTCAGGATAATTAAAATGTGAATCAACGGCACCACGCGCATCTTCATTGCACATGTATTTGCTGCGCTTGTAGTAATCATACAGGATGGCTCTCATGTCCTTGACTAGCTTGTCTCTGCGCTCGTCAAGCTCGGCTCGAATGTCTGGATTCATACGAACTTCTTCAGCCCATCCTTTTGACGATCGCTCAAGTCTGCACCGTACTTGGCAAGCACATTGTCGTATGCCTTCTGCTTGTCAGTAGCTGACTTGATGTAGCCGACGGCGCTGTCCATGATGTTTGCCTTGGGCTTTGCCTTGGACTTGACCTTGGGCATGTTCTCCTGTTGGTGGATAGCATCTGCCACCTCGCCTGCCGAGGCCATAGAATCATCAACTCCAATGCCCATCATCGCCAGAGCACGACCGACAGCGGACGTCTCGCAGTTCTCGATGTACGATGTCTTGTTGATGTTGCCGTTGGCTTGCACCTCGTGAGCATGTCCCGTAGATATGACGCGCTGCTCAGGATCGGCAATGGTTGCCTTGCATACGGCCTGCTCTGAATCTAGGACTGGAAACTCTGTAGCGATTGTCCAGTTGTCGTACTTGGGTTCTGCGCGGAAGTACTTGACGCGCTCTTTGACCTCGACATATTGCTTGCCTCGGATGTTTACTGTTTTGAACTTGTGTGTTCCCATAATGAATTGAATTGTGTGTAAAAGTACGAATGAAATGTTAGTGAGTGGCCTCTTGTTGAATTGTTTTTTTTCTGCCCCGCAGTATATCTATCTGTCTATCAATGTATTGCACCTGAAGCGCGGCTGATCCGACCCACCCTTCTGTGATCATCTTGATGCCTACATTCTTCAAGCACTTGTAGAGTTGGTTGAATATTTTGTCGGTCTTCAATAATCTCTGAGCCGAGCTGTACATCTCTGAAAGTTGCTGCCTGTTGTAATCTTGGAAGTAAGACTTGATGGCGTGGTTTGTTTTTGATCCATACCTATACATGTGTTGATTGCAGAACAGGAGGTACAGCATATACGCTTGTCTCTTGAACTTAGAATTGGTGCTTTCTTCGCGCATCTTGAACTCCCTGGCAAGGGCCATAGTCATGAGCGCATTGACCTCACGCTCAAGGTCTTGGAAATCTTTGATTGCTCTGGAGGTAAGTTTTTTGTCAGGCATGTAAAGAAAGTTTCATGTATTCGTGAATGGATATGTACTTGACCAACACCTTGAACATCCGTGCGGAAGCCAGTGCCAATCTCTTTGAGGTCTCAAGCGTGTCTATCCTGTCTTGCTCAACACCGAGAACCTCATCAATGAGCACCTGCCCTGCTTGCTTGGAGTTGATCTCTTCAATCAGGTCGCCCACTGCATCGTCTGTCATCTCTGAGAACGTGGTAGCCACGTCCAAAGAATCCCATGCAAGCCAGTCATCAAAGCCCTCAGCCCGTATGTCGTGAAGGCACAGGTCGATGGCCGCATTGTTGGTTTTGTTTCCGTCCATACGCATGGCTTCGATGCGTATCAGTGCTTCTTCTTGTGTCATCATTGTGTGTTTTGCGATCCCACAGGGACTCGAACCCCGAACCTGCACATTAGAAGTGTGCTGCTCTATCCAGTTGAGCTATGGGACCTGACTAATCAGTGCATCACCAACCCCACTTTGTTGGATGCGTTGAACCACTTGGTCGCCATGACATCAGACTTCATAGCATTGACATACCCTGCCCCCTCCAAGGCCTCCACGTCGTCAAAGATGCGACAGTGACGGTGCTTGCTGTAGTCGATAAGCTCATCTCGTGTGCCCCCCTCACTGAAGATGATGTCAAAGTTCTCGGGCATGGTCCTGTGTAAAAATAGAGGAATGGATTTCGTGTATGAATAGAAGCGGACATTGGGCAAGACCTTGGCAATCTCAATCCACTTGTCGATGTATGCCGTGGAATAGTAGTCGCCAGAGTCATGGACACGGAGGATGTCTACACGTTTCTTCGTCAACTCAGCCACCATCTTGTCTACGAAGGAGTCGCATTTGGTTGCCATGTATCTGTACTGAAAGGCAGGGGCGACATTGCTCCACACATACGCACCCTTCTGTGCATAGCAGAACTTAGCACACTCACCTGCAAAGGGGCAGGTTCTCTTGCCGTCCGAATCTTGGAATGCAGGGATACCGAAGTTGAAGACCCGTTGCCCAATGATGTTGCTCGTCCTTTTGAGCTTGGTGTTTTGAGTAATGAGATGTGGCATTGAATTGAATTGTATAAGAGGGGTTTGTAATATATCTCTCTCAATTACATTGAGAGATATATTACTAAACCTCTCTAATGGTTTGAGTCCTTTCGGTCCAGTCCCCATCCGACACCGATGACGATGCCACATGCAAGACAGGTGAAGCAAAGCAGAACAATCATTTGCCTACCTTCTCTTCGTACTTACGATCCCACTCCTCCAGGTGATCGAACTCAGGTTCATCTGTGAACTTCGGGGACTCTTCTATGACGTATTGTGCAACCAGTGCTTCTATGTCGTCAATCACATCTTCCGCTTGGCTGTGTGTGAGGTCGTAGCTTTCTGTCAACAGGTACGCGAGTTTCTGGTATGCGCTTTCAACGCCACCTGACAGGGAGTATGTAACGCGCTTGGCATTGAAGCAGTTGCTTACTTGCTCTTTAATTTTTAGTTCGTCATTCATTACCAATCAATTGTTTCGTGGTGATTTATTGCTGTCAATCGTAGCTCGTGTTGCTCTCTACCGATGGCGGGGTGCTGACCTTTGGGTACGCCCAACCACACTGCGTCGAATGTGAAATCGTACAGGTCTTCGCTGAGTTGTGTGTCGTGTACCTCGATGACAACCAGATCGTCGTCATGGTATTCGCTCAAGGCTTCGATTAGTTCTGCTTTTGTCATGCTTGTCCGATCTTAATAAGGTTTTCGTCAAGGATTTGCTTCATGATGTCGTCGATGATTTGGTCCATGACGTTAGCGCCGTCACTCCAGTTGCAGTACCCTTTTGTGGTTCGCAACCAGTTTGTGAAATCGTTGTACAACTTTCGGGATGAGACGTGGTATCCTACGTACTCCACCATGTCTTCGTAGTACGGGTCCATCGTGATGTCAGGGTCGTCGTCCCACCCCGTCTGCCACAGGTTGCAGAACCCGTTGTTGTAGTAGTCGTATCCGATACGAGAGATGGAACGGAGGGCTTCGGGTAGGCCGTCCTCAGCTTCGCCAGACGCGGGGACGAGTTGCTTCCATGCTTCGTTGTATTCGGTTTGGTACTTGCCTTTGTTGTCCCAGTAGGACGTGGATTGTGTGTCGTTTGACATTGAATTGAATTTAAAATTTTGCGGTGCGGAAGGAATCGAACCTTCGGATAACCCAACCATTCGCACCTGTGGTCTATATCCTTACTTATCTACCACTTTCTTTTCTTCTTTTTTCTTACGTGGCGGAATCTTCACGATGCTGATGACGTGCCTGTCCATCGCTTTGTTGTGCATGTCCGCTATCTCCTTGATGAGATTGAATTGTTCGTTGTCTTTCATGAATGTGAGTTCCAAAATTCTACTTCTTCGTCGTGAATGCGGAACTCGATGCAGCCGCTGAGGTCGCCGTTCCACACCTCAATCCACACTCCGTGATCGTCACGCGCTCCCATCACATGGGAGGCGTAATGGCCTTCTTCCTGTAGTGCCTTGACTGCACCTTCGCATTGTTCTTGTGTCATGTCAAATCGAATGCTGTATCCTTGAAAGCCCTTTCGAGGATGAGTTTGTTGTTTCCGTCTGCGTGGTACCATGCGTCGATGAGTCGGTACATGAAGCCACCGCAGGTCTTTTGTCGGCTCTCGAGTTTTTTGTGTTGCTCAGATAAAGTCATGTCAGTTTGCTTTGCGTTTGATGTCCTTGCCTGTCTTGACAGACACACGTCCGTCGCTGTGCAGGTGATACTCGTACTCCTCCCACATGTCTGCTTTGATAGGTACGATGCCCCACCCTGTGTCACGGGACTTGTCAAGGTTGAACTTGTCTGCATCCCATGCGCTTGACCGCAGGAGTTGTGCAAGTTTGTAGTCAGGGTCGTCGCCTCGTGCTTCTGTGAAGGACTTGTTGAACTCCTCAAGCCAAGGCAGGGTGGCCTCTTCGTACCCGTCCCAGTGTTTGTAGGCCTTTACAGAGGGCTGTCCCTCCACAATGATTGTTGCTCGTGTTGCCATGTTAGCTGTATTTTTCGTCGATTCGGTTCTGTGTTTCTTCGCAGCACTCCACCCATGCCTTCATGTTGATGAGTGAGATGCGCCCATCCTCACGGGGCTTGTTGTGCTCTGCAAGGATTTCATCTTTCTTGGATATGTAGTGGTCGAGGCCACGCTGAAGGCAGTCCATGACTACCATCTGTACGAGTGCCCCGTGGTTGTTGTACCCAGTCATGAGGTGTGACATGAACTCGTCGTTGGTCATATCATTGGTTGTTTTCAGGGCCGTCTTTCCGTCTATGCTTGTGGTTAGATGCTTCATGCTGTAAGGATTTTTTGGATTACGTCAAGGTTCTCGGATGTGATGGGGCCGTACTGCTGAACCTGTCGGTCAGCGAAGTACTGAACTTTTTCGGCGTTGCCCTGTGCCATGTGGTAGGCAATCTTTGGAAGATAGCCGTTGGGATGCTTCGGATTTCTCATGGTTTTGAGGATTTAAGTTGTACTAATCAATAAGAAGAAGACTCATTCTGAGTCTTTCTTCTTCTTATTGATAGTACTACTAAGGGTTCATCGTCGTCGAGGAATTGTTGTCTCCCATCGTGAGGCGTGTCCGTTCATTACGTCCGTGTAGTATAGGAGAGACATCGGTTTGTAGATTCTGTTGGCCCCGCGATAGTTCGTGATGGCCTCTTTCATCTCCGTGTGTGTGAGCTTGTCACCCTTGGGTGTCTTGAAGGAACCGTCCGTGTACACGATCCCGTGGTACGTCTGATGCTTGATATCGCTCATGCCATCCATTCTACATTGGACATGTCCCATCCGAGTTCGGATAGCTTTTCATCGTTGTCGATTGATGGGTCCGATGTGTCCCAATCGCAGTGTACGAGATGCACGACTCGTGTCGTGTAGTCGAAGATGGCAATTTGATTCTTGCCGAGGTGAATTTCAGCCATGATTGTGGGGTTTACCAGTTACGAAATGTTTGTGAAGTCTTGCCGCATTTACGCGGACTCATGTCATCGTATGCGGTGCCGTATCGGGCACCTGTCGTGGAGCATGAGGATAGGAGGATGGACACGATTGCCATCGCCGTGAACCACGCAAGCACCGCAAGTGTGGATGTGTCAAATACTTTTTTCATTGTTCGTTGGTTTCAAATTGGTAATCGTCTTCGTCCTCCCACTCCGTGTAGTATGCGTAGTCCGTCTGGAACGCGATGGTCATGAGGTCATGGTCGTCCTCCTTGTTTTGCAGGGCTTGGTCTCGCGCTGTCGCGAACTCATCCCATGCCGTGGGGTCTTGTAGTTCCTCGGCAGTCACGTTCTCGATGTCGTGCAGGATGGTGTCCCTGTCCTTACGGCACTCTGCCAAGGCATCCTTCTCGTGCTTGGCGTAGAACACGCCGCATCCGAAGACCCATCCTTTGTTCATCCCTTCGCCCGTCACGGAGCATTGTCTTGCGTACTTCATGTGTGTTGTTTAGAGGTCAATGATTACGCCCTTCGATTCCAGGGCATCGGTAATAAATTCAGGGAGTTCGAAGCACCCATCGTACCCCACAAGGCGTACACTTCCATCCTCATCGTGTGAGGTCTCGAGTACACCCTCTGCATAGAAGCGGTCGCCACCTGACTCAAGGTCGTAGGTCTCGTACCATCCACCATACTGATGGTCGGGGTCAATGGACACCGAAGAATCCATCACGACGTTGGTCGCTCGGTCGTGGTCCACGTCGTATGCCGTGGTCATTGCCACGTGTGGTAGCGTGGTCTTGAACTTGTGTGTGAACTTCATCATTCTTGGGTTTCAGAGTCAGACAAATCGTGGCACATGGATGCAAGGACTTCTCGCAGGTCGTTCGTGCCCAGGTAGTAAAAGACGTGTTCAATCATGGCATTCGGTCCCATGACCTCTTTGATGTCATCGAATGCGTAGCCCAGTTCGGACTTGGACATGTACCCACTCTCCGTGAGCTTTGTGTGAAGGTTGGTGAATTGCATTATCCGAGAAGGTTATCGAGTTGGGATTCAAGTCGGGCAGCCGCCGCATCTGCCTTACGAGCGATTTCCATCTGCACTTGGATGGCACGTTTGGTGGCTTCAATCAGGTCTGACTTTTGAGCCATGAAGTCGGCAAAGTCGCGCTCCGCCTCGACGAGGATGATGTTTGATTCTGACATCGGGAAAGGATTTGATGGTTGTTAAGAGGGGTTTGTAATATATATCTCTCATGTTCCATGAGATATATATTACTAACCTCTCTAAAGGTTGGTGGATTCGGTTAGGCTGACTGGGCTTTGAGCCACTCTTCCTTGCTACGTAGGTACGCTTCCTGCGGCGTCTCACCTGCTTGGATGACCAACTTCTCACACGTCTGCCGTGACGGACGGGATGGTCTGTCTGACTTTGCCGCCATCTCTGAACGGATGAAGGTCGTGGATACGTGGTTACGTACTTGACGTACATCTGTCCACTCGGTCTTAGTCATACGCTTGGCTCGGCGTGCCTTCTGTGCAAGAGTTTGCATGGTGATTGAATTGAATTGTTACTGACCCCCCAAGGGGGGGGTTTCGGCTACTGAAGCCTCGTCAGAGTAACTGGGTGGGGTGTTAGCCCTTGTTGATGAGTTCAATCAACTGAGCCTTTGTCATCTTGCTGATGTTCTTAGGCTTTGACTTGGTTGCCTTCGCCTTAGGCACCACGACTTCCAAGGCTTCGACCTCTGAAGTGAGTTGGGCCAACAGCTTGAGAGCCAAGGCTTTCTTCTCCTTGGTAGTGTAGTAACTAGCCTTGTTGATTGCTGACTTGGTAGCAGACATCAAGGACTGGGGGGTGGTGGTGGATTTTGCCATCATTTAAGGATTAAGATGTTGTAAGTAATAAAAGAAGATTCGTAAACGAATCATCTTCTTTTATTACTAACAACCTCTAAGGGGTCGGAGTCTGGGGTCATGGATGAGTACTACTGGTAGTACTCATATAGGAGGAGGGAGTTGTCCTCGGGCCGCTTATAGCTGGGGGAGCCAAACCCATAACTAACCGCATATACCTACACATGTACGGTTACTTAACGTGGGGTACGGCAAGTGGCTGTCGCACAGCGCTGTACAAAAAGCTGAAAGTATACAGCTAACCGCGTATGTGTGCGGTAGATAGGTATCATAAGCGCGTTTCGGGTAGGCGTGCGTGGCGTGCGCATATATATATAATCCCCTTCACCTCTATGACTCAAAAAATTTTCAGCCCAAATTTTTCTTCAGTCCCTTTTGCGCCCTTTTTTCTGCGGTTGCGCGATTCTTCTCCGATCAGTCTGATTTGTGTAAGCCTTATGATTACTAATCACTTACACATCTACACCTAGACTGTTTGTTTACTCTTGTTTTTGTCATTTTTCTTGGTTAACTTTGCTGTAGTTAGAAGCGAAACCAGAAAAACCTAACGATTCGTTTTGTTTTTAGTGTATTCGTAGAGAATCACTGGTAGTTCGTTTTAATTGGTTCTTAAGAGACAGCTGCATCCTGTTTCTTTGGCACATAATCATCATTATACCGCATTATCTTGGTGATCACGGGGGCTGCTGATAGCTTAGCCCCATGAAAACAGTAGCATTCTTACTATCAGTCTTGCTTGTGGGCTGCGTCTCAGTGCCCACTAAGGTCTACACTCACCCAGAGAGGTACAGTTGCGACCTTATCATACCTACATCTTGGAATGGGTCACATCCCGTAGAGTACTTTGAACACAGGCTGTCTGTTGGTCAAACATACCAGGACTATTTGGGCATGGAGTATACCTTGGTGGCAACAGATCAAGACACAGTATTCTTGCTCAGGGTAGAGGTTGCCCGTCCGTAACTTTTCGTAGCTCACAGCGTATCCAAAGTATGTGGTCAACATACATAATGGATTTCTTGCTCCTGTTAGCAAACTATGGTCAGGCTATTGATCCTGAGTCTCATGCTGCATGCATGGACTTTAATGGTGATGGGTTCATTACGATGTATGACTTTCTTGAAATGCTGTCTCGGCAGCCGTTAATCGAAAAGGAATGAAGAATACAGATTACCATCAGATTGTAAAGGCGGTTGTATCTAAAGACTTCAAGTTTATCCATATCGATGCGGGGATGGGTAAGAACGGATTGCAGAGAATCGTTACAGAAACGAGTGAGGAGGAGATCGCTCACTGCTATCTCTACCCGATCATAGATAGAATTGCTAGGAGTGAGTTTAGAGACCTTGAGGGAGTTGCCTTGACTGTTAAGATTACCTGGGTCTAGTTGGTGTTTACATCATTGTCAAATAAAATGTACATTTGTAAAAAGATGTCATGGCACTTACGGTAACCATTCAAGAGGATCTAATCCTTAGCGGTAACGATAAAAGCAATACCAATACTGCGACGTTTGGTTGCACAAATCTGGACCACCGCATCCTTACAATTACAAATGCAGAGAAGAGCATCTTGCTTTTTGACGCAGCCAACGAGGCTGGCACAATTAAAGACAACAACCTTACCTACCTAAGGATTACAAATCTGGATGCTAGTGATACTATCACTCTGCGTGTACGTGATGCAGCCCAGGAGTTTATGGTGCAGGTTAATGGTCAAGGATCTTTTCTGTTGACAGAAGATAAGTTGGATGCAGATGCCACGGGGAGTGAAGAGGTTACCAGTCTTTCTCAGATCAATAAGATCTCAGCTGTATCTTCTGATGCCTCTGGATCTTTGGTTGAAATTTATGCTGCATCTGTATTCGCATAAGAATGAAGCTTGAAGTAATTCGGTTTAATAAGGGCGTCGATGCCACCAACGGCATGTTGTTTGACGTCACAGGAGACAGGGAGTTTCTGTGCTACACCCTGGAGGATGAAGATCGTGAGGAGAAGGTGTGGGGTGAGACATGCATCCCCGACGGCACCTACGAGATTAGATTCAGAACAGAGGGTGGGTACCACAACAAATACTCTGGCAGGTTCCAGGATATCCACAAGGGTATGTTAGAGGTCTGCGGTGTCCCGAACTTTCAGTACATCCTGATCCATTGCGGCAACACAGACGAGGATACTGCTGGTTGTCTACTGGTGGGTGATACCCAAGAAAACAACAATACCAAAGCGGGTGGTTTTATTGGCAAATCCACACAAGCATACCAAAGGATTTACCCACCCATTGCTGAAGCTTTGGAGTGTGGTGACACTGTAACTATCGCATACAGGGATCTTAGAGACTGTTTGTTGCTTGATGCTCAAGACTTAGGTGAAGCATCGCACTTTTCTAAGCTGATTGTAAACTCTTTACAAGACTGATATGGCTCTATACGACGACGCAAAAATCATGTTTTTGGCCTCTGCGGCTGCTGGTCTTGAAACAAAAGACGCCAGTAAGGTTTACAATGTTAAGCCAGACGGATCTCTTGGGAGTGAGCTCATCATAAATGGTACATTTGATTCTGATTCAGATTGGACCAAAGGAACTGGGTTTAGCATTAGCGGTGGCGTGGCTTCATGTGACGGATCACAATCCTCCACCACCAACCTGCACAACGCAGCAGGTAATGGCCTTGTGAACGGAAAGACTTACAGGGTTGAGTACACAATTACTTCGTATACAGCTGGCATCGTGCGCGTTAAGGCTGGCAACACGGGTTACGGTACTGACAGATCTGCTGCAGGGACATACGTAGAGCACTTGGTGGCTTCAGGGACGCCGTTCACCTTCCCAACCGTTCAGTTCAATGCGGAATCTGACTTTGTAGGATCTATCGACAATGTCTCTTGCAAAGAGATGGATGTCGCAGATTTTACTATCAGCAGAGACGCCAACCTCGACGCTACTCGCGTAGGCCCTACTGGGTTGATCGAGAAGGGGAGGGAGAATAAATTCTTATACAGCACTAACTTTTCTAAAGATATTGGAACGTGGGGTCATGCGGGTTTGTCCAGCGTGCAGGGGATTCACAACTCACTGGGTCAGGAAGGATACGACGGAACCAACAACGCCACATACATGAGGTCTGAGACTAACACTGGTGTTCATAGAGTTCAAGTAAACACTCAGGCAGGAGTTTCTGTAAATAGTCAAGTAGTTCAAACAATCAGTATTCATGCAAAACCATTGGGATATACTTTTCTTGGAATCGGAACCCAGAGTGGAAATCAAGAAGCTTATTTTGATCTTGCAAATGGAACTGTAGGAACGACAGAAAGCGATGTTATTGAAGCGAAGATAACTCCTGCAGGCAACGGTTATTTTAGATGCTCTATGACTGTAAACGCTGATATAGCCATAACTCAGATTAACTTTAATATCGCTTTAGAAGACAACAATCATTCGTTTACAGGAGACCCAAATAGAGGCGGGACAAACAATGGGGGTATCTTTATTCAAGATGCCCAGTGGGAACTTGGGCTGGTCCCGACAGAAATTATCTTTAGCAATGGATCTGCAGGCACAGCTGGCATCAAAGAAGATGAACCACGCTTTGACTACCCTCTTTCTGGTGGCGCCCCTGCCTTGCTGGTTGAGCCGCTGAGAAAAAATGAAGTTCCAAATAGTGAGGGTATTGTAGAGCATACCAATGACGTTACCCTAACTGTAAATTATGGTATAGCTCCAGACGGCACTAAGTCATCTCTAAAGGTTGCCAAGGATGGAGCTGATGCTAACGACAGGATTCAACCAATATCAAATGACAATGTCACCCTTACAAATTCAGAAAATTACTCGATATCAGCATTTGTAAAAAACATTGATTGCACTGGTGTTACCACCCTTGCGTGTAGGACAGATGCAGGATCTAATGAACTGTTTCGTCAGGGTTTTCAGTGGACTGGAACATCTTTGGCACTAACCTCTACTGGAGCAAGTGGAACTCGAACTGGAGCTTTTGTAGAGAGTTACGGCAATGACTGGTGGCGTATAGGCTTTACATTTACAGCCAACTCTACTGCAGGTGATTTTGAACTAGACATTGACAGAGCAAACGGTACAGCCACTACATCTATAGAGACGTGGGGCTGGCAACTAGAAGAAGGCAGCAACAGTGCTAATCCTACCTCTTATATCCCTTGTCATGGCACTGCAGCTACTAGAAGCGCTGATGTTCTTCCAGAAATCACACACGGAATTACGCTAGGCACAGCGGTGACTGTTCTTCTTGAAGCACGAGTCTTTGGAGGTGGGGGTCAAATAAGTATCCTTCAGCTGAGGGTTGATGATCAAAACAGATTTCTATTTTTTGCAACCAATTCTTCAGTTGGCTCTACTCATGACATCAATGTTCAGCACAGAGAAAGCGATACTAATGTCGCTATACAGAAGACAGGTTTAACTAGAGGAGATATCTTTAAATGTATTGGCCGCGTTGATGGAACAACATTTAATGTATTCGTAAACGGTGTAAAGCTGGGAACAACTGGAACTGTTGTTGCTGCTGACATCTACGACAAGATCTCCCTTATCAGAAATGGGACCACAACAAATCAGAGTGGTCACAAAACCAAAAGCGTCGTTGTGTGGGATTCAGCTCTTACTGATCAACAGTGTATAGATCTAACAACTCTTTGATACATCATGGCAATCTTTAGAAAATACGAGTTTGGCAGCAAGTCTGCTGCTACGGCTAAGATCAATGCCTTGGGTGTTGACGAAGAAGGATCACCCACCCACATTCACTCTATTGTAAGGCTCGGTCACATTATCACCACACCAGGTGAGTATGATGCAGAGGGGAATGAAATCAC
>VMHT01146971.1_pt1 | contig 62246 bp, 47 predicted proteins | sample 4693611 | NCBI WGS metagenome assembly VMHT01 (sample SAMN12280063, study PRJNA550983) | marine metagenome | isolation source: seawater sampled from same location over 5 years 0.02-0.2 micron viral filtrate | place: USA: collected off the coast of southern California halfway between the port... ...
GACACCACATCGACATTTTCAGGGCCACTGAAAACAGTACTAAAAACCACAATTAAAAACACAACGAACATAATGGATAGAATAAACGGCGTTTTTTTCACAGTGACGCTCCCTGTGGTTTATCAATAAAGGTGAAAAGTGGCGAAAGCGCCAAGGTTAATAGCTAATGTATACTGGGTGGTGTACTTTAAGCTTTGCGCTGGATCAAAGTTCTGGTAGGTTGACTATTTTGCCTATTGGCGTGTATGTCAATACTACCAGCGAACATGCGTTTACTGCCTTTGTGACCAGATTGCGCACCGCGCTTTCGACCCGAAGCCTTTGCAGCCGGTTAAAAGGAGGACATACCTGTACCATTAGAAAAGGAGGGACGTGAGGAATTACGACTGGTCTTATTCAGTCGGGTTTCGAGGTCGTTAGCTGGCCCGCCTACGCCCCGATTGGCTCGTTAGCCTCAGCTAGGGTCGTTACGACGGGTAGCTTTGATGTTTATTTCTAGCTTGAGATAAAGTCACTTTGGCAGGCTGCCGGGAGCAATTAATAGGAACCGCTAGATCATTGAAAAAATATAATTAACTGTTATTAGGGCCCTAGCTAACGGTTGCCTTTCAGGTAGTGCTATCAAATATCGCTAACATTTTTCATCTTATAATGCAAACCATTCTCATTAGCGTTGACATAATCTTTACAAAAGTTATTATGTACGCCGATTTAAAACACTAATATAAAACACACTCACACAGGGACATCTCAATGAGAATGCGCCATTCAACTCTAGCCATCGTCGTTAATATAGGCATGGTATCTATGGTTTCTGCCAATGCAATTCCAGACTCCGATAACATCGAACACGTAGTTGTGACAGCCACTGGATACGAACAAAAATTGACTCAGGCTCCTGCCAGTATTTCAGTGATTACAGCAGAAGACCTCAAAGCGCGTTCGTTTACTTCTCTTTTGGACGCGGTGCAATTTCAGGAAGGGATTGATATAGGTACAACGCGAGATAAAACAGGGCAAGGCAGCGTCAGTATGCGTGGCCTAACGGGTGAATATACCCTGCTACTCATAGATGGTCGTCGCCAAAATAACCATGGTGACATTTACCCCAACAACTTCGGTGGTAACGCCTTTAATCACATGCCGCCACTGGATACCATTGAGCGAATCGAAGTCATTCGCGGGCCAGCTTCTACTTTGTATGGCGCTGACGCTCTCGGCGGTGTTATCAATGTCATTACCAAAAAACATCGCAGCGAATGGGGCGGTAATATTACCTTCGGGCGCAGCCTGCAAACTAACAACGACTTCGGCAACGACATCACCACTGACTTTTCGGTAACAGGCCCGCTGATTGATAACGTATTGAGCTTGGGCATTCGTGGAAGTTTATACGAACAACAAGCGTCAACACCACAGTTGGCACCAGCGATTGATCCCAATGGTGTAGAGCACATACGATCGCTGGGCTTTGGCGGTGGCGGCCGCACCGTTGACAATAACAGCGAACACTATGGATTCAGCTTAAACTATACCGCAGCAGAAGGTCATGAATTTGGCTTCGACTACGACAACTCACACCAAGAGTATGACAATACGCCAGAATTCAACCTTGAAACTGGCGAAATCATTTACCCACTGGGTACTCGCGATAGCATTGAAAGTATCTGGCAGAGTCGTCGAGGCCAAGTGAATCCACGTGCTGGCTATGCGGCTGAACAAGAGTTTGACCGTGAATGGTGGGCCTTAACTTATGATGGAAAATGGGACTTTGGTACCCTTGCCGCCTCACTGTCTTTTGTCGACACCCAAAACAATGGACGTACTTTGCCGCTTAGCGTGTCAGAACGTCAATTGCTGCAACAAATGTACGATGGTACAGGCGATTATGAGGGCATAACTGAAGAGGCGCGTCGCGACCTCGCTGAAGATACTTTCTTACCTCGCCCAGCTCGCCCACTCGAAAGTCAACAATACACGTTTGATTTGCGTTTAGATATCCCGATCCAGGACGTTGTGGGCGATCACAACTTGGTATTGGGTACACAAGTTATTGACGGTGAGTTAAAAGACGGTGTGTTTGGTCTGGAGTCTGGCTCGCCCGGCGCAGTGCAGGAACAAAAGATGTACTCATTGTTCCTTGAAGATAACTGGAGTTTCATCGACGATATGACAGTGACCGCTGGTTTCCGTTATGACAATCACGATGTATTCGGTAGCCAGACTTCCCCTCGTATCTACGCGGTTTACAATATTTCAGATTATTGGACAGTGAAAGGCGGTGTTAGTACGGGTTATAAAACACCAGAAACTACCGATTTATACGATGGCATTACCGGTTTCGGTGGTCAAGGTACCAGCCCATTTGCAGGTAACCCTGAGCTCACGCCTGAAACGAGTGTTAACTCAGAGATCGCGCTGTATTGGAGTCGCGATGCCCACAGTTTCAATATTACCTACTTCAAAACTGATTTTGACGACAAGATCGCACGTGGTGATACGGTACAAAGTTGTGCGACAACCGGTGGCGTTCGCCCTTGCGTAAACTTAGGGGAATATGATGAGTTGGGTTATGACACCTATAGCCAAAACATCAATATCGACAAAGTAGAACTGCAAGGTGTGGAAATTGCGGGCCGGTATGGCATTACTGAAGATTGGTCGCTGTATGCCAACTATACGTGGACTGACAGCGAGCAAAAGAGCGGCTCTCAAATTGGCCTACCACTTACCAATACCGCAGAGCACATGGCCAATGCCAACCTTACTTGGGATATTAACGCCGACTTGAATGTTTATCTGCAAGCAGAGGTTCGTTCAGATAGATACCGTGGCTACGACTCTACGTTAGATCGCGAGCTCTATTTTAAAAGTTACACCATGCTGCATTTAGGTGCTCGCTGGCAACTCAACGAATACGTAGTCGTAAATTTACGAGTAAACAACTTACTCGATAGAGACTTTACCACTTACTCTGTGACCTATGACGATCTCAATGGCGATGGCCAATTTGAATATCTCACAGGCCGAGGCGTGACCAGTGAAGTGAACTTTACTGACGACTATAACGTTAAGGACAAGGCCAGAAACTTTTGGGCTGGTGTGACGGTGAGTTTTTAATTCATTGAATTAACAAAGCTTGCCAAAAGCGGTCGTGGAAAACACGGCCGCTTTTTCATTTTACGCCGGCTATTCAACAGCCTCTTGAGCAGCGTTTAATGGTGCTTTACGACGACGAGATTGCCCCAGCACCACACCAGACAAAATTAAACCACACGCCATCAACTGACTACTTGTCAGGCTCTCATCCAGCAACCAAAAAGCAAATCCAATGGTATAAACAGGAATGAGATTGCTAAAAATAGTCGCCTTGGTCAGGTCCATTTTGGTAATCGCGATGTTGTATAGCAATGCCGTTGTAATGATAAAACTTACAACACTTAAGGTGTCGAATAGTGAAAATCGAGTCGTGTTGCCCATTTGATTTCTAAAATCCATCCCCATAATGATGAGGCTCCCGAAGTGGTTGGGAGTAATTATTGTTAAAAGGATATTAGAAACAATGAAACGTACTATTCTCGCCAGTATCTTTGGCGCGCTTTCTTTAAATGCTTTCGCAGCTTCGCCTTCATATGACTTCGTTAAAGCTGGATACGTACAAGCAGATATTGAAGACGCAGGCGACTTCGAGCCAACCGGTTTTCAAATTCAAGGCTTCAAATCACTTAACGAAAATGTATACCTGACAGGTCGTTATGGTCAGTTAGGTGAAGATGTATCTGGTGTTGATATTGATTTGGACTACGCGTCTGCAGGTGTCGGCTATAGATATGGTCTAACTCAGAATACTGACTTCTTTGGTGAAGTTACTTACGAATATGTAAATATCGATGTCGAACTAGACTCTATTTCGGGTGAAGACGACAATGGCTATGGCATTACTGCCGGTATTCGTTCAATGCTGTCAGAGCAATTTGAGCTTCGCGGTGCTATCCGCTATATCGACATTGAAGACGACGAAACAGCTTTTGAAATTGGCGCAGACTATTTCTTTACACCGCAATTCTCTTTCGGTGCGACTTACGTTATCGCTGATGATGTTGACCTTCTAGGCGTATCTGCACGTTACACCTTCTAACACCTTTGATGGGTTAACGTACTCGCAACAAAGCCACGTTACACAACGTGGCTTTTTTATTGAGCTACGCAAACCAGTCTCTTTAGCCTTTTGGCTTAATGTGTTCGGGCGCTGTCGGCAGGTTAGCTGCTCCTTCCTGCTCAAGATTGAGCGCAGTAATTGGAAATGGAATGACAATCCCTTCTTCATCAAAACGCTTTTTAAGCATTTTTATGAAGGCGCTCTTTATGAAGAAGCGATTGAAGTACTCACGGGTTCTCAGCATTACTGTTAAGTTGATACTAGAATTGTCGAAAGTGTGAAACAGAACAAAAGGTTGATAAGTTTCAACACCAAACTCGTGCTGCTCTAGAATTGTATTGGCAACCTCTAAACATACGTTTTCAACATGCTCTAAATCAGAGCTATAATGCACGCCAACTTCAACAGGCACCGACAGTTCGCGTTCAGGGTAGTAGTAGTTAATCAACTTTGAATTAGACAACTTACTGTTAGGCATGATCACGATGTTGTTAGGTAGCATTCTAACCCACGTTGAGCGCCATCCTATTTTCTCAACAAAACCTTGTTCTCCAGAATCCAGCTCGATGAAATCGCCTATACGAATGGGTTTATCCATTACCAACTGAATACCCGAGAAGAAGTTTTCAAGCGTTGGCTGTAGCGCTAGTGCTACTGCGAGCGAAGTAATGCCTAACGATGCAACAATGGGTGTTACCGACACCCCCATGGTGCTTAATATAATCAAAATTGCTAATACAGCAAAAAGCGCTCTAACTGCTCCACCAGCAATTGCGCTAGTATTTTTAACTATGGTTGACTGGTCGCGATAACGGCTCAACGAGTAAGTGACAAAACGCTCGAAGAAGAGAAATAAAGTAATGATGAGGCCAGCTTCGATAACAATGGTTAGCGCTTTAATCGCCCCTTCATCTTCTATCTGAAATACTGAAACAATACTTTTAACCAACAGCAGGAAAATAACCCAGATAAGCAAATTAAGTGGGGCATTTAACGACAGCACAAGCACGCGATAGATATCAGACATACTGCTGTTTTCTGAACGCGCTTTAGCTTTCAAACGCACCAAAATAAGTCGTTTAACAATGAAGAGCACAATAACAACGCCTACTAATCCGGCTATTGCTATTGCCTGCTGGTTTTCAAGAAGTTGAGTGCTGTCCACGGCTGACGGGGCTCCTGCATATATAAGTAGGCACTTTTTATTTTAAGCTACACCTTAGTACGAGAAAGAAGAGGCAAAAGGTGCACCAATTGTTTGCTCGTATTACAAAGTCCATTGTACAAACCAGGCCTCAGGAGTTGCACCTTCAACTTGGCTAATATCTGCCACAAGGGAAAAGGGTCGTTGATTCAGTCCTATGACTAGTTTAAAAAGACGATCGCTGTAGTCTTCCGCACTTTTTTCATTAAACGCGTCACAGAGTCGAGCGGTGACTACTCCGTTTACGTAAATGCGAATACTCTTAAAGTTGAGGTTTATTTTTCAGCCAATGTTAACAGCGCTTCGTTATCGGGAAAGCGTTCAAGCCCCTGTTTTAGAATTATATTTGCCTTCTCGGGCATGTTGTTTTCGCGTAAAGCTAATACGTAGTTGTGAACATAAACATGTTGGTTCTGCCCTACTTCATAGCCTTTCTTAAACCAAGCCACAGCTTGGCTGTCGTTTTGCTCTAAGTAATAATTGGCAACCAAGAAATAACTTAACCAGTACGTTGGCCATGTATGCGACGCGGTTTTCAAAAACGCCAATGAACGCGCTTTATCTCCCACTTTAAGCATGTCGTAAGCCGCACTTACATAAGTGAACGGTGTCATCTCAGGCGAGGTTACATTAGGAGGAACGGGTGCCAAATACCAGTAATTTCCTCTTCCCCACGTTCTTTCAAAAAGCTCAAGCGACATTTCGTGATTAGGCGTAAGGCCGGTATGTAAAGTAACCGTCCCCTTATCACTATCGAACCCAATAACAACAGCGTAGTGCCATTGGGGTAATAACTGGATGGACAAATTTTGAAAAACAATCACTGGGATATCGTCTTTAACTAACGACATAATTGACGTTAACGTGCCTCGCTCAGTATATGGCAAGAAACCAAATTGTCGGGTAGCGCTCACCATTTCGAGTTGTAAACTCCCTTCTTTACTGGGAATGAATAACTTAGGCGCAATGTCATTTGGAGAGGTGCTTTCACCATAGTAACCAAACACTTCAGATAGTGTGGTAGGCCCGCAATAAAACTGTTCTTGGGAAAAAAACGGAACAGATTGAATAGTGTGAGATTCAGGTAAAGAGGCAAGTCCCTCTTGCCGCAGCTTGTCAGCTTGAGGTGTGGACTGACAGCCTGAAAGCAAAAATAGAAGCGAAAGGCCTGCTAACGCGCAGGCCTTTTTAACTGAATTGATCATTCAATTAGCTGTTCACTGGACGAATAAATGGGTAAACGTCAGTTACACCAATTAGGTCCAAAATTGCGATAATAGCAAGTACTGTAAGCACTGCGCCCACAACACCACCCGCTGGCGCTTGATTAATTTCATCATTTAATTGGGCAATTTCGCTGTCGGTCATGCCGTTGATTCTGGCGATAGCCTGGTTGCTATCTACACCTAAGCTAACCAATTTACTCTGCACGTCTGCACGATTAACCATGTCAATTAGCTGCTGCTTATTGTAGTAAGCGGCTTGAGTTTGCATTACGGAATCTGAGCTAATTGCTTCTGCATGTACGCTGCCTGACATTAAAACCGTTGCCGAAAAGCAACCCATCGCAATTTTTTTCAAAAATTTCATGATGTTTCCCTCTTTAAAATGCCCAGTTTTATTCTTCTTTTGCGTTACCTAACTCACGATAAACTAGAGTGAAATAAAACTTCGCACTGATTCAGCAGACGCATTTGCGCTCTGCGGTTTATTTTCAGTAGATAGGCACAGCAAGATTAAGACCAACTAAAAATGCCTTTTTTTCATAATAGACAAGATTCCATTTTTTCTCTTTAAAATAAAGATTTAAGTAACCTTTATACTAAAAATGCTGATCAAAGCTTTGTTCGTTAATTCTGCATTGATGCATCACCGCGCGCTGACTTTTATGTAATATTTTCTTTATGCTGGAATTATTTGCTTGCCGCTAATTTAAAAAGAGCAACAAACAATAAGAGTCAATCTGTGGAATGAGCGGGTGTTTCGCAACGCCTATTTCACGCCTCATACTATACGGAATTAAGTTTCAGCTGCAATTTTTGACAAAAACACGCTATAAAAGACAGCATCGGGGTTAATACTTTCTTTAGCGTTTGGATAAAAAGCACATCAGCGCAAAAACTGTTCAAAATTCCCTCGACATGTAGCCCTCAATTCCTTATAGTGCGCGCGCTTTTATATATTAGTGAAGTGACAACCGCTTTCACTACTATCTCTTCTCATCGTTTTACCCCTGGATACCTGTTTTGATTACCACCGCAAATATCACAATGCAGTTTGGCTCTAAGCCATTATTTGAAAATATTTCCGCAAAATTCGGCAACGGCAACCGATACGGCCTAATTGGTGCAAACGGTTGTGGCAAGTCTACCTTTATGAAAATTCTAAGCGGTAAACTTACTCCATCGTCGGGCAACGTTTCTATGGCGCCAGGCACAAAGCTAGGTATCTTGAGTCAGGACCAGTTTGCGTTTGAAGAGTTTAGCGTAGTCGATACCGTTATCATGGGTGACCGTGAACTATGGGAAGTTAAACAAGAGCGCGACGCCATTTACAGCAAGGCTGAAATGAGCGAAGAAGATGGCATGCGCGTGGCGGACTTGGAAACCCAATTTGCCGAGATGGATGGTTACACTGCTGAAGCACGCGCTGGCGATATCTTAAACTCTGCAGGCATCGACGAAAGCTATCATTTTGGTCTTATGAAAGAAGTCGCGCCCGGTAAAAAAGTACGTGTGCTTTTGGCGCAGGCATTATTTGCCGAGCCTGACATTCTGCTTCTAGACGAACCAACCAACAACTTGGATATCTACACCATCAGTTGGCTTGCTGAAGAGCTTAACAAGCGTAAGTCGACCATGCTTATTATTTCGCACGACAGACACTTTCTAAACTCTGTATGCACGCACATGGCCGATATCGACTACGGTGAACTGCGCGTTTATCCGGGTAACTACGACGACTACATTCAAGCTGCCATGCTGGTTCAAGAACAGCTTCATGCAGAGAATGCTAAGAAGTCAGCGGAAATTGAAGAGCTACAGAGCTTCGTAGCACGATTCTCTGCCAACGCATCGAAAGCGAAACAGGCCACCTCTCGTGCCCGCCGTCTTGAGAAAATTGAATTGGCTGAGGTAAAAGCGTCTAGCCGTCGTAAGCCTTACATTGTGTTTAACCAGCATAAGAAACTTCACCGCCTTGCCATCACGCTTGAAGACTTAGGCCATAGCTACCCAGATCTTCCGTTATTCGATAACGCGAACTTGCTATTAGAAGCAGGTCAGCGCTTGGCGATTATTGGTGAGAACGGGGCCGGCAAAACCACGCTTCTGAAGTGTTTGGTTAATGACATTGAACCTACCGCAGGTAGCTATAAGTGGGCTGAAAACGCTGCGATTGGCTATATTCCGCAGGACAACGCCAAATACTTTGCCGAAGATATCACTATGTTTGAGTGGATGAGCCAATGGCGCAGCCCAAAACACGATGACCTGCAAATAAAAGGTATGTTAGGACGTTTGCTATTTACGTCTGACGACTTCAACAAACGTGTGCAGGTATGTTCTGGTGGTGAGAAAAACCGTTTGCTGTTCGGAAAGCTAATGCTTCAAGACATCAACGTTTTAATGATGGATGAACCCACTAACCACATGGACATGGAGTCGATTGAAGCCTTGAACAATGCGCTATACAAGTTTGATGGCACTGTTATTTTTGTTAGTCACGACCGTGAATTCGTTTCGTCACTGGCGACGCAAATCATCGAAATTAAAGACAAGAAACTGAATCACTTCGATGGAAACTACGAAGAGTTTTTGGCGCATAAAGAAAACGCGTAATTATATATCGATGCCTTCATCAATAGATGAAGTGAGCCACATAACAAAACGGGCACTTATTTAAGTGCCCGTTTTTTGTTTCAGTATATTAAAAGCTTACTGACCAGATAAATACTTGCCAACCGCTGTCGCTAAGCGGTCAAAGTAGTTAACAATCGTATTTTTAATTGGCGCTAACTCTTGTTCTGTTATTTCATCAAAGTTATCTGGCGGTGTGAAATCTCCAACACGCTCATTTTTTAGCGCATCATCTTGAAATTCGGTAAACACTGGCAGCGTTAAGATATCAACTGGCTCGTCTAAACGCTCAATACTAACGTTAAAGCTTGCCGAAGCAATATAGTGATCGGTACCCAAAAAACTACGCGTAAACAGTCCAAACCCTTTGCTTTGATGCTCTGAACATCCATAAGTACCGCACTCGGTAATAGCCACCGTCGGCGCTTCTTCAACGATAATCACAGTGGCAATGCCTTTGTCTAACAACGATTTTCTTAACGTATTTTGTTTGTCATTGAACGACCCGTTATTTCCTTCTCCCATCACAAAATCAAGGGCGCCTGCATCGTCAACCATAGAAGAGATATCCACCGCAGTGAAACGACTGTTTTGCTCAATGGCTTTTTTGAATGTGCTATACAGCGTGTTGTTCAATTGCCAGTCGTAGCTATATTCTTTCGTAAAATTGTTAAATTTAGTGGTACCGATATGCGTGTGAGTGGGAAACTTTTTAGCGCTAACCAATACGCCAACTTTTTGTTTTGGTGGAGCAACTGGCTTGCTAACTGGCTCTTTAGTCGATTCGCCTTTCGTGGTTCCATCATTTACGCTGTCGCCATCTTGCACCACATCTTTTCGCTCTGTGCTTTCAGTTGGCGTGGCTTCCTCGCTATTAGGTTGAGAAGGAACGCTTTCGCCAGAATCCATACCTCGTTGCGTAACACACCCTGCAGCCAACATTAATACGGCTAACAGAACAGTAAACTTTGTCACAAACTTCATAACACTTCCTTATTTCAAAGCCATTTAAGTTAATACTAAATTTCTACCTAAAAGACCATTCTCATATTACTGAAAACGTGGGTCAGTGCATTGGCGGAATTAAGCAGTAAAAAGTCTGCGCGCTGACCTTCGGTAATGCTGCCTATGTCACTCGCTAGCCCCATAAATTGAGCCGGCGTGGCACTCGCCATTTTGCTCGCATCTTCTAACGTTACACCGCAATCATTGTGCGTATTCAAAACTGCACTATGCATATCTAAGCACGAGCCAGCCAGTGTTTTGCCATCTGGCGTAGTCAGTTTATCGCCATGCCTAACGATCTCGGTATTAAAAAAGTGAAGACGCTCAATATCACTGCCCACATGCGCCATGGCATCGGTAACCAACATGGCGCGGTTGGCAGTTTTCACGTTTAATGCCAACTCAGCACTTTTGCGGTGTAAGTGGTGATGATCGATAATAAAACCACAATATACTCTGTCATTAAGCAACGCGGCACCAACGGCCCCTGGCTCCCGGGAGGTTAATGCAGACATAGCGTTGTACAAATGCGTAAAGCCTGTAGCTCCCGCGTTGATAGCCGCCTGAACTTGCTCATAGCTGGCATTGGTGTGCCCAATTGCAACCACAACTCCTTCAGCAACCATTTCTTTTATGAAGCTAGTACTCACCGTTTCTGGTGCGACCGTAAGTAAGACTTTACCAATGTCTTTGCGACATAAGGTTGCAAGCTCTACGTCAGAAGGCGTTCTTATAAATTGTGCTTCGTGCACGCCCTTTTTTGCCTTGCTCAAAAAGGGCCCCTCAAAGTGAATTCCTTTTATTAACGCTTTAATGCACTCTGGGCCGCCCGCCATTACTTCCGCAATGGCATCCGCCGCCTGGGCCATTGTTGAAGCATTATCGGTAATGATAGTTGGCAACATGGACGTTGTGCCGAAACGAAGATGAGCCAGCGCCATGGTTTCTACTATAGCGGCAGAAGGGCTATGGTTAAAAAGCACACCACCACCGCCGTTCACTTGCGTGTCGAAATAACCGGGAATGAGCTTTCCGTTGTAAATACTACTGAGCTCTGCTGAGGTCGCATCGCTAATACTGACTATCTTGCCGCTATCAGCAGTAATGGTTTGGTTTTCAAGCCAACCTTTTGGCGTTAAAACCTGCTCTACAGTAATTGATTCTATCATTCGCTTTTTACTCTTTTGGCAAAGCTGATAGCGCCATATTCAGCACTTTTTAGCGGCGCTGTTAAATTAGAGGAGATAGAAGACGAAAGTAAAGGCGTGTAAACATCAGCGAGACCGCCAACCAAACATAGCGGCAATGTCGAAGCCTGATTTATCAGTGCTTCACCCAACTGATTGAGATAATCTGCTCCCCTTTGGATAAGAGATGTTGCGGCGGCACACTGGTCTCGATAAGCCTGTATAACCACTGGGGCAATATCACCAAAATTTGCAGCGTTGTAATTTGCCACCAAGGTCACTAATTGCTGAGGTGACGCTAAATTAAGGTGCTCACAAATTCGGTTCTTTAGTTCACTAACGGGCTCTACGCCGTCACAAGAAAGCAGTACATGCTTTATAGCTGATAAGCCCAACCACGCACCACTTGCATCATCGCCAACTTGCAGGCCGTAACCACCTTTGTCAGTAAATACACCCTTGTCGTAACGGGTTGCCGCTGAACCAGTACCGCAAATAATAAGGGCTCCAGACTGATTATCGTGCGCGCCCAAACAAGCGGCGTGTAAATCACTTATTACCACGGTATCGGCAAATGGGTTGTCTAACGCCAAAAAAGACTGCTTTGCTTGCGGAATATTCGCTCCTGCCAATCCAGCAGCTAGCAACACTTCTTCGCATGTAATCGGCAACGCAGCACTTTCTATTGCGTCTAACGTTGCGTCTATTACCGACCCCATTGCTTGTTCGGGGTTGGTCATTATATTTGCAGGGCCTGCCGCCCCTTCACCTAATGTATTGCCACCAATATCTTGCAACAATGCGCGGCACCGGGTGCCACCACCGTCAATACCCACTACATATTTGTAACTCACGGGTTACCTGCTTCTCTAAACTATTCAATACAACTTGTTGTGTGCACTTTACCACACCGATTTCACAGAATAACTTGCTTTCTTGCCAGTAATGCAGCTTTTCACGTTACCTGAAGGCCCTTATACCATATATGACCCTCTCCGATTGCAAGACACCGTGTTGATTTAATAACGTGATTCATTGCTGCCATATATTCGGCTTTTTCGTGAAGTCAATTGACTTCTAGCCTCGATGGTTGTTCGCATCTTGTTGTCTCATCAATCCGGCGGCCTCGAAGGCCCTTGGTATAAACTGATTTGAACAAGATGGTTATGAACCGTTAATCATCAGTACGTTGTCTTTTTGCAATATGTTGATAGGCTTTCTGTTTTAGTTTATTTACTTATCTTTGGTTTGGGTTTCATCGGCTAAGCCGCTGCTTTATTTATCAGTCCTGGCTGGTAGTCCTGTTGATAGTGCAGCATAGCCCAGGCCATTCTTACCATTTTATTAGCCAGTGCGACGCACGCTTTGTTAAAGCTCATGCGTGCTAAACAAGCCCGACACCACTCGCTCACCTTATCGGTTTTATCACCAATATGGCGCAAGGCGGCCCTGGCTCCGTTAATTATCTGGGTCCGTAAATACGTGTTCCCTCGCTTGCTAATACCCAACAATCTCGGGTTATCTCCCGTTGTATGTTGTTTGGGCACTACACCTAACCAAGCGGCTAAATGTCGGCCGCTATTAAAAGCCTGACCTTGTCCAATGCCTGCATATAAGGCGGTAGCAATCAAAGGCCCAATTCCTGTCATGCTCATTAAACGCTCGCATACAGGCTGGCTTTGTGAGAACGCTTTCAACTCCTTATCCATTTCTTTTATGTGCTCTCGCAGTTCCCGCAAATCATTGAGTAAGCCTTGAAACTGTCGGCGAGCTAACATACTCAATCCATTGTCAGCTTCTTCCAGGGTTAAAGGCAGCTCTTTCACCAAAGTCGCTACACCCCGTGCATACACAATACCGTATTCGCTCAACAAGCCTCTTATCTGATTACTCAACGCCGTTTGCTGCGCTATCATACGCTCTCTAATCCGATGCATAAGCTGGATGTCTTGTTGGTCCTGAGACTTAAACGGCACAAATCGCATCCCTTCGCGTTGTGATGCCTCGGCTATCGCCTCTGCATCATTGTAATCGTGTTTATTGCCTTTTCGGTATGCTACAACGTATTGCGGTGCTATTGCTTTGACTTCATGCCCGGCTTTCGTCAATTCCCTACACCAGTAATGGCAACTTCCACAGGCTTCCATCACTACAATGCATGGCTCCAGTTGACTAAAATAGGACAACATCTGGTGACGCCTTAATTTCTTCTTTCTGAGCACTCTGCCTGACTGATTCATAAAAACTAAATGAAAAACAGACTTGGCGATATCGAGACCTATTGTTACCTTACTCATGTGACCTTCTCCTTCTTGATAGTGATTTGAACAACCCTATCTTGGCTCATTTGAAGCCTTTATGGGAGGAGAGGGTCCATACCATTAATCCGCATAGATAATTGCCCACTCAGAAGCCGCTGCAAAAACGTACAGGTTAGCTCAATAGGCACAAGCGAATATGATCGAAGAACACAGCAGAGCAGTATCTTGATTAAAAAGGAAATTTACCTATGAATTTAAAAACCGTTATTGGCGCAATAACTCTAGCTTGTATAGGTGTTAGTTCTACTCCTGCTTTTGCACAACAAGCTGGCGCTCAACAGCCTCAGGGTTGGATGTGGGGTTTTGGCGTCGCAGCATCGCAAGATGTATATACCGACTTTGATAATCGCGTTGTTCCTATTCCTATTATCGGCTACACCGGTGAAAAGTTACGCGTTTACGGACCATTTATTGGCTATGAACTTTTTCGCGAAAGTGGCTTTACTCTTGACGCTCAGCTTGTCCCGATATTTGCAGGTTATGAAGAAGATGACAGTGCCGTATTTACAGGTATGGACGACAGAGATTTTAGCTACGCGGCCGGAGTTGGGCTTAACTACAACACGGGTAGCTGGGTTTATTCATTGTCAACCAATGCCGATATTCTTGGTAAGTTTGATGGCTACCAAGCGTCCGCCCGTATCGGGAAAAGGTTTAGAATAAATAACGTCATGATCGAGCCGTCTATAGGCGTAAACTACCAAGACAGCAATTACGTCGACTATTACTACGGCGTACGCCCTGAAGAAGCCACAGCATTTCGAAGTGCATATAACGGCGATAGCGCGCTCAATACGGAAGTACGCGTTGCCATCTCGACCCGACAGTTTCTGGGCGGCATGACCCGTTTAGAAGTTGGCGCCACCTTCTTTGACGATAGCATCAGCGATAGCCCGCTGACAGACGATGATACCGCGCTTAACGCCATGCTGGTTTATACACGCTTTTTCTAGACTATTGCTAATAGCCTACTCTACAACCGCGTGGATAGATTAAATACAAGGTGCTAGCATCAAAAAGCCCTCATGTAAGAGTAATGCCGATCAGTTAAGAAAATTTTCATGATCGGTTGACCGATCTTTTTAAGGCTTCAAAATCCGATATCAGTCTCTGGTATCGGATTTTTTAATGTCTTTACTTACAAACCTCGATGAAACATTCAGCCATGCAGAAGATTTAAATGCCATCGATAAACTGATGTCGTTTGTTGACCCTGAACTTCTTCAGCAAGCCTATGAGCTATCAGGTGTGGCGACTGTCAGACGTCGCCGTTTGCCTTTAGATTCGGTAGTGTTAACCATTGTCGGCATGAGTCTTTTTCGTAACGATCCTGTCTGGGACATCGCGAATAAACTCAATGTTTCGCTTCCAGGTAAAAACCGCTTTGTTGCTCCGAGTGCAGTGGTACAAGCCCGCCAAAGGTTGGGTGATGATGCTGTCGGTCACGTCTTCAAATTGATGGCACAGCGGGCATTCACTGAATATGCCTTTGAACAGTGGTGTGGTTTAAATGTACTGGCGGTTGACGGCGTAATGTTCCGTACTCAGGATACTGCTGAGAACCTTGATGCATTTGGTTGTGACCGGAATGCTAAGGGTGATAATCCGTACCCACAGGTACGCATGTGTAGTCTGATGGAAACGTCCAGCCACCTTCTGTTGGCCAGTGAATTTGACAGCCGGGATGTGGGAGAGATGTCTCTTGCACAGCGGCTTGTTCCTTCGGTTCCCGATAACTCTCTGACCCTTTTTGACAGAGGGTATTATTCGCTGGGGCTACTGTACTTGTGGATGACTAAAGGCGTTAATACGCACTGGATGCTCCCCGCCCGTAAAGATTTACAGTATACTGTGAGACATCAACTCAGCGAGGATGATGCTGTTATCACGCTTAAAACCTCTCCTCAAGCCAGGAAGAAATTTGATGGTTTACCCGAAACCATTGAAGCGAGACTGACCCGCTACAAAGTAGATGGAAAGTCTTACCGCGTGCTCAGTTCAATGGTCGATGCAATGCAGTTTCCCTACGAAGAAGTTGTCAATGTGTATGTTCAACGCTGGGAAATCGAACTGGGCTTCAGAGAAATGAAACAGACACTACATCAGGCAAAACTGACACTGCGCAGTAAGAAACCTGAGATGGTTCGACAGGAACTCTGGGGGCTGTTGGTAGCCTACAACCTGATTAGAATGATGATGCTGGATGCCGTAAAAGACATGCCGGCATTATCTCCTTCCCGCCTTAGCTTCGGTCTCTGTATGAGACATATCATTGTATTCTTCCTGACCACATTGCCGGAGACAGTAACTAAACTGCCCGCTCACTATGAATACCTAATGGAATCGCTGACGATGATGAGGCTCCCTGACAAACGACCTGACAGGTATTACCCCAGAGTAGTGAGGAAAAGACCGACTAAATACCCCACAAAGAAAAATGCCAGTCAGCTTAACTGACTGGCATTACTCATGTAAGAGGGCTTTTTAATATTGAGTTGATGCGTTTCGCTACGCGGGCTTTTTAAACGCTAGCGTTTCCCACAGTGGTACCGTAGACAAACTATGTTTATAGCTGCCAGATGTCTCTTTGGTGCTGTAAGACAAATAAATCAGCGTTTTTGAGTCGGCATCGTAAATTCTTCGAAGCTTCATGTTTTTGAAAAACACGCTCTTAGATTTTTTAAAAATTACTTCACCTGAATCTGACTTATCAATGGCGTTTAACATCTCAGCCGTAATAGGGCCGGTTTGTCTGCACGCGATTGAACTGTCTGATGGGTCCGACAAATCAAGGTTCGCTTCAATACTTGAAATATGGCAGGTTACACCTGTCACGATGGGGTCTTGAAGCGCATCAATTTTAATGTCTTTTGTGGTAAAAAGACCAAGAGACACATCGCCCACTTCGCTGTCGCTACAGCCTGCCAACGTAAACACCGACGCGGCGAGTAAACCCAACACAGTGCTTTTCGCAAAAGAGCCGCTCTTAAATCTGCCTTTCATAGAAGTATGATTCATAGAAGTACGAGCCTCGTATGAACTTAACCAACGTCCATTTGTTTTCATATCATTCCCACCTCTACTCTATTGATGATCTTTATTTGTTTACTCGAAATACCGAGCCTGTGATCATTTTAGCCTAACAGGTTTAACTGTGTCTTATCCATAAGGTCGTGCTGCTTAATAAGTTGCTTTGCCTTTTCAATGTCTGGCGCAAAATAACGGTCTTTGTCGTAAAACGGCACTTGGTCTCTTAGTAGCTGCATCAACACTTGGAGCTTTTCGCTGGTTTTAAACGGCTTCCTGAAATCTAACCCTTGGCAGGCCGCTAACCACTCAATGGCCAATATACCTGCCACGTTATCGAAAATATCTCGTAAACGCCTCGCGGCGAAGGTAGCCATAGACACGTGGTCTTCTTGGTTCGCAGACGTAGGCAACGAATCGATAGATGCGGGGTGCGCCAGGGTTTTGTTTTCACTAGCAAGCGCCGCACAGGTAACCTGCGCAATCATGAAGCCCGAGTTTACCCCACCATTTTCAACTAGAAACGGTGGCAAACCACTTAAATGCGTATCAATCATTAACGACATTCTGCGCTCCGACAGTGCGCCAATTTCAGATAGTGCAATAGCCAGCATATCTGCCGCCATCGCCACGGTTTCCGCATGAAAGTTTCCGCCAGATAGAATATCGCCAGTTGACGTATCATCGTCATCATTATTTTCAACAAAAACCAACGGGTTGTCGCTTACCCCATTAGCTTCCACCACCAAAATCTCTTGGGCATAGCGCATTTGCTGTAAACACGCTCCCATCACCTGTGGCTGGCAACGCAGAGAGTACGGGTCTTGTACTTTTTCACATCGTTGATGTGAATGACCAATCTCTGAGGTGTCTAGCAATGTTCTAAACGCAGTGGCCACATCGCTCTGGCTTTTGTGGCCACGCACTTCGTGGATCCGCGCGTCGAACGGCACGCGGGAACCTAACGCGGCCTCAACAGTAAGCGCACCAATACCAATAGCACTATGAAGCGCATTTTCAGTATAAAACAACCCCTGAAGTGCAAACGCTGTCGAGGCTTGCGTGCCGTTTAACAGTGCTAAGCCTTCTTTGGGTGCCAGCGCAATTGGCTGCATACCCGCAATTTCAAGGGCTTGGGCTGCACTAATTCTCTCTCCTTTATAAAACGCTTCCCCTTCCCCTAACAGCACCACACTCATGTGTGCTAAAGGCGCTAAGTCGCCGCTGGCGCCTACCGAGCCTTTTTCAGGAATGGCGGGATAAACCTGTGCATTAAACAAGGTAATGAGCGCTTCTATTACGCTGAGGCGAATGCCAGAGTAGCCACGGGCCAAGGAGTTAATTTTTAACAGCATGAGCAGGCGCACAGTATCTTCTTGCATAAAGTCGCCCGTACCGGCCGCGTGCGATAACACAATACTGCGCTGTAATAGCTCTAACTCATCAACATTAATACGGGTATTAGCCAACAAACCAAAGCCAGTATTGATACCATAGACCGTACGGTTCTCTTTAATAACGTTAAGCACCACACGCTCAGCGGCATTTATAGCGGGTATAGCACTTTCATCTAACGATAAATGAACGTGGCTTCGATGTACTTCCCGTAACTGATCTAACGTCAATGTACCTGGCACAAGATTAAGTTGCTTAACACCACCGTTTTCAGTAAAAAAAGACGAATGCGACATGACTATTTCTCCCCGCCAAAGCTTTTGTTCGAGCTTGAATGAGTGCCTGTTCTATCGGGGATTTGGTTATTAGCCACGCTATTGACCATGGGAAGATCCAAGCTGTGCTTGGCAGCACAGTCTTTTGCAATGTCGTAGCCTGCATCTGCATGACGCATTACGCCCGTGGCAGGGTCGTTATGAAGAACCCGAGCAATACGCTCAGCCGCTTCGTCCGTACCGTCACAAACAATCACTACACCCGAGTGTTGGCTAAAACCCATTCCTACACCGCCACCATGATGAAGGCTTACCCAGGTTGCACCACCCGCTGTATTTAATAGGGCGTTCAGCAGCGGCCAGTCCGAAACGGCATCTGAACCATCGAGCATGGCCTCGGTTTCTCTATTGGGTGAAGCTACCGAACCAGAGTCGAGATGATCCCGTCCAATCACAACTGGCGCGCTTAGCTCGCCACTGCGAACCATTTCATTAAAGGCAAGCCCCAGCTTTTGTCTTTCACCCAGCCCCACCCAGCAGATACGCGCGGGCAGACCTTGAAATTGAATGCGTTCTTTGGCCATATCTAGCCAGTTATGTAGATGGGGGTTGTCGGGTATAAGCTCTTTAACTTTAGCGTCCGTTTTATAGATATCTTCCGGATCGCCTGACAGCGCAGCCCATCTGAAAGGCCCTATGCCTTGACAAAAAAGCGGTCGTATATAGGCAGGAACGAAACCTGGGAAATCGAACGCATGCTCAATACCCTCTTCTAGCGCCATTTGTCTAATGTTGTTGCCATAATCAAGAGTAGCAGCGCCAGCTTGTTGGAAACCAAGCATTGCTTTAACTTGCAGCGCCATCGACTGTTTAGCACTTTTCACAACACCCGCTTCGTCTTTTTTACGCTGCGCCTCAGCTTGATCTAGCGTCCACCCCACTGGTAGATAGCCATTCAACGGATCGTGCGCACTGGTTTGGTCGGTCACAACGTCGGGAATAATCCCTTTCGCTAGCATATCGGGAAATACTTCAGCAACATTGCCGAGCAATCCTATTGATACAGGCTTCCCAGCTTCTTTGGTTTCCTCAAGTAGTTGCATGGCTTCTTCTAACGAATGCGCTTTTTTGTCCAAATAGCCCGTGCGAATTCTGAAATCTATGCGAGTTTCATCTACCTCCACAGCTACCATTGAAAAGCCAGCCATGGTTGCAGCTAAAGGCTGTGCTCCGCCCATACCGCCCAAGCCACCAGTCAAAATCCAGCGTCCTTCAGCGCTTCCTTCAAAATGCGTTTTGGCCACGCTCACAAACGTTTCATAAGTCCCCTGAACAATGCCTTGCGAGCCTATGTATATCCATGACCCTGCGGTCATTTGCCCGTACATCATCAAACCTTCTTTATCCAGAGCGTTAAAGTGCTCCCAGTTTGCCCAATGCGGTACAAGGTTAGAATTAGCAATTAACACACGAGGTGCATTTTCGTGAGTGGGAAATACCCCAACAGGTTTGCCTGATTGAACCAGCAACGTCTCATCAGTATTTAAGCGCTTGAGTACTTCTACGATTTTGTCGTAAGACGCCCAGTCACGGGCCGCACGCCCAATACCGCCGTAAACCACCAGATTCTGCGGATGCTCCGCAACGTCTGGATCCAGGTTATTCATTAACATGCGAAGCGGCGCTTCAGTTTGCCAGCTCTTCGCATTTAGCGTACTGCCTCTTGGGGCACGTATTTCTCTTGTAGGGTCGAGGCGTTTCATAAACTTCTCCTAGGCATATTCTTACGTTTGCCGATTTGTTTTTTATTAGGAAGTGTCATCTTTTTAGAAAGCAATGAGTTGCTAGCGCTTTTGGCGCAATGACACTTAGAACTCCAAGTGTCCTCCCAAGCGGTATCGACTACCTGGGTGATACAGCACCGCGTGGCTAACCACTGCGCTTGAACTCGCTTTTGGACTATTATTCACGGATGTATCTGACGTCGCCTTTAAACCGTTCTTTATCTGAGCATTCGCCGTTGACGACTCGCCAATATTGCTCTCATCGCTGGCTATTGTGCTGGGCACTCGAGAGAAGGTTCGTCGCGTAATTTTCAGGCACGGCTCTTTAGGCTTAATCAATAGTGCTTGTGCAATATCTTTTTCAACAACCACAGCTTCTACGCTGTGATCGGCTTGTGAAAGGGGCGCGACCTGATTCAAATAAAAGTTTGCAGTTTGAGCTTTAAAATCTTTATCTAAATAGTCGTTAATCCACGCTGGGTTAACCCACCTATCTTCATACTGAACAGGTAAGTTGTTCTCGCAGTGTACGATAATGCTATGAAATACTGGCTCTCCCACATCGATACCCAGTCGTTGAGCAATAGCGTCACTGGCTGGCGAGGTTTCCAACACTAATATCTCGTTAGTGTATCTATGCCCCCGCTGCTCTATTTCATCGCGAATGCTTTTGATCTCAAGCATTGAGCTCATAGGGCGACTATCTGACACAAACGTGCCTATCCCCTGGCTGCGCATTAAAATGCCCTCGTCCACCATTTCACTTAACGCTCTTCGCGCAGTCATCCGGCTTACACCATGCTGCTGGGCAAGTTGGTTTTCTGAAGGCACTTGGCTACCCGGTTTCATCTCACCACTTTCGATGGCATCCAAAATTGCTGTCTTAATTACTCTGTACCGAGGTTGCATATCGTGGCCATTCACAACTAAATTGTTAATAATATGCTAACAGCATACTTGTATATACAAGTATGCACAAGTACACTGAACTCAAAATTTACACTGCGTTTCAGTAAAGATTCTGGTCAAAGCCAGACAAAGAACAAGACGACCAGTTAGACGAAAAACCAGACAAGAGGTGGCTTAGAGTGGAGCACGTTATGGGTTATCAGTACGACACGCTTATTTACAATGTTCGCATTGCGTCTATGCAAGACAACAAGTTGCCCTATGGCGAATTACCGCCACACGCCATTGCCATAAAAGACGGCAAAATTGCTGCGTTACTTCCTTGCGATGACTCACTAGACGAAGTGTTTGAGCAAGCCAAAAGCGTAATAGATGCCACTACCCTAATTCCCCAAAATGAAGGTTCAACGCCCAAACACCCGTGGCTATTGCCTGGCTTCATCGATTGTCATACGCATCTAGTGTATGGCGGCAATCGCGCCGAAGAATTCGAAATGCGATTGCAAGGCGCAAGTTATGTAGAGATTGCGCAGCGCGGCGGTGGTATTAAAGGGACGGTTGAAAAAACTCGACGCTCTGACGAAAACACCCTGCTTCACACTGCGATAAAACGCGCAAAGCGACTGTGCGAAGAAGGTGTTACCACCATTGAAGTCAAATCAGGTTACGGGCTGGATTTAGACACTGAAGTGCGCATGTTACGCGTGGCTAAATCCCTTGAGCAGCATCTTCCTGTGAGTATTAAAACTACCTATTTAGGCGCTCACGCCCTGCCCAATGAATTTGCTGACGACTCAGAAGGATATATCGATTTCATTTGCAACGAGGCACTTCCTCACATTGCTTCGCAAAACTTGGCTGACGCCGTTGATGTATTTTGTGAAACTATCGGTTTTTCAACTTCACAAACAGAACGGGTGTTTTGCTGCGCACAGCAGCACGGTTTACCCATTAAAGCTCATGTAGAACAGCTTAGCGACAGCAAAGGCGCAGTGCTAGCAGCTAAGTACGGCGCACTATCGGTAGACCACATCGAATATTTAGCTGACAGCGATATTCCCTTACTTGCCCAAAGTGGCACCGTTGCCGTACTTTTACCAGGCGCTTTTTATTACCTAAGTGAAGTTCAAAAGCCGCCGGTAGACGCTCTAAGGGCGCACAATGTGCCCATGGCCTTAGCCACTGACTTTAATCCAGGTAGTTCGCCGTTAGCCTCAATCCTTACCGCGATAAATATGGGGTGTGTGCTGTTTCAACTTACGCCAGAAGAAGCGCTACGCGGTGCTACTGCTCACGCGGCTAGCGCACTCGGGCTGCACGACCGAGGTGTTATTGAAGCAGGCAAGCTTGCTGACTTAACGCTGTGGGATATCGAAACGCTGGCAGAGCTCGCCTATTGTATTAATGGGCACCGCCCCGTTGCGGTGTTTAAGGAAGGTAAACATGTTTAAGTGGCAAGGCAGAATAGACAGTGAAGACGGCATTGAGGGCCTACGTTGGCATCAAAAAGTTAACGAACTTGAAGTGGGCGAAGATAATTCATTAGCCAACGCCGTTACCCTTGTTGGTTTTGAAAGTGATTTAGGTGTGGCATTTAACAAAGGCCGCGTAGGTGCAGCGGCTGGTCCAAACGCTATTCGCCAGGCACTGGCAAACTTACCCTGGCACTGGCCAAGCGCAGCATTGGCTGATTTAGGGAATGTTACCGCTAAAGAGAACTTAGCCCAGGCACAAACCCAATATGCCGACGCCATTTGTTATGCGCTCAAGCAAAATGATGGATTGGTCATTGGGCTGGGAGGGGGACATGAAATTGCATGGGGTAGCTATCAAGGGGTTTTCAATGCTAAGCCCGAAAGCGCCCGCATTGGAATTATTAATTTCGACGCCCATTTTGATTTAAGAAAGCCTTCACCAAACACCAGTTCAGGTACGCCGTTCAGGCAAGTGTATGATCACTGCCAGCTACACGACACACCGTTTCATTACGCTTGTTTGGGCGTATCGAAAGCAGCCAATACACCAGCGCTGTTTAACTTTGCCAATACGTCCAACACGCGCTATTTAACCGATGTGGCGTTAAATGATGAATCACTGTGTATGCAGCGAATAGATGAGCTACTATCTCCAATGCTAAAAGACATCGATGAGCTTTACGTCACTGTATGTTTAGATGCATTTCCAGCAGCACAAGCACCTGGCGTTAGCGCGCCCAGTGCATTGGGAATATCCCCCACACTTGTTATCAACACGCTACACTTTTTAGCACAGCACCAAAGTACTTATGGGTATCAATGGAGACTGTGTGACGTTGCGGAAATGAACCCCAATTATGATATTGATAGCCGCACAGCAAAGCTGGCTGCACGGCTAATTTTTGAAGCAGTAGATGCAATAAACTCGCACATTTAACGAGTTAACGCTTTAACGTTTGACGCTTTTATGTTTACTGGCCGCCTGCCCTTTCACATGCAGCGGCGGTAAACAAGACATCAGTGGAACTATTTAATGCTGTTTCAGCAGAGTCTTGCAGTACGCCAACAATAAAGCCCACTGCAACCACCTGCATAGCCACTTCATTGGGTATATTAAACAGGCTACAGGCAAGCGGAATAAGCAGTAGCGAACCACCTGCAACACCTGAACTTCCACATGCTGATACCGCAGCGATAACGCTTAACAATACAGCAGTAGGGAAATCTACAGAAATTCCCAAGGTATTAACCGCAGCTAGCGTCAACACGGTTATTGTGATTGCAGCCCCAGCCATATTAATCGTGGCGCCTAACGGAATAGATACCGAATAGGTGTCTTCATCAAGCTTTAAGCGTTTACACAGCGCCATGTTTACCGGAATATTCGCCGCCGAACTACGGGTGAAAAACGCCGTAATACCGCTTTCTTTCAGGCATTTGAACACCAAAGGATAAGGGTTCTTTTTGGTTGCCAGAAATACTAACAAGGGATTGGTCACAAGTGCGATAAATAGCATCGCGCCAATCAGTACCGTTAGTAAATGAGAGTAACCAAGCAATGCTTCAAAGCCCGTTGTAGCAATGGTATTAGCTACCAAGCCGAAAATACCGAAGGGCGCGAGTTTAATAACAAAACCCACCACGGTTGTTACGCTATCTGCCATATTTTGAAGTAGCGCTTTCGTTGCCTCGCTAGCATGACGTAGACCTAAACCTAGGCCTACAGCCCACGTGAGAATACCAATGTAATTTCCATTTACTAATGCATTTACCGGATTATCTACCATGTTATAAAGCAAAGTAGTAAGGACTTCCGACACACCTTTCGGCGCAGCTTGGCTAACATCTGAAGTCACTAAGCTTAAGCTTGTAGGAAAAGCAAAGCTTGCCAACACGGCGGTGAGCGCGGCCAGTAGTGTGCCCATCAAATAAAGCACAAGCACGGGTTTGATAAAGGTTTGCTCGTTTTGCTTATGGTTGGCAATGGATGCCATGACCAAAACAAAAACCAATAAAGGAGCTATTGCTTTTAAGGCTTTTACAAATAAGTTACCCAATAGCCCTGCTGATTGAGCAGCTGAAGGTGAAAAACTCGCTATCGCAATACCGCATACGATACCAATGATAATTTGCAGTACCAAACTGCCATTCATGTAGCGCTGAAACAGGCTGGGGCGTGACGTTGAATCCATAAATGTTGGTCCATTATTATTTTGACGACGCACCATAAAGGATAACGTTACACAAATGAACCTGTTTGGTCTTAGTTACTCGCAAATAACCGTATGCTTGCCGTTTATAAGGGTTTACATGCCTTCAAGTATCTTTTGCGTATAAGACGTCCACTGGTAAAGAGGAAGTTCTCCATCAATATAATAGTCTGGCTGAATGCCTACCCCATCAATGGCCATATGCGGAATGCGTAAACTTTTAGTCAGGCTGTAATACAAAGTAAAAGTACCGCTCGGCGAATCAGTTTGATACATGTTAGAAATATCGAGTACACCTGCGGTAGTTTGCCCAAACAGCTTTACTTTTTTGCTTTGTTTAGCCACCAGTAAGAACTGCTCAGCGGTGCTGCCATTACTTGAATCAACAAGTACGCCAATACTCTTCGGCAAGGGTTCAATTTTGTCGAATGTCTCCACCGTTACGTCTTCATCAATATTGATGTAGCTGCCGATGTGTTGATTAAGAATGTCGTACCCGTCTTTTGCCCATTGCTTTTCTTCTTCACTAAAATGAGGGTTTTGCAAAAAGCCAAGCATTCTAGAATTGTTAAGCTCGGTAGATAAGTATTCCATGCCTACAGTGCGAATAGGGTTAGTGTATAAAATAGGGAGTAAAGACGCATAGCTTACGTCACTACCACCACCGTTTCCTCGGATGTCGATAATGAGGTTTTCAGTTTTTAAAATCGTGTCTAGGTGCTTAGCGATAACCGCGTCGATGTCTTTTTTGAAGGCATGATCGAAAGCCGGTATGCGAACTAACACAGTGTTCTCTGAAACTTTCTCGAATAGCGGAGCCTTTGTACTTAGTAGGCGAACATAGCGTGTTATTTCAGGCGACGATTCTTGTCGCGGTTCCTCTCGCGACATAACGATAAAGCTATTGCCCAACACCACTTCATTGTTACCTAAGAGTGTCATTGTATCGATTTGTCGGGCGGAGTGATCGCCCATAAAAAACGTCACTTTTGCAGTATTGTTGTCTTCAGGGTCATTAACGATGAACTTTACTTGTCCCGCCTTCCATGAAGGGTTGGTACTTTCAACGATATAAGCTTTATGGACATTGCCCTCTTTTTTTTAAGGCAACCGTATAGCTTGAGAATTGCCAAATCCCCTCAAGAGTTTCGTCACGTTGGCTTTTCAAATGTTGTTTAAATGCCGATAAGTCGAAATCATGCACTACCGATTCGCGTACCGCTTCCTCTGAGCCATTCGTATTTAACGCAAGACCAATGTGCCCCTTGCGAAAAAATGTAAGCCAGTCGCTAAGCACTGTGTGGCATTGCGCTTCGCTTTTCGCGCTTTGTACTCGCGCCAAAATCGCACTATTGTGGGCCGAATAAAGGTCCTGCCCTTTTTTCTCGACGCTATATTGAAAACCGGCATCGTTGTTTTCAAACGTGCTTTTTAGCCATGCAAACTCACTTTCACACTGAAAGGTACTACCAAACGTACAGAAAGAGGCAAAAAGAGGGAATATCGCAAATCGTTTCACTAAATATGATGTCCATATCTACTTTTAATAATGATAAAGTATCATAAAACCATGATCTTGCGAGCATTTACCGCGCATATACTTGTAAGCAAACGTTTAAGCTACTAATCCCTAAAGCGGTGAGTTCACCCCACCGCATAAGTTTTTTCTAGCGCACTTAAGCCTACACCGTTGCGTTTAATCACTTTAAGCTGAGTAGGAATACGCTCTTTCATGGCTTCAATATGGCTTATCACACCAATCATTTTTCCGCTGGCATTTAAGTTGTCCAGTGCATCAAGCGCCACATCCAAAGTTTCAGCATCAAGGGTGCCAAAGCCTTCATCTAAAAACAGCGAATCGATACTGGTCTTGTGACTGACCAAGTCAGATAAAGCTAATGCCAGTGCAAGGCTCACTAAGAAACTTTCTCCGCCAGACAGGGTTTTTGTGTCTCGCACCACGTCACCTTGCCAGGTGTCTAATACACTTAAACCCAACCCTTCGTTTTCTTTTCGAATTAGCTGATAGCGACCGTATAATTTATCAAGCTGCTGATTAGCAAGCTGCACTAAGTTGTCCAGAGTAAGCCCTTGAGCAAAACGTCTGAATTTGTCGCCGCTGGCCGAACCAATTAACGAGTGCAGGTAAGTAATATCGTCGTAATAGGCCTCAAACGCGGCCATCTCATCCACAAGCTGCTGCTGCCTTTCGCGGGCTTGATTGTTAGCGCTTAGCTGCTGTTCTATTTGCCCTAAAGACGATAACAGCGTGTCACGCTGCTGAGCTTGCTGGGTAATTTTCGTATCGAGCCACTGTGCACCGTGCTCTTCTAACTCGCTCTGCCACTGCGCTGCATTAGCATGGGCTTTTAGAGATTGTTGGGTAGCTAGCGCGTTTTCTAGCTTTAAGTCCGCTTGTTGTTTTTGCTGAGTTAATCGCTTTTGCAGTTCAAGTAAGGTGTTGCGGGTATCTTCGTCTAAAAGCGCATTACTAAACGCTTGCTCATCGGCAAATGGGCTGCTCGCCAACTGACGGCTAAAGTGCTCTGTTGCCTCTGTAAATGCTTGCTCTTTTTCGTTTAGTTGTTCATTAAGCTGGGCAATTTCGGCTTCTAAACGAGACAATATAGTGTCCGTTTGTTGTAGACGAGATTTGCATTCATTTACGTTTCGCTCAGCCTTTTCTTGGACGGCGTTTGCCTTATTTCTGGTTTCAGCAATATCCCCTTCTGGGAATACGGTTGAGCGCGAGTCTCGCAGCGCCTTTAAACTATTATCTAGCTGCACAAGCTCTTCAGATACGCCCTTAAGCTGATTTTCAGCGCTTTCGATATCACGATTGACCACAAGCAAGGTGCTACTTACCCCTTGCAACTCATCTTTAAGTTTGGCGTGTAGCTGATGATTGTGTTTATAAGTTTTAAGCGCTTCGGCTTTTTCATTTAACCACGTGGTAATTCCATCAATAGACAGGTTGTGAATGTCAGCACCGTGCGCCGTCATAGTCTCGCTTAGCGCTAAAATACTATTATTAATCCCTTGGGTTTTGTTCTCCAGCTCTACATTGCGTTCGGTGAATTGTTTTTCCAAGGTTTCGCGCTGCTGCAGAGAAACTGCAAGTTCTGACTGTTTGGCTTGTAGCAACTGTTGCGAATCATTTTTAGCCTGCAATGCAGTATTCAAAGCTTGCTCGCACTCTTCTAAACGGGTTAATTGGGCACTAATATCATCGAGACGAGTTTTAAACTCCTGGGTAAATTGAGCGACGCTTTGCGAAGTATTAATGTCGACCTTTTCAAAGCTCGGTATATCAGCGCTAAGTACGCTTGAAATCTGCTGCCACTTTTCTAGCAGCGCATCTCGTTGCCCGCTTGCCTGTTCTAGCTGCTTATTAACCTGAGCAAGAGTGAATTCAGTTTGTGTAACACTTTCTTTTGCCCGCGCCCCTTGCAGCTCAATATCATCTAACTGCTGCTTTAAGCTATCTCGCTTTTGGATAGTTTCAGGTACATCAATAACCACGCTAGACGTGGTGTGCTCGTTTGCCCCACAAACAGGGCATGGCTCGCCACTTTTTAACTGTGCGCGCAGGTGCGCCACTTCAGCATCCAAGGCGATAAGCGCCTCTATGACTTTTAAATTACTACGAGTTTGCTTGTAAGCATCAACCAAGGCTTGGCGGTCAGATTGCTGCTGTGCTAGTTGCTTCGCTAAGTCCTCTTTTTGCGCACCCAGCGATACTTTCTCTTGTTCTAGTGCCAAATATTGCTGTTGAATATGCCCTATCTGTAATACGTTATCCCAATGATGAAGCTTGGTATCACGCTCTTGCTGAAGACTTGCTTTACTGGTTGCATTAGCACTATTAGTATCACTTGGTTTGTCAGATAGCGCGGCCTGAAGTGCCTTTTCGCACTTGGCTACTTGCGCGTTTTTGTCATCGAAGGTCTGCGTTAACGCGCTTAACGACTCATTTGTTTTTGCGATAGCGTCATCTAGGGATGAAAGCGCCTGACGATGATTATTTACGCTTTGTGTCAGTGTTTCTAACTGCTTTTTATCATGTTCAATATGGCGCGCCGTTTCACTCCAGCCACTTATAAATTCCGCTATACCGCTAAGTGATTGATGTTCACGTAAGTAGGTTTCCAGTTCACCAAGCTTGGTCTTGTTATCTGCCGAAGCGTTTTCGATTTCTGTGCGCTTTAGCGTTAACGCGTTTATTGACTGCCTTAAACGTGCCGCGTTTTCGTTTGCTTTTTGCTGTTCAGTAGTGAGCTGCGCTATTTGGTTATCTAGCGGAACTACCTGCTCATTTATGCGCTTTTCAAGCTCACTGCTTTGTTGCTTTGTAAGCGCTAGCGCTTGTTCAGCGTTGGTTACTTCCAAACTGAGCTGTGCCTTTTGCGTTTTTAAGTCTGGCAACTGGGCAGCTTTCTCTTCAAGCCTTTCTTTATAACGGGTTACGTCTTGCTGAAGCCCGTTTCTTTGCAAAAATGGCAGGCGAAGCTTTTCAGCTGGCTCACTTTGGGTTAGAAGGTCAAGCTCTTGTTTTGCCTCATCAATGGCGTTATCCGCGGTCTGCTGCGCTGCACTGGCTTCTTTAATGGAGAGCTCATTGGCGTTAAACGCTTGTTGCCACTGCTGTTGCTTTTGCAGTTCAGCAAGTGTTTGGTTAAACGCTGAAACTTGGCTCTTGGTTTGTGCTTGCCCTTCTTCAAGCTGGGCGATTTGCTCGTCGCTAAGCAAGGTTACGCCTTCCAGCTTTATCGCGAATTCTTTTTTCTTTTGTTTAGCGTCACTAAATTGCTGATGTACTGCCTGTGATATCTGCCCGTAAATTTCAGTGCCAGTTAACTCTTCAAGCAGCTCGGCTCGGTCGGCCTCGTTAGCATTTAAAAACGCAGCAAAATCCCCTTGCGACAACATCATGGACTTGGTGAAACGGGCAAAATTAAGGCCAGTCAGCTTTTCAATCTCTTCGCTTTTCGGCCTAACTTGGGTAGCCAATACCTTACCGCTTTCAACTTCGGCCAGCTCAACATCAGCACTTTGCAGGTTACCGTCAACTTTCCCTCTGGCCCGACGCATACTCCAAAACGCACGGTATGCTTTCCCCTTAATATCAAACTCAACCTCCGCCAAACACTCCGCCGTGCCGCGGGTCATGATGTCGTTGTTAGACGTTGAAATTGGCCCCAAGCGAGGGGTTTGGTGATAAAGCGCTAAACAAATAGCATCAAGTAGGGTGGTTTTACCTGCCCCTGTTGGGCCAGTTATGGCAAATAGGCCATTGTCGATAAACGGCGACTGAGTGAAATCTATCTTCCACTCCCCTTTTAGGGCGTTTAGATTTTTAAGGCGTAAGGTCAGTATTCTCATTGTATTACACGCCTTTATTTTCTGTTGTGTTTGCCAATGAGGTCTCTACTGGTGCTTCAGCATCTTCATCATTGGTGTGCACTTGCTCTACTGCTTCATTGAACAGCTGCCTTATCCGGTTTATGCGTGAAGCGCTTTTTTCTGAACCGGCTTGTTCCATTGCTCGGGTGCTTTGGTCGTCATCTAGCAGGGTTGCTTGTGCCGACTCAGTTGGTGCCGACTCACTTGTTGGATTATCTTCTATGCTCTCCAGTGCCAAACGCGCTTCAAATACATCGTTTACCGATAGTTCGCTAAGCTGGACGTTTTGCTTTTCTGTTAGGCTATTTACTGTGCGCTTACGCTTGCGTTTCAACTGTAAAATTTCAGCGTTTTTCCCTTCTAACAAGCCCTGAATACGCTGCTGTAGATCAGTCAGATAGTCTTCTGTTTCAACTTCAATGCATAACCACACTGGGTCTTTAGAGCTAATGGCGTTATCCGTTGCGCTAACGGTTTTATTAAACTCGCTAAGGGCTTTATCCACTTCGCTAACGGCATCATCTGTTTGAGAAGCTAACGTGATGGCATCGCTTTTATTAATGGCCGCCTCAATCGCTTTTAAGTCGCCTTTTATTACTTCCATGGCCTGAAAGCGCGGTACCGGAAGCGTTGAGATAGTAGGCGTTGTGCTTTCAGATTCAAACGTTACCAACACCACTTGCTTTTGTGTGTTTAGTTCATCAAAACTTAGCGGTATTGGCGAGCCTGAGTAGCGAATGTGTTCTGTTTTAGCGACTTTCTGTGGCCTGTGAATATGCCCAAGTGCAATGTAATCGGCGGGCGGAAACCCTTTGGCGTCAAAGCCTTCAAGGGTGCCAATGTAGATATCGCGTACACTTTCTGACTGACTCACGCCTAAAGCGGTTAAGTGCCCTGTAGCAATAATAGGAATAGCAGCGCTATTTTTACTGCCCTCCTCTCCTTGTTTTTCTTCAATTGAAGCGCGCAGTGACAAGGCTTCATTATAAAGCGCCCCATAATGCTGCTTTATCGCATCGCCAAGCGCTTGACGCTTGTCAGTGCCGCTTTGCCCTGCCTCACTGACAAGCACATCACGCGGGCGAATAAAGGGTACGGCACACATTACGGCACTGGGCTGCCCCTTGCGATCGTTAAGCGTAATGACTTGTTCACTCAATTCGCCGTATGTACTGGCAATTACGTGGCTATTTAAGTATTTCAGTAGCGCCTTACTTTCGTTCAATACCGATACTGAATCGTGATTTCCCCCCAGCACCACCAATGTGCACTGCATCCCCTGAAGTTCACCGATAAACGCATGGTAGAGCTCTCTGGCGTAGCTAGGCGGCGTGCCCGTGTCAAACACATCACCCGCGACAATAATCGCATCTATTTGATGCACTTCTACTTGTTGAAGAAGCCATTTAAGGAAAGCGGCGTGTTCGTTTTTGCGACTTTTCGTAAAAAAACTCTGACCTAAGTGCCAGTCAGATGTATGCAATATTTTCATGTAGAAGTGAACCAGGCTTGTTGCATTGGAGATAGAGAAACGCATTCGGCGCAATGGCGCTGCTGCTATGGAGTGTCGATGTTGATCAACGCATCATACAGCAACTATAGAGATTTTGTGGTTTTATGACAATGGATTGATAGCGTAATTGTTCGTTTGAAATAGTTATTTCTGCGTACTGCTCATCGAGAAAACTGGTGTCATAAAGCATACACTGTGGAAAATGCTAGCTCGCTTTGAATAGAGGCCGAGGTAAGCGCAAATTAAACAGGCTGATAAATATTATCCCAGTAGTCATCAAGTATCTTCACAGCATCGTTAAGCGCCCGCGCCACAAAAATATCGCCGTATTGTTCGACTAGTTCCATGTCCATCAGCTTACTAATAGCGTCAGTAACGTCGAAATCGAGCGCACAATCAAGCTCTTCTGAAAAGTAACTTTCTATCACACTATCAAGAGTTGCTAATGTCATGCCGCCCGCGGCAATCTCTTTTTCTGAACGTGATGTGCCAAATGCGGCGGAGTTTTCAGAAAAGGCTTCACTACACTTCAGCAAAAATGTGTAGGCCAACAGTGCTTCCTTGCAGTCTTCTTCCTCTGCTGCACCAATTAACGTATGAAACACGCCTGCATTATTGTCTAAATTTTTAAAATAGAGATTGTCAGACAAGGCTTTCATAAACCTGATTTTTCTGTTTTTAAACTTTGTCCATTCATTAAAGATAAAGCTGCCGAATACACCCATGCCAATACCAAAAGTGATTAGACTTTGCTTAGTCAGCTCCACTTCGTCGTCTTTAAAGCCAAGCCAAAAGGCGAGGAAGGAAGCCATGAGAAGTAACGACGCGCCTAACTTAGTCACCAGCACTACGGTGCCACCTATTGCCGCCGATGCACTAATGATCAACTTATCTAGTGGACGCATTTTGACTTCAGTGTTTGGAAACAGCATCTCCAAGTCTGCTTTAGGTACGTTTTGAAAAAGCTTCTCTATGGTGGAGCCAGGTTTAAAGGTGACTGGCGTTTGCCCTTTCTCTTTGAAGTAGGCTTTATCTTTAAAAGTGATATAAACAGCCACTTTGTCGCAGTTGGTAAATGACACCTGCTTTTTTCGCAACCCGAAAAAAGTACGCAGCGTTTCAGTTTTTACCGACTCGCCCCGTCGATAAAACACCACATCCTCAAAGTCTTCGAAGCTAACCGCAAGGCGCACTTTAAACAGCGACTCTTCGTTTAATGCTGCTTCTAAATCTTCGTTTGTGACTTTTTCAAAATTGGCTGCGTTTAATAGATTGGCAAACGCACTCGAAAACGCCTTTTGGCTTTGCTTCCTAGTAGCTTCACTTGAAGATGTAAGATCGCGGGTGTCTTTGTTTGGGTCAAAATCGTTATAGCTATCTTTCAGACCCTCAATTTGCTCATGATATTGATAGTGTATGCGATTAACGAGCAATGTTGAGAACGTACGAAAAAGAGTCCTCTCTTGCACAATTACGTTTTCACACAATCGACTAACATCATGTTTGCGAAATGGGATAAAGCGTTCTAGTGGCATTGAGTGGTCTTATTAGTTCGAATGTTTCTTATTAGATGGAAATAGTTACCGTACTGTAACAATGAAAACAACCACTTATAGATAAATTAAGCCTAATTGATAATGCCTTAAACATAGGCTTCGCCTAATGTCTAAACGACATAAATGTTAAATATAGCTAACATAGACTACACCAATTCTTAATTATACTTTTAATTTTCGGAGACGTTATGTTCGTATCAAGTTCTCGATACAACACTGACATATCGGCGCTTAGGGATGAGAGCAAAGGCTTGCTTGGTACGCTGGATGCGTTTAAAAACACTATGGCTTATGCCATCTATAGTACTGATGGACAGTGCACATTTGCCTCTCCCCTATTACTTTCCATTTTGGATTACCCAAATTCAACCGCAACATCGTTTTCCCATGCGGCAATGCGCGTTGAAGGTGTTGAACCTGAGTCACAGTACAAATCGTTTTGGCAACACTTGGTCAATGGCGGCAGCTTTAGCGACACGGTTGCAAGAAAATCGGCGTTAGGTGAAACGAAGTGGCTTAAGGCAAGTTACGTAGCGGTGAATAAGCATGGCGTTACAGAAATTCATGCCATTTACCACGATATCACTGAACATGAAAATGCCTATTTTTCCGGTAAAGCAGTGACTGACGCACTAAACAAGTCGATGGCGGTAATTGAGTTTCATCCTGATGGAACAATTATTACGGCAAATGAGAATTTTACTACCACAATGAAATACAGCTTGGCCGACATTCAAGGTAAACACCATCGCATGTTCTGTCGTGATAAGTTTTATCAAGAAAATCCTAATTTTTGGGATAACCTTGCCCGCGGTAATTTCTCTTCAGGCCAGTTTGAGCGCGTAGATGCGCACGGTAACGCATTGTGGTTGGAAGCAACGTACAACCCCGTGTTTGACGCTTCGGGCCGAGTAGTAAAAGTTATTAAATTTGCATCTAACATTACCGATGCAATTAACGAAAAGAATGCAATCGCACAGGCGGCGGAACTCGCAGTATCAACGGCAGAAGAGACGTCTCAAATTGCCCATGAAGGAGCCTCGTCACTTCAACGAAGCGTTGAGATTTTCAATACAGCCATGTTAGAAGTTGAGCAAACCAATCAACTTATGCACGAATTGAGTGAGCAATCGCTAAAAATTGAAACCATTGTGACAACGATTAGTGGCATTGCTGAGCAAACCAACCTTTTAGCACTAAATGCTGCTATTGAAGCTGCACGTGCAGGCGATCAAGGTAGAGGATTTGCTGTAGTAGCAGATGAAGTGAGGCAGCTAGCGCAACGTACCAGCGATTCGACTGTGGAAATTGAAAGTGTAGTGGCAGAGAACAGAAAGCTTGCTGACAAATCCACGAAGAAAATGGCAGGCGTTAAAGACAGTGTTGATCAAAATAGTCAACAGATTGCGCAAGTGCAAAGCATTATTGATGAAATTCAAAAAGGCGCATTGAATGTATCTGAAACTGTATCAGGTATTCTACGCTAGCAGTCATGTTAAATTAGTAAAAAGGGCTGTTGTATCATCAACAGCCCTTTTTTAATCCGCTTTTACACACAAACTATTTTTCGCGTACGCATGCGTACAAGCCTAGCACCGTTTAATTGTGGGGGTTATTTTGCGTGCACCACGCTAGCAATCTGCTGCTGTTGAATATTCAGGTACTTCTTGATGCTTTCCCCGTTCTTGCCATATTGATCAACAAACGCAGCGACAGATAGTCCGTTACATGTCATGTCCTGTGCTACGTACTTTTTATCTAGCGCAGATTCTTTAATTTGTTCATGTAGCTTCCACTTGTTCCCGGTAGCGGCAGCAACGCAAAGGCTAGAGGTCACCGAATCGTCGGTAGGCTTAAATTCTACAGAAGCTAGAGCACTTCCGGTGAACATAGAGGTAAGAGCAACAATAGCGATAGCAGTAATACGTGATTTCATAGCATGATTTCCTTATTGGGACGAAGTTACGTTGTTGTGGCGTTACGCCTTGGCCACACTCATATTCACTATTACAATCACTGCGCCAACTTTACAAAGCCATTTAAATTCAGACACTTAACCACAAACCTAGAAATAAGCATCCGCTAGAACGGTAAACGAAATACGACCTTTCAAGATAATTCGCCAAATAGTAGTATTTTTGACCACTGCGTTCTATCTGAGCCTATCGTCGTCTAAAATTTCGTTTTAATAAGCGATAAAACACACTGCTTACCTTATTTGGCTTAAATAAAAAATTGTCTTAGCTTACAATGCGCTGATGACTTATCCCGTTCCAGCTAAACAGGTTGAAACCCTGTACGAAATTAAGAAAAGCAAATTCATTGCTTGTGCCGGCTTTGCAAATTCTCGTGAAAGTGCAATGGCGCTTTTAGATAGTGTGAAACAACGGTATCCCGACGCCAGACACCATTGCTGGGCTTATGTTTTTGGCAACCCTACCTCGCCAAGTAGCGCGGCGATGGCTGATGACGGCGAGCCTAGCGGCACTGCCGGTAAACCCATATTAAATGTACTCCAGCACAAAGATATCGGCGACATCATGATTATTGTCACGCGTTATTTTGGCGGAATTAAATTAGGTGCGGGGGGATTGGTAAGGGCTTACTCGGCTGCAGCACAGCAAGCCATAGATGCTCTTGAGGTAAGACAAGAGATAAAGCTGGAAGCGCTTAGCGTAGACATCGATTTCAAACACGAGCAGTTTGTACGTCACTTGGTAGAGCAAGCTCAAGGTAAAATTGCGAACTGTAACTATGGAAGCAGCGTGGTAATAAATGTTGAGCTACCTTTAGATGCACTTCAAGACTTTAAAAAGCAGATGGCCCCCATTGCTTTTTCAGTGTCAGTTGAAAACGAGTAAGCCCTAGAAAACAACAAGCAAACGATAAAATTAAGACTAGCTTTGATGGTTTCGATATGTAAATAGAAAAGGCTCTGAAAACCACCAGAGCCTTACCTTTTAATCACACATAACTAGCGCCCGTTGACCTTATCCTTTAAAGGTGCCTCGAATGGGGTAGTTGTTATCGGGCTTACGTATGAACTCCAAGCCTGATACGAGTTGCTCTAAGTCAGGGCGCACAAACGGCGTGTTTGCTATTTCAGCAATATGAATTTCGTTTTTTTCATTCACTATAAATAGCGCAGGTTCAGCAAAATTGTGGTCGGTTTCTTTATCTGAGCGCGGCTTGGAGATGTATAGCCCAAGTTTTTCCATATCTTCTTGCGAGAGACCGTAAGCAATAGGGAACGTAATCGACAGGTCGTCTAGATGCTCATCGAGCTGTGCTTTGCTGTCACCACTTACAGCCACCAAATCAATATTGAGCTCGCGTAGACGACCTTTATAATCTTCTAATTTGTTCAGGAATTTAGTACATATTGGGCAGTGTTTACCGCGATAAACAACCACCATTTTCCAATCACATCCCTCTTCTTTATTGGTAAGCGACACCGTTTCCCCTGTCGATAGGGTTGCTGAGACATCGGGAAATGTCGTTGCTGGATGCATTTTTTGCGTATACATAAAAAACTCCTTAAAGTCGGTTTAATCCTTCAAAGTACAAGCGAGATCGCGATAAGCTGCTTTGTACAGATACACATCAAAGTAAAATTTTATACGTTGTACCCAACTTTCAGATCGTTTATTTGAACAATTGTTCAAAATTTTTATTATTTTTCCTCTCGCGTTTTCTATACCAGTGACAAACACAAAAAAAGCAGCTCAATTGAGCTGCTTCAATTTTTTAGCTAAGTAACGGTAATCTACAAACGTAGACCTTTACTGTCGTTATCACAAAAACGAAGGTCTTCTTATCAAGACCGGTTCGTATGAGTCTAATAAAGGCTTAGTTCACATAGCCTTCATTAGCTTTCACTGTAAGTGGGTGATAGCCCGGTTTCGCTTCTTCAAATGCGCGTTTAGCAAACGCCTTGCCTTCAGGTGTTTTTGATAGCTCGCGATAAAGGGGCTTAACAAGCTTATTGCGCCCTATCGACACCAAGTAGCTATACAAACGATCATAGGCAGGCTGATAGTTATTCTCTACTGCAATCATCAACCAGCTATGAGCAATTTCGTTGTTTTTAGTCGAGGTGAGTGAAAACGCTGAATCTAGCTCAGCCAGCTGTGCGTTGCTTAGCGATTCAGGCATGTTGTTTAGAAAATATAGCCACTCGTGTACAGTCCACTGCGCGGTTTCAATATCCGCCGCTTTCACGTCGCCAGAAAGCCAAGCGCTTCGTGTGTCATCGATTTTAGTGAACGCATCAGATTCTGGCTGTGGCGCTCCCTTGGGAATGCCTGGTTCAAAAATCCACGTTTGGATGCGCTCCGCGTCTAGCTTATCTGGATACTGCTTTAACAAGGTATCATCTAAATAAGCAATAAACGTGTCGGTAGTAATGCTCTTAAAAGCAAAGTCTTTAAAGTACTGCATTAAGAAAGCATCAAAGTTTTCTCGGCCAATCTTTTGTTCAATTTCACGTAAGAACAGTGCGCCTTTTTCATAGGGAATATTTGAGAAAACATCGTCCGGATTGCGACCACGAAGGTCAATAGCCAGGATCTCATCATTTTCCTCTAATGCAGCAACATCATTCTCCAGGTCTTGATAACCGAGCACCGCTTCTTTTTTGAAACGATCGTGACCGTAGATCATTTCCATAATTCGGTAAGTTAAGTAGGTTGTGAAGCCCTCGTTTAACCACAGATCACGCCATGTAGCGTTTGTTACCGTGTTACCAGACCAGCTGTGCGCCAGTTCATGAGCAATCAATGAAACCAAGCTTTTATCACCCGCGATAACCGTTGGCGTGATAAACGACAAACGAGGGTTTTCCATACCGCCAAACGGGAATGACGGCGGTAGAATTAATAGATCGTAACGGTCCCACTGGTAAGGTCCATAGGTTTCTTCTGTTACTTCTAACATCGCCTCTGTATCTTCAAATTCTTTCGCTGCACTTTCAAGTAGCGCAGGCTCAGCATACACACCGGTACGCTCACCCATGGCTTTAAATTCTAAATCACCTATAGCCAACGCAATAAGATACGAAGGGATAGGCTGTGGCATGGTGAACTCATATTCACCATCGCGCTCGGTGGTAGGATCGTTTGACGCACTCATCACCGCCAACAGCGCTTCAGGTGTCTTAATGGTCGCGTCATAGGTTACGCGTACTTGCGGTGAGTCTTGAAGCGGAATAAAGCTTCGCGCGTGAACCGCTTGCGCTTGGGTAAACAGGAACGGGTGCTTTTTACCTGCAGTTTGCGCTGGCGTTAACCATTGTACGCCAGACGCTTCAGGTGAGGTTGAATACGCAACCGTTACTGCGTTTGCGGAACTAGGTAACGTAATCGTAAGAGGTGTACCTAAATCAGGGTCAACCTCTCCCATTTCAAAAGGAACACGTTCACCGTCTACGGTAACACTTTGAATGTCTAATGCTCGCGTATCTAACACCAATGTGTTGTTGTCGGGCTTTTCACGCTTTACATCAAGCGTTACGTCGCCAACAAGCTGCTTGGTCTCAAAGTTTGCAGTTAGGTTTAGGCTGAGATGGGTAACCCGAATCTCATTAGGGTTCGCGAAGGAGTGATAATCTACCCCAGAGGCAATAGCCGCGTCAGCTTGATTTGCTACTGCAACATTTTGTGCTTCAGTGTCTGAAGTCGAGCCTACGCTGACGGCTTGATCTTTGTCTGTCTTGGCTTCGTCTACATTGCTGTTGTCGCTGCATGCGAACAAAACAGGCGCGCATACGAATGTAGCCAGTAATCCGTATTTTTTCATATAACTTCCTAAAGGATGATTGATACGACCTCAGTGTATCAATCTGTTATATGACTGGCGACTCTAATTCGAAGAGCTGCGTTGTAACTGCGCTATATTTCGAAAAGCAGTAAGGGTTAACGTGAATAAGTGCAGGATAGCTACGCCATCTGACGAAGGCGTAGCTAACTGACGAGGGCAATAGCTATCTGCGTAAACCGCTGACTCGTTTGCCGTTTAATTAAGCAAGGCTAATATCTACTTCAATGTTACCGCGGGTCGCATTTGAGTATGGGCATACTTGATGCGCAGTTTCCACCAAGCCTTGCGCTTGTGCTTTGTCCATATCGCCCAAATCTACTGTCAGTTTTACTGCAATAGCAAAGCCTTGTTCAATAGGTCCAATTGCAACGTTGCCAGTTACACTAATGTCATCGGCCAGCTTAATTTTTTGCGATGCAGCCACATGCTTAAGTGCACCGATAAAGCACGCCGAATAGCCCGCTGCGAACATTTGTTCAGGGTTCGTCCCTTCTCCACCTGCACCGCCCAATTCTTTGGGTGTAGAGAGTTTAAGGTCTAGCTTACCATCACTTGATTTCGCTGTTCCTTCACGACCACCCGTTGCTGTTGCACTTCCGGTATAAACCACTTGTTGAAGTTTATGCATAGTTACTCTCCTCATAGATTTATTCAAACAACTACTTTGCATGCAAAATAAATTATCACCAAACCAACTTGCAGATCAAGTTCTTTGTATGCAAAATATTATTGTTAAGAAAAAGCCGTATCGATAAGGGTTAAGCGTTATGTCAGAATTATTAAAGTTGGAAAATCAGCTTTGCCACCGTTTTTATACGCTGTCGAATGCATTCACTCGTGCTTACCGCCCCCTTCTTAAAGCGCTGGATATCACCTATCCTCAATATGTGACTTTAATGGCGCTATGGGAACATGACGGCATTACTATTGCCGAGCTTTTAGACAGAACGGCCATAGACGGTGGTGCTATGTCGCTGATTCTTAAAAAGCTACAAGACAAAAGCTTTTTAGTTGTCTCTAAAGATAAAGCCGACAAACGCGTTAAGCGCGTTCAACTCACTGAAACGGGCAAGAAGAAGAAAGCCATAGCAGAAGCCGTGCCTGCGCAAATGCTCTGCAAGCTCAATGGCATGACTGCAGATGAAAGCCGTACGTTAAAAGTCCTACTGGACAAACTAGGCGGCTGTTTCGAGAATGCAGATTTAAACTAGTCCGGATAGATAATCACCACTCAGCCCTACATTCCCACGCTTTGCTAGGAAACTTGCCAGCGCTTTCTTAGTGGGCAATTATCTATGCGTATTGGTACTTTAACCTCTTTTTGTAATCTCATTGTCATCAGATTATTGACGTTTTCTGTTATTATTTTCGCATTGAGCGAACAAGTGTGCGCTATAATTGTCCTAATGGACGTAGTAGAGAAAATACTGAACTGTGCGCTTCAATTGAAAGCGTTAGTCGCTGAAATGATCGCATGCCTTATCGAGAAAGTGCGACAAGAGGCTTTAAGGGCATTTACTACCCATTATTCTTAGAAATAAAAAAACAGGAGCTGTGATGATCCAAGAACAGATTCAAACACAGGCTGTGCCGCAATCAAAAAGCATTCCTGCAAAAGCCTACTCTCTACTGGAAGAGTGGCTGAACAGTATTAGTCATGGGGTTGGCTTTATTGCCGCTATCGTGGGTTTAGTATTTATGTTGTATCGAGCGGAGGATACGCTCGCGTTAACTACTGCAGCTATTTATGGCTCTACACTCATTTTGGTGTTTTTAAGCTCAACCCTTTATCACGCCATTTCCCATCAAAAGGCAAAGGGATGGCTTAAGCTATTTGACCACAGCGCAATATACTTATTGATAGCAGGTACTTACACACCATTGCTACTGGTTTCGATTGGTGGCGTGTTGGGTATTACTATGACCGCGATTATCTGGAGCTTGGCGATTGGCGGCGTGGCGTTTAAGCTCGTCGCGCAGCACCGTTTCCCAAAGGTATCCGTGATGACTTATTTGCTGATGGGATGGATTGCACTGGGTCTTATCTACCCTCTTTATGTCGCCCTTCCCGGTGCTGGCCTATGGTTATTGGTAGCAGGTGGGCTGTGTTTTAGTGTAGGCGTGTGCTTTTACGTGGCAAAAAAGGTAAAGTACACCCATGCAATTTGGCACATGTTCGTGATTGGCGGATGTAGCTGCCACTACTTTTCAATTTATTATTTTGTCGTTTAACAAAAGGCCAAAATTAAGCTGCTATGTCAAAACCATGTAAAAACTTATGCTAACAAACAAGCAAGACGCTGAGAAAAAGGAAAACAGCACTACGTTGACACCAGGTATTGCGTGGTTTTCACTACACGCAGGACAAATATGCTTGGGTAAAAAGCCCGTTGAAAGTGACTTTGAACGCCTTAAGTCACTGGGTGTTACCCATATTGCAACGGTTCAGACCAGTGAAGAATATGCGCCAGTTATACGCGACAATTCTGTCGCAGCTGGGCTAGAGTGGCTATGGGTTCCCTTTGTACATCCATCGTCAGAATCGCCTACTGAGGATACGCATCTTCATCAATACCTTCATGAACTATCTCAAATGTTGACCGAAGGAGCGAAGATATACTTACACTGCGATGGCTCACAGCACCGCTGTAGCCTTTTGTTCTATGCACTTTGCCACTATTGCCGTGTTCCATCTAATAGCGCTTACAATGCGCTGCACAGCTTTGGCGCTAGTGCGGCAAATAACCTTAAGAGATCCGAACTCACATGGGCAGCAGAATTAGGGCATATTGCACCTAAAATCTAAAACACAATAAAAAAACGGCTGAACTTACAGGCTCAACCGCTTTAGCTAAATATGAAAGGTAGCGCGCTCAGCGCCTAGCTTATTTTAACGTGGGAATAGGCAGCAGTGGCGAGATAATTTCACCAATACGACGAAACAGCTGCATACGTGTCGTGCCTGAACGCCATACTAAGCCAATCTCACGAAACCCCTGCTCTTCCGCTGGAAAGCTCTTAAGACCCGTGTGCTCAAGAATAGACTGGTTTATCGCAAGTTCAGGTAAGAAAGTGTAGCCCATTTTGCTATTCGCTAATTGCACCAAGGTATATAAGCTGCTTGCCGCTACGCTGCTAATTTGGTCGCTGTGCTGAAGATTGCACGCGCTTACCGCATGCCCGGTCATACAGTGTTCTTGCTGTAGTAAGAAAATACTCTTTTTGGGCAAGGTTGAAATATCGACAGGATTAGGTAGTTGCTCAGCCATATCTTTGTGCGCAATAAGATGGAACGGGTCATGCCCTAAGACCATCTGTTTACACCCTGGTGTTTCCATTGGTAACGCTAGAATAAGTAAGTCTAATCTGCCGTCGGTCAATTGCTGTAGCAACTTCTCCGTCGTGTCTTCCTGCATTTCCAAGTTGATCTCGGGTAAAAATGCAGAAAACGCCCCCATCATGCCTTCAAAAAGAAACGGCGCAATGGTTGGAATAACACCTAGCTTTAAGGTGCCTCGCTGCCAATTGCCCGCGTTTTGCGCATACTCAACCAGCTCTCCCGCTTCCTGCAGTAGCACTTTACTTCGTTCAACGATATCTAGTCCCAACGATGTAAACACAAAGGTTTTATGTTCACGCTCAAGAAGTTGGCTTCCGAAGTGCTCTTCAAGGTTCTGAATGGCCGTACTCAATGTTGACTGACTTACGTTACAGCGCTGCGCAGCACGGTGAAAATGTTGCTCTTGATGTAGCGTCACCAAATAGTGCAGGTGCTTTAGATTAGGCCATTTCATGGGCATCTCACAATTATTTAAAAAGGGATTAAAAAATATTGGATTAATCTAACATAAAGATTAAATAGCGCCTAGGGTTGATACCCATGGTAAACGAGAGCGATCTTCTTTTATTCGCAGCTGTACGTATACAACACCCTAAAAAAGAGGTAGATAATTCTGTTTATTGTGCAATCTATAAGAAGCTTTAGAGAAATTGACATTTCCCGCTGGAAAGCCCCCATAAGTAGCGTTAGGATTAAATTAAAGCGTTATACGCAACATATTTTTACAGCGAAGTAAGACCCGCTCTTGTATCATTCAGTCAATAGAGCGATTAACTATTGAGGGCAGTATGAAAGGACATTATAAGAACATTTTATGTGTATTGAGCGACTCTCATCGTCAAGATGATACGGTAGCCCAAGCACTGCATATCGCCAAAGCGCATCAAGCCTCGCTTACCATTATGCTTTCGTTAGAATCTTTGCCGCCCAACGCCAGTATGGTCATGGAGTCTTTCTCTTATGTTGATTCTCAGCAAACCATGGAAACCCAAGCCCAGCATTGGTTAAAAGAACAAGCGGAAAGCTGGGGAAAACACTATCCTGTGTCTACTGCGGTAACGGTAGGTCAGCCGCTTATTGACGTTGTGCGTTATGTAAAAAAGAACAATATCGATCTAGTAATCAAACGGGCAGAAGAGAGCTTTCTAGATAAGCTATTCGGAAGCTTAGATATGCGTTTATTCCGCAAATGCCCTTGCCCGGTTTGGATCATTAACCACAAGCCTCGCAGTCAGTACAAAAACGTAGTTGCAGCACTGGATTTGAACTATCACTATCCTCAGCATGAAGTGTCTATTAGGCGCGATCTTAATCGCGACATTTTGCGTCACGCAAGCCAAATAGCCTTGCTAGAATTTGCACAGCTGCACATTGTCCACGTTTTCGATGCGGTTCCTGAGAACATAGCAAGAGACGGGTTTATATCGGTTGATAACGACAGAATGGAAACCGATCTTGCAAAAATCCATGCTGAGCGTGAATCGGAACTAGACAAATTGCTTGAAGAACTAGGCAATGAATTGGATGACAATGTATTAGAGTATTTGAAACCTCAGAAGCACATTGTTCACGGTTACCCTCGAAGAGAAATTGCAGCCACAACCACATCCCTTGATACCGACATCATTGTTATGGGCACAGTGGCACGTTTAGGTGTACCTGGCTACATCATGGGTGACACCGCAGAAGAAACTATCCATCAGCTTAAGTGCGCCGTTGTGGGTGTTAAACCCCGTGGCTTTGAAACGCCTATCTCTATTGATTAAAGAAAACATTCCACAAACAAAAAGGCCGTGCTTCACTTCAAGCACGGCCTTTTTTTAATTCTTTTCGCGTAATACGAACTTCTGTAAGCGCTGTGTTTTACGCTACGCCAAACGACGCCTTAAGAATGTAGAAGAAGATAATCGAGAGGATTGCGCCCGCAGGCAACGTAACAATCCACGATACGACGATATTTCTCACAATGCCTAGGTTAAGCGCTGATACACCACGCGCCAGACCCACACCTAGTACCGCTCCTACAAGCGTTTGGGTAGTCGAAATAGGTAGACCCGTACCTGATGCGATAACTACCGTACACGCTGCAGCGAGTTCTGCTGCAAAACCGCGGCTTGGTGTTAAGTGTGTAATACCTTGGCCAATGGTCTTGATAACGCGATGTCCAAATAGCGCAAGACCCGCAACAATCCCTAAACCACCAAGAGGGAGGATCCAAGGTGCAAGTGTAGCGCTAGAGTTAATTTCGCCGCCACTAGTTACTACGCTAACTACCGCAGCTAGTGGCCCAATAGCGTTAGCTACATCATTTGAACCGTGGGCAAACGCCATACAGCAAGCTGTCACTACCATTAGCAGTGCGAATACTTTCTCAACGTTAGCCGCCTGAAGGTCTGCATCTTCAGAACCGCTGAACTTCATACGGCCGATAAACCATTTACCCAAAAAGCCCAACGCTACGGAAATTGCAATCGCCAGTAGATATCCATTAACGGTACTTAGCTCTAAACCAACGTGCTTAAGGCCTTTCTTGATAGTAACAAGCGACATCACAAAGCCCGCTAATGCCATATAAAACGGCACATAACGCTTAGCATTTGCAAACGGAGAGGCAGTTTGGAAGATGAGCTTGTGCGCGCTCATGAAAATAAGATAAGCAATGATGCCTGAAATAGCTGGGGTTACTACCCAACTACCAACAATACCACCCACTTTGTCCCATGCTACTGCGTCCATACTGACGCCAGTGGCAGTAAAACCAATGATTGCACCGATAATTGAGTGAGTGGTAGATACAGGCCACCCCAACCATGACGCTACCGCTAGCCAGATTCCAGCTGCAAGTAGTGATGAGATCATGCCCAATACAAGGTATTCAGGTATGTCTATAAAATAGGTTGAGTCGATAATCCCTTTTCGAATGGTAGACGTTACTTCGCCACCTGCTAGGTAGGCGCCAGCAAACTCAAATATCATTGCAATGAAAATAGCTTGTTTTATGGTTAAAGCTTTAGAACCTACTGACGTACCCATTGCGTTAGCAACGTCATTCGCTCCAATACCCCATGCCATGACGAAACCAACGCCGGCGGCAAGGATTATAAGAATTAGGCCATAACTTTCAAAAAATTCCACGGATAATCGCTCCCGATCTAAACGCGATTTAGGCTGGACGCTACTTGAGTAAGTAGCATGATCTCTTCACCACAAAGGCTAGAGAATGAAGTTAAAGACAAATTGTGTTTTATCATAAGATTCGATTGAATTTTGCACGATCTGTTCTTGGCTGCGGCGCATGATAACGTAATCATGTTAGAAGCCATAGCGAAAATCACTGAAAAACGATAAAAGTATGCGGAATTATTTGAATGCGATGATAAATCCACCAAATATTTCAGTTTTATTACAAAAAAATTTCGCATGTATCCATATTTGAATATCAATACGCAAAATCGTACTGACCATTTGGACAGGATTACGTCAAATCTTCCAATTTTTGTTGCATATTTTCCAACGGTGTATGCCTAACATCGGTACCCCGAGTAAGATAAACCACATACTCACACACATTCTTACATCTATCGCCAATACGCTCTAACGAGCGCATTGCCCACAAAACATCCAACCAATCCTGCATGTTATCGGTGCTTTTCTGCATTTCGGAGGTGGTATACGACAGCAGACGCTTGTATTCACTATCAATGCGGTTGTCTTGGTCGTACACTTCTAATGCCGCAGCCTCATCCTGACGAGCAAACGCGTCGAATGTGCCGCGCATCATGGCGGCCACGCGCTCGCCAATGAGCAACATGCTACTCTTAATGGTATCTGAGCTCGGCAACTTATTGCGCGTTACTAGTTTGGCTATACGCTCGATTTCATCGCCCATTCGCTCTATATCGGTAATGGCTTTGGAAATGGTCATAATTAAACGTAGATCGCTGGCGGTAGGATGACGTTTTGCAATAATGCGCAAGCACTCTTCGTCAATTTGAATTTCCATGGAGTTAATTTTTAAGTCGTTCAACACCACTTTTTCAGCCAGAGCGGCATGATTGTGCTTTACCGCTTTTAACGTATCCACCAGCTGCTGTTCAACTTCGCCCCCCATGGTTAATACCGAGTTACGCAAGTTTTCCAGCTCGATATTGAACGTACCCGAAATATGCGTGTTTAAGGCTACCTGTCGCATGGTGTTTTCTCCTCGCGGCGTAAGCATAACGAATAACGACAATCAATCGTGCCGCTACCTGTAGCAGAACTATCGTGACAAACCGCTACGTCTTGCCAAACTTCAGCATTGCGGTACAAACCCATGTGAGAACACACACCTACTGCTACCTTATCCATATCGCCCCGTTATGTAGTCTTCGGTTTGCTTCTTCTCTGGCATAGTAAACAGCGTATCGCTGTCTGCATATTCTATCAGCCTGCCCTGATGGAAAAAGGCGGTGTAGTCGCTTACCCTAGCCGCTTGCTGCATGTTGTGCGTCACAATAATAATGGTGCATTGTTTCTTTAATGCATCCATCAGTTCTTCGATAAAAAGTGTAGTCAGAGGGTCAAGGGCCGAGGTTGGTTCATCAAGAAGTAGAATGTCGGGCTTCAACGCCAGTGCTCTAGCAATCACCAAACGCTGCTGCTGACCGCCAGATAAGACATGAGCGGATTCAAATAAACGATCTTTAACCTCGTCCCACAGCGCCGCCCGTTTCAGTGCGCTTTCCACCGCGTCGTCTAAGTGTCGACGAATTTTAACGCCTTGAAGCTTAAGCCCGTAGCACACGTTCTCATAAATGCTCATAGGAAAGGGGTTGGGTCGCTGAAAAACCATGCCCACGTTCGTTCTTAGGCGTGACACATTTACTTTGCGGCTATTGATGTTTTGCCCATCAATAATAATTTCACCATCGTATTTGCAACCGTCATACAAATCGTTAAGGCGATTGAAACAGCTAATGAGTGTAGATTTACCGCAACCACTTTGACCAATTAACGCTGTGATTTTGTTTTTTGGGATCCGCATGCTGATGTCATTTAACACATGCTTATTGCCAAACCACAGGTTGAGGTTTTTGACCTCTACCGCGGTTTGTTCTTCACCAATGTCGTTAACGTTCAGCGTATTGTGTTCAAACAACTTCAACATGTTACAAAACCTGTATTATCCTTTGAGATAGCGTTTGCGCAGGCGCGCTCTAAGTACAACTGCCAGAATATTTAATACAAACACCACCACGAGTAAAAGCAAGCAAGCGGCAAACATCATGCTTGCGCTCTTTCCATCAGTTTGGCTGTGAAACGCTCCGTCATAAATAAGTACGCCCAAATGCATAAACTGCCTATCAATGTGGAGATAAGGAAACTCTCCATCTATGGGCAAGGTTGGCGCAAACTTGACCGCACCAACTAACATAAGTGGCGCTACTTCACCTGCCGCCCTCGCAATCGCCAGAATTACGCCAGTCATAATACCCGGAGACGCAATAGGCAATACGGTACGCACTATAGTCTCAATTTTGGTAGCTCCTAATGCGTAACTGCCCGCTTTCAATCCTTCCGGCACCCTGCGCAAGCCTTCTTCAGTCGCCACAATCACCACAGGTAAGGTCAAAATTGCCATGGTTAAGGCAGCCCAGAAAATGCCAGGGCTTCCCATTGTGGGTGCTGGCAGTGTTTCACTAAACAATAGCTCATCAATACTGCCGCCCAAGGTATAAACAAAGAAACCAAGGCCGAATACGCCGTAAACAATAGAAGGTACACCTGCCATGTTGCTTACACTGACACGAATAATGGTGGTAAGCGCCGTGTTAGGTGCATATTCGCTCAAATAAATAGCGGCTAATACACCAAAGGGCGTTACGATGATGGTCATTAAGAATACCATGAGTACAGTGCCAAACAACGCGGGGAAGACGCCACCTGAGGTATTCGCTTGTTTAGGGGAATCAGTGAGAAAAACACCGATTTCCGAAAACGCCACCTGCCACTTTTCCCATGTACTTAGACGACTGACAAAATCCACATCTTGAATACTAGAAATGGGAATAACAAACGGCGTTCCGTGAGCAAAACTTACCAATAAGGAATACTCGGCTCGTGTTGCTTCTAACGCTTCCACACGCTTTTGGTATTCGTCAAACGATGCCACTAAACGCTCTCTTGCTGGCGCGTCGGCAACAACATTACGTTTATCAAATTGAGATAGCGCTTCGTGAATAGGTGCAAGGTGTTGCGTATTTAAATCTTCAATTTGAGCGCTTATTTGAGCCACTTCCTCTAGCACAATATCAATGTTACCAAGAGGTTGAGGCGGTTTAGATGGCACGACGATGTATTCAGGAATTGCCAACACACGCCTGCCGTCTAACAGTTTTATTTCTGCGCTTTGGTTTGCAAGTAGAGAAGTCTCTATTTCCTCTCGAGATAACTGGATTTGAAAGCCATAAGGATGCTGAGCATCTGAGAACTTAAGTGTTACATCCTCATTTGTTGACTCATTAAATAGGTTCGCAAGCACCGAAAACCTTGTGCCGTCTTGATGCGTACCGGTAACCGTATAGATGGGCTCTGGCCAAAAATATGCCGTACCACGAAAACTAATAAGTATAAGAACGCTAACTAGCGCAATAAGCAGCAGGCTGGTGAAAAAAGCCGTTAAGCTAATGACTAATGATTGACGCTGTACCGCACTTAACCCAAACGTTGTTCGATTAACCATAGTACGCCCTACTTCTTATACGCTGTCGCAATAGCTCTGCCATGGTGTTTACCAAGAAGGTAAACAGAAACAAAATACACGCGGTGAAAAATAGAATTTGATAGTGCGCCGATGATACATCTGCTTCTGGAAGTTCGATTGCCAAGTTAGCAGTAAGTGCTCGCAAACCTTCTATCAAGCCCCAGCTGGAGATTGGCGTATTCCCCGTCACCATAAGGACTATCATGGTTTCACCAAACGCGCGGCCGAAACCTAGCATAATCGCGGCAACAATACCCGGTAGTGCAACGTGAAGAACAACATGAAGTAAGGTCTGTAGTCGTGTGGCGCCTAAAGCAAAAGAGGCGTGTTTTAAATCATTTGGAACGCCGTTTATGGCATCTTCAGCAAGGGAATAGATACTAGGTGATATGGCCACACCTAACGCTAACGCTACCACTATAGTCGTTTTCCCGATGGGACTATCGGACTCGGCCGCAAGCATTGTAAACCCGTCTCCCCCCATTATCGAGAAAATAAGCGAAGGCGCATACTCCACGCTAATAAAACCTAAAAGGAGCACTCCGCTTATAGCAAATAGTAGCTCTGCTCCGTGTCTTAGCTTCTTTGGTAAGTATTCCGCAACAGGGCGCTGTACCAGGGCAACGACAATAAGCACAAAAGGGATAATGATTAGGAAAAAGGCAAAGGAAAATAAAAACTGCTCAGCTTTTGGCGACAACCAAATAGCCGCGATGAAGCCGATGAGCACACTGGGAATCGCTTCGAGCAATTCGATAGCCGGCTTAATAACGTTGCGAAGGCGGCCTTTAGCAAAAAACGCGGTGTAAATTGCGGCACCGATAGCAACCGGAATAGCAATAAGCAGCGCTAAAACAGAGGCTTTAATACTGCCTATTAATAGCGGCGTTAAGCTAAATTTTGCCTCTTGGAAATCAGAGGCACTGGTGGTTTGCCACACGGTTTCTTCCGTTTCATACCCTTCGTAATGCTGCGGTTCAAACAGAGAGGCCCATGTAGTAACGCCGCTTAAGTGCCTGCCTTCCCATACTGATAAGGTGCTATCTGAATAGCCATAAAGCTTATTGCCGTACCAAATGATATTCTCAGCAGAACGCTCTATCTGTTGTGATGCCACTACATCGCCTGATACACGGTTTACCAACAACACTCTTGCTTTATCGGTCAGCACAGCCATCAAGTTCATACTGGCATGTTCTGCCACATCCTTAACGTTCTCTTCTGGTAGCGCTACTTGGTAGGTTTGCTCGAAGGTAAGGCCTTTATCGCTTTTGCTCAGCACCCAGCGAGTAAGTGCCTGTGTATTGCTGTTCATTAGGAAAAATGTGCGGTTTTTAGCAAGTGGAAATACAATCTTCTCATCTAATGACGCTGTAATGTTTCCTGCTATTGGCAGTAGTGACGCCCCTTCATCCGTGAGCCTATTTAGGAAAAGCGTATCCTCCACTTGAAGTAACACGCTCTGACTGCCGGGTAACAATACGAGTCTGTCTATATTATGAAACCGTTTATCCACCACCTGTGTAGGACGAAGCCGATTTACCCAACGGATAAACACTTTATTGTCTTGAACGATAGAAACCACTGCCCATTTTGAAGACAGTGCAATGCTCCAGTCACTGCGTCTCTCCCACTCATCTTTGGGAAGCGCGAACGTAATGCTGTTCGACAACGCTGCTTGCGGCGTATTTGTGGCAATATCCTCTGCACTACCGTCGGTCATATTGAACGATCTAACCGGTAAAACTCTCACTTGGGCGTTGGGAGAAATGTCTACGATATAGTTCTCGCCCATCACACTGTGGGAAGACAGCCTATGCTCGCAAGGACGGATATAATCGTGATTACTTACCAGAGCATCGCCTTTAAGCAACTTTAATCCCAATCGACAGTCAGACTTCCTAACCAGCATTGGCTGACCGTTAATGATGTCGCCTGCGCTGATAATTTTTTCATTATCTAACGTTTTCAAGCTCAACAGGTGATTTAAGCTAGGGATATATGCCAACGGCAGAGCTTGGCTGATTAGATGGGTAATAAGAATAACTAACGTCAACAAAACAAGGCCGCCGAAGCCGGTCACTACATAGCGTGACCACCTGTCGCTGCGCTGGCGTTTTTTGTTTGTGCTGTTGCTGTCGAAAGTCATGCGGCTGTTTAGTAATTCTTATTTTCGAAATTCTTCATTTTTAAGAAGAATAACCCTAAATTGCACTGGTGAGCAGTGTAAGTTTTGTTATGCTAATAGCAAGTGAAAGTTTAAAGCATTACCTTCGCGCAACCTACTCTGCGCTTATGGTATTACCCAACAGGAAGACGATCAAAGTTTTTCTCTACACGCCCAATAAGGAGCATCGTATGCAATCATTGGTTATAAGCATTATGGGTAAAGACAAGCCGGGTTTAGTAGACGCACTGGCTAAGTGTGTATACAAACATGAGGGCAACTGGCAAGGATCGAGCTTTGCGCATATGGCGGGAATGTTCACCGGTTTTGTAGAAGTACATGTTGCCGATGAGAACAAACAGGGCTTAATTGATGCGCTAGACGCCATTAAAGATTTGTCGGTGCAATCTGTAGCGGTAGCGAGCAGTGAAAATAACAACACCACCAAATTGACGGTTGATGTAATGGGCAATGACAAAACCGGTATTGTCCAAGAGCTCACCTCTGTTTTAAACCAGTTCAATTTGAATATTCTCACCTTCGCTTCACACTGTGAAAGCGCGCCTAATTGGGGCAGCCTGATTTTCAAAGCAAAAGCAGAAATTGCGGTGCCAGAAGATTTTGACGACGGCGCACTGCAAGACTCACTGGAGTCGTTGGCTAACGATTTGGTGGTGGATATTACCGCGAAGCGATAAAAACAAGGGCGTATTTGTGGTGCCATACATTTTCCCGCGCATCACAATTACGAACTCATCATATTGAAAGTTAATGGAATAACCACAACGCAATGCGTGCGCACTTGCACCAGAATACGTGTTGTCACAGTAGTGTCACTGACTGATGGCAGTCTTTGACCATTTTTATGAACGTGAATTGAGACATTATGGATAACGACGTTTTATATTATCCCAAAGAATTAAGCTGGCTTGCATTTAACGAACGCGTATTGCAAGAAGCCGCAGATAAAAACAATCCCGCCGTGGAGCGAATTCGTTTTCTTGGTATTTACTCAAATAACCTAGATGAGTTTTATCGCGTGCGCGCCGCTGACGTGAAACGACAAATTACCATTGCGCAAAATGACGGCAATGAAGAAGAAGCTGAACGCCAAACCGCTCTTATGGCACTTATTCAGAAAAAGGTAGTCCAGCTTTCTGAAAAGTTCGACCAAATTCATAAGGATGTGGTTAAGTCCCTAGCTCGCTACAACATACATATTCTTCGAAAAGACGATTTAGATGATTATCAAAAGCAGTGGGTACGCAACTTCTTCGTTAACAAAGCACTGCGTCACATTGCACCTATTTTAATAGATAAGAAGACCGACCTACTTAGCCGTTTAAACGGTACGTCGGTGTATTTATATGTGGCGCTTAGAAGAAAGGACCGTAATCCTAAATTTGCGGTTATTCAGGTTCCTACCTCTGAAATGTCGCGCTTTATGCTGATCCCACCGCAAAAAAGCCGCAAGAAGAAGAGCATTATTATGCTCGATGACATGATTCAGCTGTGTATTGAAGACATTTTCCGCGGTTTCGCGAAGTTCGACGAAATTGAAGCATTCTCGTTTAAAATGACGCGTGATGCGGAATATTCTATCAACGAAGAAATTGACGAAAGCTTCGTTGAAAAGATGTCTGAAAGTATGAAGCAGCGCCTTATCGCTGAGCCTGTACGTGTTATCTACGACACGAACATGCCTGAAGACATGAAATCTGACTTGCGCAAACGACTTAAGATAACCAAGCTAGATACCATGCACGCTGCTGGGCACTATCGTAACTTTAAAGACTTTATTGGCTTCCCTAATGTGGGCCGAGAATATTTAGAGCATACGCCGCTGCCTGCTATCGACAGCAAGGCATTCTCTAAGTACAACACCGTTTTCGATGCCATTACTGCACGAGACATACTACTGTACTACCCGTACCATCGCTTCCTACACTTCACCGAGTTTTTGCGTCAGGCGGCTTTCGACCCGAATGTTAAAACCATACGTATTAATATTTATCGTGTTGCCAGTAATTCACGCATTGTAAACTCGTTGATTGACGCGGTAGACAATGGCAAAAAAGTAACCGTTGTGGTAGAACTTCGCGCCCGTTTTGACGAAGAGGCAAATATCGAATGGTCTAAACGCATGACTGATGCAGGTATACGCGTTGTACTTGGCGTGCCTACCCTTAAAATTCACTCTAAGCTGTGTATTGTTACTCGTGAAGAAAGAGGCAGTATGGTGAACTATGCGCACTTCGGTACAGGTAACTTCAACGAGAAAACGGCGAAAATTTATACCGATTACAGCTTATTTACCCGTAATCAAGAGTTGGCAGACGAAGGCGTGGCGGTATTCGATCTTATTCAATACCCATACAGACGCTATAAATTTCAGCACCTTCAAATATCGCCGTTAAACGCCCGGACCAAAATTCAGTCGTTAATTCGTCAGGAAATTCAGCATTTAAACCAAGGTCAGAAAGCGCAAATCACTTTCAAGATTAACAACCTGGTTGATAAAGAACTTATTGACGATTTGTACCGCGCAAGTCAGGCTGGGGTTAAAATTCGCGGCATTGTTCGCGGCATGTGCTCACTGAATCCGGGCATTAAAGGCATTAGCGAGAACATCGAAATTATCTCTATTGTTGACCGTTTCCTTGAACACCCTCGCGTGATGATTTTTGAGGGCGGCGGCGAAAGAAAAGTGTATATCTCATCTGCCGACTGGATGACCCGTAATATGGACAACCGCATTGAAGTGGGCTGCCCTGTTTACGATAAAGGACTCCAACAGCGCATTGTTGATATAATGGAGCTACAATTTAAAGACACCCTGAAAGCACGAGTGATTGACAAGGATCAGAGCAACAAGTACGTTCGCAGGGGAAATCGTAAAAAGCTTCGCTCGCAAATAGAAATTTACGACTATTTGAAGAAACTAGAAGACACTTTGTAGGAAAGATAATCAGTACATGACCCAGCACGAATCAGTTTTTAACGACGTGGAAACCCGCGACGTAAGTAAAGTAGCGGCACTAGACATAGGCTCTAACAGTTTTCACCTAGTCGTAGCACGCATTGTTGCCGGGTCTGTGCAAATACTGCATAGAGTTAAACAAAAAGTGCGTTTGGCTGAAGGTCTCAACGAAGACGACATTTTGTCTGATGAGGCGATGGAACGCGGCCTAGCCATGCTGAAAGTCGTTGCGGAGAGCCTTAAAGGCTTTGAGCCTGACTCTGTGAGAATTGTTGCTACGCATACCCTGCGTAAAGCACGTAATGCCCGCAACTTTATCAGCGCAGCAAAAGATATCCTTCCCTACCCTATTGAAGTGATTTCGGGCGTAGAAGAAGCGCGTCTTATTTACTCAGGCGTGGCGCATACTAATCATTCGGACGGCCAACAGCTGGTTATTGATATTGGCGGTGGTTCAACCGAATTCGTTATTGGCGAAGGGTTTACACCTTTACTTTGCCGTAGCCTCCAAATGGGCTGCGTGAGCTATACAAAACGTTTTTTCCCAGACGGAGAGCTTAAACCTAAAGCCTTTGAACGCGCCATTACTGCTGCACAGCAAGAACTAGAGTTAATAGACAACAAATATCGCAGACTGGGTTGGGTTCAGTGTATCGGAACATCGGGTACCATTCGTTCGCTGTTTACACTATGCCAGCAAGACCGTCCTAACGGACACGATATTCCGGTGACACTTAAAAGTCTGCGCAATTTAATGAAGCAATTCATAAGCGCAGGCCATATAGACAGATTAAGCTACCCAGATTTAAGTGAAGATCGTCGTGTGGTTATTGCTGGCGGCCTCGCTATTCTTATCGCCGTTTTCAAAGCGCTAGAGATTGAAGGCTTGGTGTACTCGCCTGCCGCTTTGCGTGAAGGCGTGCTTTATCAGATGGAAGATGAGCTTCATCACGCTGATATTCGCGGCAGAACCGCGAGTAGTTTGGCAACCCGCTACGATGTAGATACGTCCCAAGCCACTATGGTGCTTAATACAACCCTTTCACTTTTCAACGATGTTGAAAAAGCATGGAAACTTAAAGGGCGTGACTTTAAAAGCATGCTCGGCTGGGCAGCTTTACTTCACGAAGTCGGCATGCAAATTAACTCTCAAGGCATACAAAAACACAGCGCCTATATTCTTGGTAATGTGGACATGCCTGGGTTTACGCAAGAACAACAATTACTGCTAGCTACGCTCGTGCGATTCCATAGAAAGAAAATTCGAACCAATGAATTGCCCGCATTTAATCTTTTCGATGAGCAGTCGGTTAAGCATTTAATCGCGTTACTGCGTTTGGGTGTACTGCTTAATATTAAACGCCAAGAGGGTTTTGTACCTGACCTCGTTGTTGATGTAGAAAAGAATGAACTGACCATTACCTTCCCCGATGGCTGGTTAGATGAAAAACCTATTATCTCAGCTGACCTACTGCGAGAAAGTCACTACTGGAAAACGCTTAATTTAAAACTCACAGTTGTTCCTGATATCGAGCAATTGCATCCCACTGTGGAATAGAAAAACAGCGCCTCTCACAATCGCGCTTTCGATCTTAAAAGCGAATGACGAATATGCTCGAATACTAAAAAATGGGGCCTTGAACCAATTGAGCCGGCGCATTAGCCCCACTTAGTTTCAGCACACTAATTATTGAGCTTCAACTTGCGTATTTTGTGACTGCACGCTGTCGTATTTTTTAAACCACGCCAAGATATTTTCAACTTTACCAATCATTCTAGATGGCTTAGAAGCAATCCCGTGCGGCGATCCAGGTACTTTTACCAGCACGCTATCAACCTTTTGAATCTTTAACGCTTGATAGAACTGCTCGGTCTCAGACATTGGCGTGCGCTTGTCCTCTACTCCCGTGATCAGCATGGTGGGGGTCGTTACATTGCCTACTAGCGATAGCGGTGAGCGCTTCCAGTAGTGCTCTACGTTATCCCAAGGCTTACCCGGAAATTGGAAAGGGATTTGATATAGACCTGAATCAGCAGTCAGCACTTTCGATAACCAGTTGATAACGGGTTTAGCGACTACGGCTGCTTTAAATCGGTTAGTAAGGCCAATGGCATAGGCTGATGCAATGCCGCCTGCTGAACCACCAGTAATAAAGAGTCGCTCTGGATCAGCGATGCCTTTTTCAATAAGCGCATCTACACCCGACATATGGTCTGAGAAGTCATATTCCGAACTGTATTTCCCTTGAAGTAGCAATGCAAAGCGTTCTCCATAACCTGTACTACCTCTGTGATTATCATAAAACACCACGTAGCCCTCTGCAGCCATGCGCTGCAGTTCAGCCGTGAAGACAGGGCCATAAGCGAGATTAGGTCCGCCGTGAATTTCTAAGATAAGCGGATACGTTTTCGAACTGTCATAGTTTGGCGGCAGAATGTACCACCCCTGGATTTCTTCGCCATCAATAGAAGACGGATAGACAATTTCTTTTACTTCGCCAAGTTGCTTATGACCTAGAACGTCTTCGTTTAGTGCAGTAAGCTGTCGCTCGTTTCGCGTAGTGACATATAAATCAGCGGGGCGATCGGTACGTCCTTTGGTATACGCCACTACATCATCAACAGCGTGATAAGTGCCAAACACATAAGGTCGTCCTAACGTAGTACCGCCCAGCCCCTTAGCTACGGCTTTTACGCTGCCCGATAGCGATACCACATCCACCTGCGCTAAACCGCGAACCGACTGCTGAAAATAAACGTGTTTATTATCTTTCCAGTGAAAGTTAGACACTGAATTATCAATGTCTTTTGTTAAATTTTGAGCATCTGTACCATCGCTCTTCATCACATATAAATAGCTATTTTTGTACATCACTTTTTCGTCATCGCGGCGTGCGTAAGCAATGTGCTTTCCGTCAGGCGATACGACAGGCGATGATTCAAGGCCTTTGTCGTTGGTAAGCTGTGCGATATTACCCATCATATCCACAGAAAAGATGTCCCCCTCAACAGGCTCATACTCCCAATTGTCACTGCGGTTGGCAGAGAAATAGATTTTGTCGCTATCAGGAGAGAAACTTAAGCGCCCATTGTGGTGATAGTTCCCTGAAGTAAGCTGTCGTGCTGTGCCTCCGTCAGCAGGAACAATAAAAATATGGGTGTAAGCAGGTTCAAGAATGCCTCGGCCATCGGCTTGATAGCGCGCTTTGGTAATATATTGAAAGCTAGGAGACCACTTTGCACCGTCAGGCTTTTTAGGCATTTTAATGTCTAGCGGCTTTTCCTTGGCATCAACGCTCATAGTGAAAGCAATGTGCTTACCATCTGGCGACCAAGTGATGTTACTTGGGTTTGAGGTGACATTTGTTACGAGTGCCGTTTGCCCTGTATCCATCCAACGCACATACAATTGCGGTTTACCTTCTTCATTAGAAAGGTAAGCCAACCGGCTACCGTCTGGTGACCAGCGAATAGAATAGTAACTCTTTTTCGACGACAGTAAGGGGCGGTGTGACTTTCCATCAACCGACGCTAGCCAGACGTTCGCTCGACTGCTGTCCGACATAATGTCGTTTGAACGGCGCACATACGCAACATATTTACCGTTTGGCGACACCTGAACTTCGCTCACGTATTCCAAATTAAAAATATCTTCCGATTTAAAATAGCGTTCAGAGTCGGTAGTAAGAGATTCTCTCTCATTGCTTGCAAGCGCTGTGGCTGGCATAGCTAGTGTGCCTACGCTAAATAGTGCAGCCCATATAGCAAACCGTTTTTTGACTGACGGGTACCTGTGATTTCTCGTAAAAGACATATCTCACCTTAATCTATTTGTTCTTATCCGTTCTTTTTATGGGGTGATCACGTTGTAGTGATGCATTTATCGTCTCCATATTACTGAATATATTCAGCCAATAAAGATTAAACGTTGAGCGACATCGCTAGGCGATTAAGCGCAGTACACAGGGGCGTTGGCTTTAGCCGAATGGTTAGTTGCGTGATAGCAGTAAAGTGCTAACTTCTATATAAGGCTTAAAGGTAATGCCCATGAATAATCCACACGGCGAGTTTGAATGTAGCGTAAGCGGTCAGTTGCTGCTCTTCTCAGCGCGCGGACCGTGGAATGACGAAACCATGAGAAATGGCGTAGTTAAGATGTCTTCTGACATTTCAAAATTCGAAAAGGGCACTAAATGGGCACAAGTAAGCTGTCTTTACGGTGAAAGCCTGATGCCCCCTTCCACCTTTGATATTTTTGTAAAACAAACTCGGGTAAGAAAAACCCGCGGCCTGTCGTTTCTTGCCGTGGTGATATTAGATACCGACATTATGCTCACAACTAAGCATCAGATTTCTCAGTGCTACGACGCTGCCGAGGTTCCTTATGGCTTTTACAAAACGGTAGAAGATGCTTTGGAAGCGATGACGAATAATGGCTATGATTTTGATAGTGACGAAGCTGAGCGCTTTTTTGCCCGCTTTAACTTTACGCGTTAACATTTAACGCCGCACGTGTTCTGCTTTTGTCACACGTTGAGTCTGAAATTCACCGCCAGCTTTTGATAAAGGCGAAAAAAGGAGAGCGAGCGCTCTCCTTAATATACTAAGACTGCCATCCGCCTCCGAGTGCCTGATACAAATCGACCAGTGCGGCCATTTGCTGCTGACGGGTTTCTATAAACTCGCTACGCGCTTCCAGTGCTTCTCGCTGTGCAAGCAGCACCTCTAAATATTCACCATGAGCTGACGAGAAAAGCCTATTGGCAATATCAATCGACTGTTCCAGTGAAGCAATTTGATGTCGCCTTGCTTCAGCACTTTTCTCCAAATTATCGAGCTTCGATAAACTGTTAGTTACTTCAGCTACCGCCGTTAAAACGGTCAGTTCATATTCGTAAGCCGCTTCAATTTGTTCGGCGCTGGCATTTTGGTAAACCGTTTCAATCGCCCTGCGGTTTATTAATGGCGCAAAAACATCACCAGATAATGAATATGCCAATGACTCAGGCACATTAAACAAGTAGCGACTATCAAACGCCGATAAACCTAACCCTGCTTTTAGCTCAAAAGAAGGGTAGAAGTTAGCTTTAGCCACATCGATATTTAACTCTGCCGCCTGGAGCGTGAGTGCAGCTTGTTTTATATCCGGGCGATTGTCTAATAGCGCAGAGGGTACACCTACCTGCGGGCTTATGATTTCAGCACTAAGTAACACATTACTGTCTCTTTGAATGGGCTGTGGAGTGCGCCCCAGCAACAGATTAAGCGTGTTCTCTTTTTCAAGAATTTCCTGCTCAATCAAGTAACGCTCACTCTCGTTTTTATTCACTTCCGCGTTAAAGCGCGCAACGGGAAGCGACGACGCCCGCCCATATTCTTTCAACGCATTAATAGTGTGAATAACATTGCGCTGTAGCGAAATGGTTGAGTCGAGGTTCTCTAGTTTGTTGTCTAACGCTAGCAATTCATAGTAAGTACGCGCAACTTCAGATACTAACTGGGTAACGAAAAAGTTCTTACTTTCAACCGACGCTAAGTATTCGAGTGAAGCTACTTTGGAGGCATCTCTTAGCTTATGCCAAACGTCAATTTCCCACGACGCATTAAGCCCCAACTTCAAGTTTGCCAGCGGGTCGGGAAATTCTTTATCCTCCTTGATATTTAACTGTTCTTCTACTGCGCCTTCCCGGGTATATTCGCCTACCTTTTCGGTTTCAGCGGCTACCCCCGCAGAGAGTCGAGGCAAATATTCCCCTTCCCGTGCATACACTTCATTCGACGCCATATTAATGCGTTGAATTAATATAGACACCTCTTGGTTGTTCTTAACCGCCGTTTCCACCAGCGCAGAAAGTGTAGGATCGTTAAACCACTCACTCCATTGAATATTTGCTTGAGTACTCTGGTTAATCCCTTGACCAGCCTGAGTATCCATTTGCGAAACTTTCGCGTTAAACTGCTCTGGCAAATCTAGTTTAGGGTTTCGCGTTTCAATGGTAGGAATGGCACATGCCTGTACTAACAACGCACTACTAAGCGCTAACCACAGCGGCTTATAGGTAAATCGCTTTTTATTTGTCATCGCTTAGCACCTCATCGTTATAGTGGTAAGTTTCAGTAAGAGGGACATGATCTTCGTTTTTGATTAATGACTTACCTTCTTCAAGTTTGGCGAACAAGTAGTAAAGCCCAGGAATAACCAGCACACCAAAAATAGTGCCGAACAAAGTACCGCCTAAGGCAGAAGCACCAATAGTTCTATTTCCCACTGCGCCTGCCCCCGTTGCAATAACAAGCGGAATTAGCCCTGCTACAAACGAGAACGATGTCATTAAGATTGGACGGAAGCGCTGTTTGGCCGCTTCAACAGCTGCGTCAGCAATCGATAAGCCCTGCTGATTTTTTTGCACTGCGTATTCCACAATAAGCACGGCATTTTTGCCGAGTAACCCAACCAGCATAACTAATCCAAGCTGCGCATAAACGTCGTTGGCCAGCCCCATACCTTTTAGAAACAGGAATGAGCCGAGAATACCGGTAGGTAGTGAAAGAATGACCGCAAAAGGTAGAAGCAGACTTTCGTATTGTGATGCCAGCACGATATATACAAACAACAATACTACGGCAAAGATAACAACGGCTTCATTGTCTCGTTTAGCCTCGTCAAATGACAGGCCTTCCCAACCTATGTCATATCCTTTTGGCAAGGTTGCAGCCGCTACTTCCTCAACTGCTTTTATCGCTTGCGCCGAGGTATACCCTGCTGCAGGCTCTGCACGAATTGCTGCCGAGGTATAAAGGTTGTAGCGTGTAATTTCATTGGAGCCTTGGGTTTTAATCAGCTTCATAAAGGCCGAGTAAGGCACCATTTCACCCTCTTCGTTTTTCACGTAGTAATCCAATAAGTCACTGGGATAACGACGATATTCTGGCGCACTTTGTGTGTACACTTTGAAGAAGTTATTAAAGCGCGTGAAGCCTTGCTCATAAGTACTACCAATAAGAATATTCAAATTCTCCATGGCCGCGCCAATAGATACCCCTTTCTGCATTGCAGCTTGGTTATCTATCTCAATTTTGTATTGAGGATAATCGGCCGCGTAAAACGTGAATAAACCTTTTAGCTCATCACGTTTACCGAGTTCTTCCATGAAGGCTTTGTTGATTTGGTCGAACTCTTGATAGTCGGTAGTGTTGGTTTTATCGAGTAAACGAAATGATAACCCCGACGACGCGCCATAACCCGGCACAACAGGCGGTTCGAAATACTCAATCACTGCACCTAAGTGGTGTGTTTTGGCTTCTAGTTCTTCAATAATGTCACGTACCGACTGTTCGCGATTAGCCCAATCTTCAAGGTTAATCAAGCAGGTACCCGCGTTTGAACCTCGACCTTCCGTAAGGATTTCATAGCCAGCAAGCGAGGACACCGAGGAGACGCCTTCAACGTCCAGCGCCAAGCTTTGCAGCTCTCGCGCTACCGTATTCGTCGCTTCAAGAGTACTGCCAGGCGGCGTTTGAATGATGGCGTAGATCTGCCCTTGGTCTTCACCGGGAATAAAGCCCGTAGGTAATGCCTGATTAACGCCAAAAGTACTTACCACGAAGCCCGCAAGCAGCACCACGGTTACACTGCGGCGTGTAACGATAGCTTTGATAATGCCTGTATAGCGACCGGTTAATTTATTGAAATAGTAATTAAACCCGTCAATTACTTTGCTTAACGGGGTCGCTTTTTTAGTGTGTGAATGAGGGTTTTTAAGCAACATCGCACACAGCACTGGGGTTAATGACAGCGCCACAATACACGAGATGATAATTGACGATGACATGGTAATAGAGAACTGGCGATAGAAGACACCTACCGGGCCCGTCATAAAAATAAGGGGCACAAAAACCGCCGTCATCACCAGTGTA
>VMHT01117793.1_pt1 | contig 61889 bp, 51 predicted proteins | sample 4693611 | NCBI WGS metagenome assembly VMHT01 (sample SAMN12280063, study PRJNA550983) | marine metagenome | isolation source: seawater sampled from same location over 5 years 0.02-0.2 micron viral filtrate | place: USA: collected off the coast of southern California halfway between the port... ...
ATGGTACAAATGGTATTGATGGTACACCAGGAACTGATGGAGCTGATGGTACTAATGGTATTGATGGCACGAATGGTACTGATGGTACAAATGGTATTGATGGTATTGATGGTACAAATGGTATTGATGGTACACCAGGAACTGACGGTACTAATGGTATTGATGGTACACCAGGAACTGATGGTACTAATGGTACGGATGGCGTTGATGGAGCTCCAGGACCTGCTGGACCTATTGGACCTACTGGCGTTATACCTTACCAACCTTATAATCCTAGTGTTTTAGGTAAGTTTTCAGCTGTTTCTGCCCTTTATGATAGAAGCATTACATATGTACAGTTTTCACCAATTTCAACTGGAGTTCATAATTATATTAGGGTATTCACAACTACTAATTTTACTAATAATAATAGTTTGAATTGGGAAGGTATCATCCATGTAGCATTGTATAGTGATAGTGAAACTAATGATGATATTGACCATCCAGGTCATCCGTATGAAAGATTATGTCAAGGTTCTTTTTCTCAATTTTCCAGCGTTCCTTCTAATCCTTTTAAAAATATGGATAAAACTTTTACAGATATACCACTTTCACCAAATAATATCACACTAGATGCTCATAAAATATATTGGGTTGGAATAGCTTCAAGAAATAATATACTTGGAAGAAACTTAGTTTTTCCATGGCATGAAGATTATGACCAAAATGCAGGATTAGTATTAAGACATTCACATAGTCCTAGTCAATGGCCAAATTATTTTTATAATCCATATCCATCTTCTTATAATATAAATACAACAACTTATGATTATCCAACTAATTTATCAATCTTCAATCAAGCTCCTTGGTTTAGAGTTTTCAACCCAAATGCAACAATAGGCGGAGCCGGTCAAACTGGGCCAGTAGGTCCACCAGGACCATCTGGTTCTTCTACAACAATAAGACATTTGAATTATCAAAGGTTAACATCGGGTCAAACAACAGGTTGGTCTACAAGAGAATACGTCTGGTATGGTCCTACACATTCTGTAATAAATACCGATGGTGATATTATTAGTCACCCAATGGCTAGTGGGGGTTTTATAGGAGGCACTATAAAAACGCTTATGTTCATTTCACTTCCACACACATTCGGAACAAATAATCTGATTGAACCGACACAATCTAGTAATTCAGACGAATCTACTTCAAACCTATTGTCATATACAAGTAATGAACTTTCTCCTCATGCAAGTGATGGTTCTTGGTATATAGCTGAAAAAAGTGGTGTTATAATCGGATATAATATTAATCAGATAACACCAACACAAACAGGGCTCCCAATATCAATACCGTACGTTCCTATTGTAGTAGGAGCTGCACAATGGGATAGTAATTCAGGAGGATATAAATATAGTTTTACTGGAAAAATGATTACTAGAGGAAATATTCCTAATCTTTTGAATACAACAAAGTCAGAGTTTGGTATGGAAACTTTTACATTAGAACAAGATAGTGCACCAAGTAGTAATAATTCAAGGAAAATTAAGTTTAATAAAGGTGATTTACTACTATGTGCGATTGGTCCTGGTCCAGTTCTTGTTCCAGGCGAAGGTGGTGGAGGACCCGGAGGAGTTATAGAAGAAAAGAAAGATGAAGAGATTGATGAAGATGAAGATATAGGAGAATTAATTGTATTAAAATATCCACGCTCTACAAACGTATCTGTTACCATGATTGTTGAATATCAATAAATATTTTAATGAAAAAATTTGCATTTATTAAAATATTGTAAAAATGTATAAAATGACGACGTGGTTTACTAACGTTAGAATTGAGCCTGCTGATGGTATTTTCATACCAGATAGTAGTTCTAACACTATGACTGGTGCATTTATGGATGCATCTAGTGTTACATTTAAAACAGATGGAGAGGCAGATGTTATTTTTTCTAAGAACGGCATGCGTTTTCGTGATTCTTCAATGAATATTTTGAAAAACAAGTTGATTTTAGCAAATGGCACAGAAATTACTACAAGGGAAGATTTAGTAGGTGCAACTGGTGCTCAAGGTTTGCAAGGTCCTGCTGGTACACAAGGTACACAAGGTCTTCAAGGTCTTGTTGGTCCTGCTGGTCCTGCTGGTGCAGCCGGAGAGGTTGGTGCACAAGGTCCTGCTGGTGTTGCTGGTGTTGCTGGTGTTGCTGGTGCTGATGGTGCTCAAGGTATTGTTGGACCAACTGGTCCCCAGGGTCTTCAAGGTCTTCAGGGTCTTCAAGGAGACAATGGCGACCAGGGTCCCCAGGGTCTTCAGGGTCTTCAAGGTCTTCAGGGTCTTCAAGGTCTTCAGGGTTTAATTGGACCAACAGGTCTTTCTGGTGCCGATGGTGCTGATGGTGCCGTTGGTATTCAAGGTCCTGTTGGACCAACTGGTTTAAGAGGTCTACAGGGTTTAGTTGGTGAGACTGGCGAACGAGGTCCATCTGGACTACAAGGTGACCAGGGTCCTCAAGGTCCCCAGGGTATTCAAGGTCTAGTTGGTGCTGGTGGTGCTGCTGGTGCTGCTGGTGCTGCTGGTGCTGCTGGTGCTGATGGTGCCGTTGGGCCAACCGGTCCTCAAGGTTTACAGGGTCCTCAGGGTCTACGTGGAGATGCTGGTCTTCAAGGTATCCAAGGTTTAGTTGGAGCAACTGGTTCTGATGGCGCGGTAGGACCAACTGGTCCTCGAGGTTTACAGGGTTTAGCTGGTTCTGATGGTGCCGCAGGTGCTGATGGTGAACAGGGTTCAGTTGGTCCTCAGGGTCCTCAAGGACTTCAGGGTCTTCAAGGTCTCAAAGGAGATACTGGCGAACGAGGCCCTCAGGGTCTTCTAGGTCTTCAAGGTGTTAAGGGTGATATTGGTGATCAAGGTCCTCAAGGTATCCAAGGTTCTCAAGGTTTACAGGGCCCTCAAGGTGTTAAGGGTGATATTGGCGATCAAGGTCCTCAAGGTATCCAAGGTTTAGTTGGAGAAACTGGTGCTACTGGTGTCGCTGGTACTGTAGGTCCAACTGGTGCTGATGGTCCCGCAGGCCCTCAAGGTGCTGCTGGTGCTGCAGGTATTCAAGGTCTCAAAGGAGATACTGGCGAACGGGGTCCTCAGGGTCTTTCTGGTGCTGATGGTACTGACGGTCAACAAGGACCCCAGGGTCTACAAGGTCCACAAGGCAGTAAAGGAGACACTGGTGCTACCGGTGTCGCTGGTAGTGTAGGTCCAACTGGTGCACAAGGTCCTCAAGGAACTCAGGGTACACAAGGTCCTCAGGGTCTACAAGGGCCTGCTGGAGAAGCATTCCAAATTAGATATGTTGTAAATGATACAAACCAGATTGATACTAATAATGGAAATCTAAAAAATAGTTACAATCCTAGTGGAGTTTCAGAAGGAGATTTCGCAATGGCAGAGTTTGGTGTGGGAAATCAGCATTCTGCAAAATTATTTGTGCGTACAAGTAGTGGTAATTGGGATTTTGTAAGTGACTTTAGTGGTTCTCAAGGTATTCAGGGGCCTACTGGTTCTCAAGGTATTCAGGGTCTTGCTGGTCAAGATGGAGTGCAGGGTCTGAAAGGCGATACTGGTATTCAAGGTCCTAAAGGAGACACTGGTGTCTCTGGTGCCGCTGGTGCCACTGGTGCCGATGGTGCTCAGGGTCTACAAGGTCCTCAGGGTTTACAAGGTTTACAAGGTATTCAAGGTCTTAAGGGAGATACCGGAAATGAAGGCCCAGCCGGTGTAGATGGTATTCAAGGTATTCAAGGTATTCAAGGTCTTAAAGGAGACACTGGTGCAAGTGGCGCAAGTGGAGCAACTGGTCTAGCGGGTCCAACTGGACCTCAGGGTCCTGAAGGTGTTCAAGGTATTAAGGGAGACACTGGTGACCAAGGTATTCAAGGTTCTCAAGGTCCTCAAGGTCTTAAGGGAGACACTGGTGTTACTGGTGCTTCAGGAGCAGACGGGTCAAATGGTGCAACTGGTGCCGATGGTGCTCAAGGGCCTCAGGGTTTAAAAGGAGATGCCGGCGTACAAGGTCCACAGGGTATCCAGGGTATTCAAGGTTCTCAGGGTCTTAAGGGAGACGCTGGTGAAATAGGTCCACAGGGACTTAAGGGCGATACTGGAGACCAAGGTATTCAAGGTCTCAAGGGAGATAACGGCATCCAAGGTCTCAAGGGAGAGGCCGGAGACCAAGGTATTCAAGGTCCTCAGGGTCTTCAGGGTACACAAGGTCTAAAGGGAGACACTGGCAATCAGGGTCCTCAAGGTCTGAAGGGAGACACCGGAAATATAGGTCCTCAGGGTTCTCAAGGTCCGGTTGGAGCTGCCGGTGCTGTAGGTGCTACTGGACAACAAGGTCTCCAGGGTCCACAAGGTCTTAAGGGCGATACTGGAGACCAAGGTATCCAAGGTCTTAAGGGTGATAATGGAGACACTGGTTCTCAGGGCCCACAAGGACTTCAAGGTTCTCAAGGCCCTGCCGGTATAAATGGAAGCGATGGTCAAGATGGCGCTCAAGGCCCACAAGGTCTAAAGGGAGACACTGGTGTTCAGGGTCCACAAGGTACACAAGGTCTAAAGGGAGACACTGGTGTTCAGGGTCCACAAGGTCTAAAGGGAGATACTGGTCTTCAGGGCGCACAAGGTACACAAGGTATTCAAGGTAATACTGGCCCACAAGGTCTTTCTGGGTCTGATGGTGTTCAGGGTCCAGCCGGAGCTGATGGTGCGACAGGAGCAACTGGTGTACAAGGTCCAGAAGGACCACAAGGTCTAAAGGGAGACACTGGTGTTCAAGGTCCACAAGGTACACAGGGTCTAAAAGGAGATACTGGTCTTCAGGGAACGCAAGGTCTTCAGGGCCCACAAGGTCTTAAAGGTGATACCGGTGACCAAGGTCCTCAAGGTCTTACAGGAGCTGCTGGTCTAAATGGAGAGAATGGTTTACAAGGTCCTCAGGGTCCTGTTGGTTCACAAGGTCCTCAGGGTCTTCAAGGTCCTGCTGGAGAAGCTTTCCAAATTAGATATGTTATAAATGATACAAATCAGATTGATACTAATAATGGAAATCTAAAAAATAGTTACAACCCTAGTGGAGTTTCAGAAGGAGATTTCGCAATGGCTGAGTTTGGTGCAGGAAATCAGCATTCTGCTAAATTATTTGTTCGTAATAGTAGTGGAAACTGGGACTTTGTAAGTGATTTCAGTGGTTCTCAGGGGATTCAAGGCCCTACTGGCTCTCAAGGAGTCCAAGGCTCTCAAGGTATAAAGGGAGACACTGGGGAAAAAGGTGACCAGGGTATCCGAGGTATTCAAGGAGTTAAGGGTGATATTGGTGACAAAGGTGATACTGGGAATCAAGGTATTCAGGGTCAACAGGGTCCACAAGGTACACAAGGTATAAAGGGAGATACTGGGAATCAAGGTATTCAGGGTCCACAAGGTACACAAGGTATAAAAGGTATTGACGGAAATGCATTCCAGTGGAGCTTTTCTAATTCTGGTTCTACACCTTCACAGAGTTTTAATTCACGTGCTTCCAGTGGTTCTGTTACACTAACTAAATACCAGGCTAAGTATTTTTACATAAATGAAAAAGCTTCGTGTGGAAATGTAATTGGCCAGGGTTCAAGTAATACTAGTGCAGAACAACAAGCAAGCGGATGGTTCGGTATTTTTAATGCTGGAGATACTCTATTAGTAAGGTCTGCTTCAAGTAATGGTGATTTCTCAACTTACTCTTTGGACTCAAAGCCATCTTTTCTTAAACTTTCTAACGGTTTGAGTTATGTTAAGTTAACAGTAACACCAATTACAATTGGTACTGCTAGTACTTCTTTCTCAAATAGTACTACTTACAATATTAGTATTATGAAGAAAGGGTCTCTTGGTGCAACTGGTCCTACAGGTAGTCAAGGTATCCAGGGCATAAAAGGAGACACAGGTTCACAAGGTATCCAAGGTCTTAAAGGAAACACAGGTAACCAAGGTCCTCAAGGTCTTAAGGGAGACATCGGTGAGCGCGGGCTTCAAGGTATCCAAGGAGTTCAGGGTTTACAGGGAGATAAGGGAGATATTGGAAATACTGGTTCTGTAGGTGCAACAGGTCCACGTGGTGTGCAAGGTACTCAAGGAGTCAAGGGAGACACTGGTTCTACTGGTGCCATAGGCGCGACAGGCCCACAGGGTGGACAAGGTATCCAAGGCCTTAAAGGAGACAAAGGTAATACTGGTTCTGCAGGTGCAACAGGTCCAGCTGGGTCTAATGGCTCTCAAGGACCTAAAGGAGACACCGGTGCTAGAGGTCCGCAGGGACTTCAGGGTCTGAAAGGTGACACAGGTAACCAAGGTCCTCAAGGCCTTACGGGAGACAAGGGAAATATTGGTGATAGTGGTGCTGATGGTGCTAGAGGACCAGTTGGTGTTCCAGGTATTCAAGGTGTTCAAGGTCCTATTGGACCAACTGGTGCCGGCGGTGCTAAAGGAGACAAGGGAAATACTGGAAACCAAGGTCCTCAAGGACTTAAAGGAGATACTGGTAATCAGGGTCCTCAGGGTCTTAAAGGAGATACTGGAAATACTGGTTCTGTAGGTGCAACAGGTATACAGGGACCTAGAGGGTTTGCTGGAGCTGATGGTGCTGATGGTGCTAGAGGTCCTACTGGTGCTAATGGTTCGAATGGTTCTCAAGGTCCTAAAGGAGACACTGGTGCCAGCGGCGCTCAAGGACCTAAAGGAGATACTGGAAATACTGGTGCGGTAGGACCAACTGGTGGAGCTGGTCCAAGAGGCATTCAAGGTATCCAAGGTCTTAAGGGAGACACTGGTTCACAAGGTGTCAAGGGAGACAAAGGTAATACTGGTTCTGTAGGTCCTCAAGGTGCAACAGGTCCATCAGGTTCTAATGGTTCGAATGGTTCTCAAGGTCCTAAAGGAGACACTGGTGCTCAAGGTATCCAAGGTCTTAAGGGAGACAAAGGTAATACTGGTTCTGTAGGTGCAACGGGTCCATCAGGTTCTAATGGTGCTCAAGGTCCTAAAGGAGACATAGGCAATACTGGTGCTAGAGGCCCAGCAGGGTCTAATGGTTCAGTAGGGCCAACAGGCCCTCAAGGTCTTAAGGGAGACAAAGGTAATACTGGTTCTGTAGGTGCAACAGGTCCATCAGGTTCTAATGGTGCTCAAGGTCCTAAAGGAGACACAGGCAATACTGGTGCTAGAGGTCCAGCTGGGTCTAATGGTTCAGTAGGACCAACAGGCCCTCAAGGTCTTAAGGGAGACAAAGGTAATACTGGTTCTGTAGGTGCAACAGGTCCATCAGGTTCTAATGGTTCTCAAGGTCCTAAAGGAGACACAGGCAATACTGGTGCTAGAGGTCCAGCTGGGTCTAATGGTTCTAATGGTTCTCAAGGTCCTAAAGGAGACACAGGTAATACTGGTGCTAGAGGTCCAGCCGGGTCTAATGGTTCTAATGGTGCAACTGGCCCTCAAGGTCCTAAAGGAGACACAGGCGGTACTGGTGCTAGAGGTCCAGCCGGTTATACTGGTCCTCAAGGTCCAGCAGGTAAGGATGGTTCTACAGGTGCTCAAGGTGCTCAAGGTGCTCAAGGTGCAACTGGACCCCAAGGTCTACCAGGTATTCCAGGTACTTCTAGTGGCGGTGGTGGCAGCATCGACGAAGGTATTAAATACCCATTTCAATTTCCTTTCACCGCTGGTCACATGTATCAAGCAGGCGAAGAACTTACAGAAGCAGATAAAGGTTGTGCACTCATCTTAAAAAATGACCAAAAAGTCTATAAATCTACTACTGCAAAAGACAAGAAGGTTATTGGATTTTTGGGTTCAATAATTAAATCAAGACTATCAATAAATAATAATGAAGTTGATAATGCAATTCATGTTATTTCTCTTGGAGATAGTCACGAATGGACAAGAGAAAATGAAGAGTATAAAGTATACACAGACGGCGTTAATGTATGCAACCAAAATGGTAATATTGAAGTAGGAGACCTTCTATGCTGTAGTGATACTCCAGGATGTTTCATGAAACAAGAAGATGATATTATAAGAAGTTCAACAGCAGCTCGCGCCATGCAAGATGTAAGCTTTGGGAGTGATTCAGTCAAGGATAAAGTTTACTGCATTATGATGTGCGGTTAAGCAACAAAATAAATAATTAATTATTAAATAATATAATTAATTATCTCAACATTCTCCAATTACGTCTAAAATAACCTGGACGACTATAAACTCTTCCATTTGTAAGATTTTTAAAACTCAAGTCTCTAGTATCATAAGTGTATCCAGTATCAAAGCTTAATACATTAATAAAATCATCTTCTCGAATTAATTTTACATTTATTAAATCATTTAACTTTTGTTTTTCTTTCCAATGTCTATAATGTTGTAGTTCTATTTCAGATACTAGTTTTTTACAATTATTTTTGTCTCCATTATCCAAGTAAATAAAATGTTCATCATATATTTTATAAAAAATCTCTCTATTTACTTTAATATTATTAGATGCACATCTTTCATTAATTAAATTATCTTCATATCCCCATCCCCAATAATTAGGAAATCCACCTATTTTCTCAAAATCACCAGCTTTTATAGAAAAAATACCTCCTAATGTAAAATCAAAACCATAGTAATGTTCAACCTCCCCTTTTTTTGCATTATAAGGAAGTAAACTAGTTGAGCTTGGATAAAAATCTACATCATGAAAAATTAGAGTAATATCTTTGTAATTATTAGGAAACTCATTTTTAATATATAAAAACCCTATATTCTTCATAGCCCCTCTATTAAATAGTCTTTTATCTGTTTGTTGTATGTAAATAAAATCAACTTCTGTATCGCTCCATTTCCTGTCAGTTTTAAGTTTGTTGAAAAAAATATCTAACATTTCCTTTTCTTTAGGTCTATTTCTGTAAGGGATAATAAATACTCTATCTGGGTAAGCCATTTATATAATTTATTAAAATAATAATCGAGTAATTAATCCGAAATATTTATAACGTTTATATATAATGTCTAATTCCTTAACGTTTGGATTTTACGAAGAAGAATGTAATAATAATAATTGTTGTAATTGCGGAGGTGGTGGTGGAGGTAATGGTTCACCTGGGATTCCAGGGGCTCCAGGAACGCAAGGTCCTGCCGGGGCTAATGGTTCTCCAGGGACACAAGGTCCTGCTGGGGCTAATGGTGCTCCAGGGCCACAAGGATTAAAAGGTGACACTGGACCAGGTGAGTTTTTTATAGGTTTAAGTGGAGAAACCAATACTGCTGCTAGTCAAAACTCCACAATGTATTTTAATAATGATGAAGGATTTACCCTTTCTGAAATCGTCGGTATAAGCGGTGGTGGTGTACTAATTGGCAATTCAAAAGTTAAAGATATAGAAGCTTATTTATTTGAGCAACCACCAGTGGTTGAGGCATCATCAAATCCTTATCAGAGTAGTATATCGCAGATTATTTTAAATTGGAAACGATATACACCTTCTGTTGAAAAATGTTCTTTTGCTGTAGCACCTAGTAATTTAGGCAATAATTTTGACTATCTTCCATTTATAAGTGATTTTAAGTTTGAATACCAACTTGAAAGTTCTGGAAGCACATGGAATACTATTAGTGGTGGGAGTATACCTACTGGTTCATTTTTATTTGAAAAAACATGGAAGGAATATGTAGATTCACCTTTAAGTCTAGAAAAAGCACAACCAAATAGACTTAATCAAATTGTTATTAATAGTAGTTCTTCAACATCTGGTACACTATCTAATCCAAAAGTTACATTGACAAATCCATTAAATATTGCATTTAACACTTCTCAAGTAGCTGGAAAACAATTCAGATTTAGATTTGCTTTTGTTAATTTTTCTGAAAATGAACCAAATTGGATTTATTTCCCAGATGTATCTGGAAGTATAGGGTTCGGTTCTCCTGGACCAGCGTATGCTCCTTCTGATATATCATTTGTTAATACTTCTCCTTTTTACAATAACCTATCAATTAATGGTAAAGGTATTTCCGCTGGAAAAGACGTTAGTCTTAATGTACCTTATAGTGCAACTTTTTTAAAAATAGGGTATGGGTTTGATGTATCAGGCAGAAGAGTTAGTAATATACAGGTAAATGGTCTCTCTTCTGAAAAAATAATTACAGATTTATCTTTTGGTTTTCCAACTCAAAATCCTAATTTTTCAACAGGACCTGATTGGGGTTTTGTCAATCTTGATTCAGAAGCTCATCCAGAATATCAATTTGATATTTCTCAAGGAAGTTATTATGCTGTAAATAGCTCAAAAGATTTCTCAAATGTTAGAGTTTATAATAACACGCCCTCTGGAACAGCTACAGAGTATATAGAAATACCTACTAGGTCTGATGTAACTTCAGACTATAAAGATTTCTTAGATACTAAAACCTTTTCGTTCGACACAAAAATAGATAATATATCTGCAACTCCTAATACAACTGCATACGAAAGAGGTACTAATACAATACATAATAATCCAGGAGTTTATTTTGTAAATGACAACTCACTTATTACTTTTACAAACAACTCTACATATAAACTAGCTGCTAATTATGGAGATACAGTATCTAGTAATCCGCCAATTAAATGGGTTGATACTGGAAGTGTTCTTGGGAACGATTCTACTGGAAAAGAATTAACTCAAATTATTTTTGATATAAGTCAAGGCCTAGCCGGTACTATTCCTGCTCCAATACAATCTTCTTTTAAACAAGGTTACACAGGAAATAGTGTGAGTGAAGATGTTTCTAATGGTATTTTACAATTTACTACAAGCGAACTTTTTGACCCGCGACCAAGTAGTCCTAGAAGAAAGGGATATTATCTTGGATTAGATGTAAGCAATATTACTGCAACAGATATAAGCTTACAAAGTTTACCTGATATATGCAATAATAACTACAATCCATATAGTCTAAAATTACAACAAAAAGTAAAAAATATTTCTAATACTGTGCAAACGACATATAATCAAACATGGGATTTTGAAATTGGAAAAATACCACAATTAGATGTAACAACTAGTAATGAAAAAATTACTATTAACAATCCAAATGTATCTGGAAGTACTAATTATTTCTATGGTTTAAAATTGCCTAATGAGTTTACAATAAATGTAGACTTTAGTATAAACAATTTAAATCCTGATTGGGCTCCTGGTCCCACCTCAAGAACTTTATATGAAATTGACGGCATAATAAACCCAGATAGTCTAGGTCCATACTTATCGAATACAGCTGATATTAAAGACGGTCAATGGGGAACAGGAAAAAATCAAGTTAAAAATATTACTGAAACTTTTAATATAGGAAACTCTGTCAGTTCTGGAGGAGATAAAGACTACAATGTAGTTAAATATAGCAGATATATGCCCGCAGGAAAACAATTTGAAATAGATGTTAACTTTATAGATAATAATTTCTTACGTTCTTCAACAGTACCAACATTTAAGTTCAATAATGATATTTCTTTTAATTCTAAAGCATTATGGTGGGATTTTACGTGGGGGACTGTTCCTTCTACAATTACATCTTTTCCTATGATTACAACGGCAAGTATTATTAGCACTATTAAACTAAATGCTGTTCAATTGCCATTTGAATGCTCTTACAATACACCTGTACCAAATACTTATTCTCATAGTAGTGATATTTCGTATAATCAACTAATGTGGGCAAATGAAGCTTGGTTTGGAGCAAACACACTAGATAATTCGTTGAATCCATATATTGATTATTCGACAAGTGGTGATTTCTTTGGTCCACCCGGTTCAGATTACAGTCAATACGATAGTAGTGGGAATATAAAAACAATAAATTATTCTGCAACAATTTATTACAATACAAGCAGTCCACAAAACATAACTTATACATTACTTAAATGGTTATTATTAGAATTAGACTGTAATACTAGTAATCATAATTTAGGTATTAAAATTAAAGACATAAGTGGTAATCCATTGTCTCTTGGCACTGATTATACACTATTTTATAGAGAAAAATCTTCAAATCTTTATACATGGAATCCTTCGTCTGTTACAGCTAACACCACTCCATGGCTAGACTGTGCAAATAAAAATATTAATACAGGTTCTCTTTATACTTTTAATCAAGGTCAGAGTAATGCAACAAAAGGTAGTGGCAATGGTTGCTATGAATCTGGAAAAACTAATTTCATTAAGGTTTTTGAAACAAATGCTGCAACTACAAGATATTTAGCTATTGGATTGCCACAACGAAAAAATATTTCTGAAATAGAATTAACATCAGGTACTACATAATGTTTAAAAATGTATATTTTAATGTGAATATAAAATATATATTATGGCTGGAACTAATCCATTAAATAATGACAATAAAACAGATTTACTATTCAAAAAGTTTCAAGGTGTTATTCAAAGTGCCGTAAAAACTGATTCTACTAATAATCCACCATTTAATACAGAAAATAAAAAATCTATTACAAATATTTTCCAACAAGATGTATTTTCTGAAGAAGTTCCTTTAGATTTATCTTATACATTACTACAATTATGGAATCCTTTTGCACCGGGGCCTTTTGGAGCGTCAGGAAGCGTTATAAGTGACTCGTCATGGAATACTAATGCAGGAGATCAAACATTAAGTTATGTAGATTTATCAGCAACTAATTTCGGAAAAGACTTACCATTAAGGTTCTACAAGCGTGTGTATCTTAACCCTGTAGGTACTACTGGACAATCATGGTGGTTGTTAGATCCTAGTGGAAATGGTAAAAATAGTACCACAAATAATCTTTTAAAAGATACTATTCCATTCCTGTACAATGATACAAATATTAATACATATAGACCAATAGTTGAGTATTGGAATAATTCTAGTGGTGGCTGGCAATCTTTAGATCAAGCCACCCTTTCCCAAGCTAATTGGTTGATGGACCCAGCTAGTGGTATACTACAATTTTACCAAAAGCCTACTGTTTTAAAAATTGATTTCAATATTGATGCAACTGGTACCGGTGAAAAAGACCGCCCAAGAATATCATTTATAAAATATGTAGGAGCGAAGGGTGGTGGTTCAGGTTCTGGAGGCTCCGGAGGGTCAGGTGGGTCAGGTGGGTCATCAGCGTCTTCACTTAAGGTAGGTGATTTTTCAGGTGTAGATATATCTTTTCAAGATGTAAGTGCCATTCTATTTAATGGAAGACATTTTGATGTATCATATGATGCAATTGGTAATGCACAAATAACCTCATTAAACGATATAATTGATGATGTAGCTGATATTTCTTATTACTTTTTTAACAAACCATTAGCTCCACCCAGTGGCGATGGTTCACTAAATGAAAATGTAGGTGCAGGATATATAATTTGTAATTGGACAAATCCTCAAAAAACTAAATCTGCTTTACCATTTGGTGAAGCTCTTCAGTATACAGCGGGGGGTACGGCGCCTGCTACATTAAAACCTATAGAATATTTGCCTTTTCATAAAGAGTTATGTGTACAATATAAGCAGTGGTTTCCTACTTATACTTTATCTGGTGAGTGGACAACGTTAGAACTCTCAGGAAGCACAGTCAAGAATATTATACCTGATACTATAACTGAGTTGTATGCAACTTCTAGTAGTTCGGGGGGAACACAAAATTATACAACTTTACTAGGATTATCTGGTGGAACGGTTATTTCGCCTGACCAAATTGACGAAACCAAAATAACTGGCGGTGCAGAAATCGATAAAGGCGTGGCACCTTATAATGTATTATGGACAAACTCATTAGAACTAGGTAAAGGATATCAATTTAGAATATTCTTAAAAAATGATAGTGTTGAAACTGGATTAAAAGACCCTTTATATGGCGGCGACGCTTCTTATAACTACTTGTATATACCAAATCAAAATGGCGCTTCAGGAGGATATATTGAATTAGGAAACTTTGGTCCTCCTCCTACACCATTTATTGGAGACATATCATTCATAAATACAGCGTTTTTATCATTTGACATTCGAGGAGTTAATAGTGACCCCTCAGGCGCTGATGTTTCACTAAATACACAATTTCCTATTAATACTAATCTTTCGTTAAGAGTTTTCTATGGTATTGATGTTAGTTGCGTAATAGACCCTAGCAGTAAACAGTTTCCTTCTTTTAGAATAACTAGTTCTCCATCTGATGCTTCTTTTCAGTTTCCAGATACAGCTCCTGGTAGTAAGTTTGGTAACTTTACATTAAAAGGTAATTGGAAATCGCCTACATTCGGGGGCGCCATCGTAAGTGATTTAAGTTGGGCTCCTCAACATATTTATACAATTACTAAGTTTACTATGAGAAATAATGTAGCTGATTTTTCAAATGTAGTTGCTGATGTATCTATGTCACCTCCCCTTCCACTACCATATAATACAGGTATTCCTTTAAGAAGTGAAATTGGTACAACTACTACTTTATTGAATAAATCTAATGAAGAACTAAATAAATTAGATGTTTTACCAACGAGTTCGAATATAAATAATACAAATGCATATAAGTATGGTGATAATTCTATTATAAATAATATTTTCTTTGTTAGGGACGCGTCTTCTTTTGGCTTTAAACTAACTGAAGCTCCTAAGTTTAAACTTACTGATAACGGAGAAACAGGGAAAATGAAATTAGTTGGAACTGATGCTATTGGTAGAAATCTTGCTTACATGAGTATGGATATATCAGGAAGCACAGCTCCATTAAATGTTAACTATGATGTTTCCACAAACTATGCCGTTGGTTATACTGGCTCAGGTAGTATACAATATATGAATTACAACATAAGTGGAGCACCAGTAGGACCAAGTGGTACAACCGATATTTTCATAATAGCTAATGATATAACAGATGCAGCTATAGGAAATAGTAATCCTAGTTACGCTGTAGGAGGTTATTATTTAAATGTACAACAAAACTCCTCAACACAAAGGCTTACAAATGTTGGATTATCAACATTTCCTGATATTTGTAATAATAATTATGAATCCTATACCGCAAGAATTAGACAGTTTTACAATGATGGCACGGGCAGTAATAATTTTGTTACTACAGATAGCGGGTTAGAAGGTCCAAGATTATATGATTTTAAAATAGCTAAACGACCTGACCTTTCAATTAATTATACTGAAAATAGTTATAATAATCCTACTATGACAATTAATAATTATCTTATGGGACTAGTTAGACCAACAGTTACGAGCACAATTACAAATCTAGTGTATGATTACCATTTAGATGACATCCATGAGTGGTGGAGAAAAGAAATAAATATTTCAACAGATAAACTTTTTTATATAGGGACGAATTATGAGATAGATACTCATACTAATAGTTGGGATACATCTAATACCAAAATTATAAATAATTCAACAACATCATTCGCAAAAAGTATAAATCCAAAAACATTGATGATGCCAAATGGTACTTCTGCTAGAAGATACTCAAGAGACTATAATGGTAATCAATTTGAAATTAAAACTAGATTTTCAAATAATGTATTAGTTGACCCTTCATTTATCACGGTAACAAGAGATGTTTCATTTGGAGCACCAGGTAAATACTTATGGTGGGACTTTACATGGGAAAATACTACACAAAATAATTCTGCTTTAACTAACCCTGTCGATTTCTTCTCTTCCTCACCAAGCACTACAATTATATTAAAACAACTCAACATTAATCTTGCACCAAATGCTAGTTTACTTGATTTTGACCATACTATTTCACAAGTAGGCAATAATGACCAGTTAATATGGGCAAATAAAGCCTTCAGAGGACCAAAGGTCCCCATAGCTAACAAAAATAACCCTTATATAGACTATACAAATTACTATGACCCTGCTACTAATTTGAAAGATTATTCAGGTTTATATGGAAATGGTAAAAGTATATCATTTAATTTAGGTGCAGCTGGCGGAAACTGGTGGTATGATAATACAACGCAGGGAACTATTTCAATAAATACAATTAAATTTATAACATTTGATGTAAAGATACCAACAAGCTCTAGTTCCTCATACAAATATTTTACATTAGACATCAGAGATGATACTAATAGTAGATTAACACCATGTCAAGGAAATAATCCTAGTATTGGCTTTGTTCTGTATCTTGGTATAATCGACAATGTTAATAATAATGTTTATCCACCTGCTTCACTGAATCGTTCTTATAATGGATTACAGCGTTATAATGCTTCTTTTGCATTCAATAACCCAGGTTGCTATGACCCAAATAGTGCACCAGGATCATCAACAACAAATAAATATGGAAAATGGATATTACCATACAATAGTGGTTCTGTAAGTTTAATCGCACAAATATCTATAGGTATTCCGGGAGATCAATCAATATCAAGCATAAGTGTTGATATTTTACAAAATTAAGTTATAATTAATAATACATTATAATCGCTTATTATAATATATTATGTCTCTCGTTAGCGATCAAGAAAAAATAGAATTACTTTTTAAACAATTTACTGGAGTAGCTAATGCTGATAAAACAAAAAACTTTGCATCAGAAAGTTTCAAGTTTTCTCCTTATGTGATGAACGAGTCTATATTTTCTGAAGATATTAATCAAAATCTAATTGATATATCTTTTTCTTTAGGACCTGGTATTGTTCAATATGGCTGTAGTGCTTTAGATAGTTCATACGGCCCAACATCTCTTGGACAATCTTTTCAAATAACTCCCAATCTTACCTACTATCATAGATTGAAGCTAGAAAAGGCAGATGGCAGTGATTATGGTTATTATAGTCTAGATAGCTCTGGTAATAATATATTGAAAGATACAATACCTTTCTTATTTGATGATAAAAATAATAGTTTTGCACAACTTTTATATGTTGCAGAACCCGCACCTAATCCAACTAGTTTTGTTGGACAATCTCTAGGTGCATTCCCTTTGGCATGGCTCATGGACTACCAGTCCGGATTTATTGAATTATTTGGTGAACCTATTGCCTACCCGAATGGTATTCAATTACTCCCTACCCAGGAATTAAGACTTTCTTTTATAAAATATACTGGTAAGAAAGGAGCAGCAGGTGGTGATGGTGAGGGAGGTGATTCATCTTTCAACGATGTAGACATAAGTGGTGATTTAATTCTTAAAGGACAAAACTTATTGAATGTAGTAGAATACGATTTTTACAGTAAGTCAACTACGTCAACTTTATTTAGTCCTTCGTTAGGCTCGACAACAGGTTATTTTAAAATAGCAAGTGTTGATAATCTTAAATCTATTAATCTATCAAAACCCAATATGGCTGAAACTGTCACTCAAGGTACATTTACATTTTATACCAGAGTTAATTTTGAAGATAGTGGTTATAATTCAGCAAACAAACTACAGTTTAATAGTGAAATTACTTTTGGCATTAATCAAGTATATCAAAATGCAGTATCAGATGATGAATGTTTTGCAAATACACATTATTGCTTATCACAAGGAGGACAACTTCAACCATTTGACAATTTTTACATGGTTAGAAATAGCATTACTAATAAATATGAATTATATTTACATTTTAACGAGTTTGGTGCTGGTTCTACAAGCAATCGTTTTAGAAATAAAATAATAAATCTTACAATTACACTAAAAGGAAATGAAAACTTAAATCCTATAAATACAGATTTATCAGGAAATAATAATGGAATATTAAATTGGGAATTAGAACCTTCTCTAATATTTCAACCAAGTCTACCAAGTACCACAAATGATTTTATATGTAGAACAATTAATATAACTAATAATACTGAAAAAATATGGAGTGGTTCTACAGCACCTGTAATAAATGAAAATGTGGTTTCTACATTTGGTAATAACATATTAAACCGGTATATTTATGGCGATGGTACAAGCGATTTTACAAATAATACAAGTTTTATAGCACAAGCTGGTATAGGTGCAAGTGGTGAAAAACAAATGTCACTTAACGGTGAGTTCAGATTATTAGCACGTTCTCTAGGTCCAGGTACAATTTATACTCATGAGATAGTTTTTAAAGCCGGTGTACAAACTAGTGGTGCTGGCACAAGTACTTCAATAATAAGCGAAAATACTTTTTTAAATGTTATATCAAATACTTTTTCCCATAATAGCTCACCTTTAATAAGCAATATTTATTTACGCGGAACAAAAAGCAGTGGGTCATTTTTTTATTATATAACAATTGATAGAAATACATCAGTTGCTACTGCTTTTTACCTGGATATACAAATAACTAATAATAATGAAAACTCACTATCGAGTGGCAATCTTACTGATGTCAGGTATTGGGGAATTGGTATAGACAGAGGTGCGACTGGACTTACTACTTTTATAAAAAAAGTTAATACTGAAAAAAATAATTTTACTGGTTTCAATAATGACCGATTGATAGCAAATATTATTGCACCAAGTTTTGAGCCAAACTCTGCGTTTATTACAGGGGATGAAGATGTATTATCTACCAGTATTCGTAATAACACGCTAACAGATGGAAGTGATAATTTGATTACTAAAATAAATAGTGGGATTAATATTATTGATGCAAATACACCTCAAGGTACAGGCGGTGGTTTAAAAATATTTAATAGTGGAGGCTCTTATCCAAACGATTTATCTTATCCCAAGATTAGTCTTATCCCATTTAAAAATAGCGGAGGAGCTGGTACACTGGGAAATCCAACACATATTAGTGTAAATGATGACGAATCAACAACATTTCAAGGTTCAGGTAATTTATCAATATTCAATGGTCAACAAAACTTTGGTAATTTTAATATATTTCAAGGTAATGGAACTACTTTATCAGCTTCTAATGTTATTCATAGTGACCATAGGGGTGGAACTGAATATCAGTTAAGTTTAAATAATTCCAGAAATGATACTGATGTTATTATCAATACTCCAGATTACAATATTTATGACACACCAAATACACCTGCAATGGTTGCTGATTCTGGAGATAATAAAATAACTTTTAATGCACCTGTTATATTTAATAATGACGTTACTAGCAATTCAATTGCTTTAATGGAAGAGTTTACTTTTAATACTAGTAATATTAGTCCAGATGAGTGGTTTACACTTGCACAAACAGGAGATGGTAGTGATAGAAATAAACTCCGGTCTGATGGTAAGTTTATACTCGAAGATAGATTAGGAAGTCATCATCACACGCTCATTTTCAAAGCAGGTGCGAAGTTTAGTTCTGGTATATATATTAATGTACTTGAAAGTTCATGGTTTGATATTCCGAGAATTAAAGCTCTCAGAATTGCATATAACTCAACGTATGATGGAAGTGTTTTACAAGCCCAGCTTAACAGTGATTCTGCGTCACAATCTACTAGCAATTTGAAACTAAGAATATATCAAAATAGAAATAATCAAGGATGGTTCAGTGATATATCTGGTAGTCCATCTGCTGAAATGAATCCTACATGCTATGTAGTGACTAACAGTAGTAATGGGTTTGGCACACTTTATCCTAATTTCAGACAATCAGGAAACGTTATTTATGACCCAAATGGACGAAATACTACACAAACAACTACAAACAATTTTGTAGTACAACAGAGTACATTAACTGTTGAAAACAGCACTGGTGTTAATATTGAGTGTAATCAATCTCCTGGTAATATTATCTTAGATACTGTCGGTGGTACAATCGCACCTGCTGGGGCTACTAGAGGAATAACACTGGTAGCACATAATGGTATTTACATGGAAGCTAATAATACTACTTCAAGTGGGACGAGTATAACTTTTAATTCTAAAACTAGCGGAACTAATTCTTTTATGAAATGGAGCTCAAATGGTCTTAGTGTAGGCGCTAAAGATATAACTAATATAAAAAACTTGTATGGTGATAATAGTTCAGGAAATATGATTATACGTGCAAATAATAATGGTGTAAATTCAAATAGTGATTATGTTGTGTTTGAATCTCCAGTTACAATTCCAAGTGCAAATGGTTCTTTATGTGTATCATCATTAACTAATGCAAGTGAAGGAACTTATGTTTATAATAGTGATAATAATACTTTAATGTATAAAACAGATTCTTCGAAACATCCACAAACTTCAAGTAATATTTCAACTTGCATGAGTTGTCCTGTAATACTATGGAACTGGACAGAAAATTATGTTAGTTTCATAAGTCCTAATTTTACTACTCCTTCGTGGCTAAGGAATTATAATAAAGCAGGCACCTTCAGTCCATTTGGGTTTCCACCAAGCCATGTGAGTCCTCCAGCTGCAGGCGGTGGAGAATTACCGCTTATGTATGATAAATATAAACCACCTTATGCTGGATTTCTAACTGCATTGACATGGAATTGGGCTTATTATAGCGCAGCAGCAATTCAAATACGACGGTCATATGGTTTTGGAATGCCTAATACTAGGTCTTCTAGACTAATAGTTCGTTGTGTTGTTAAAAATCCTGGTCAAACTACGGGTACGAGTTATACTGTTGGTTATATGCTTATTGGTCCTGGTCCTGGAGGGGCGCTTGGCCTTGTTACCTCATCCTCTGCAAGCGGCGATAAACATATGAATTTTACAGTTAATCCAAGAACTAATTTAATTCCATTTGAAAAAGATGCAGAAATCAATTTTGAACTCTTTTTTGATAATGCAGCAATTTTCTCCGATTCAATAAAAGTAGATATAGATTATGCAGCTACTAGTAATACAACAGTCGCAAGCGTTATACCTTATTTCCATTTCTATGTTGAAACGTAAACAAATATAAAAATAATTATTGATGTTATATATACAAATTATGAATGAATATATAACAGGCGGTATTTCTGGTATTTGTCAAACAATGGTTGGACATCCATTTGACACTTACAAAGTTATGATACAAAATAATAAACTTAATATCAACACTTTCAAAACTATTAATCCTTTTAGAGGAATAAAATATCCTATGATGTCTAGTGCTGTAGTTTGTTCTCTTACATTTGGTATTCATAACTATTGCAAAAAAGAATTACGTTTCAGAGATTGGTTTTCAGGATTTATAGCAGGAACATTAGCTACACCGATAGTTTTTGCCACTGACTACGGAAAAATTAAAGCCCAAATGGATATGCCTGTTATATGGAAAAATATCACATCTAATCGCGGAATGTTTTCTACTTTTCTAAGAGAAAGTATCGCTTTTGCAGCATATTTTGAAACATATAATTATTTTAAAACTAATAACTATCCAATATTATTATCTGGAGCTTTTGCTGGTTTATGCAATTGGACACTTTCTTATCCATTTGATGTTATAAGAACTAGACAAATTGCATATAATGTAACATTTAAAAATGCATACAAGCAAGGAAAACTTTGGAAAGGATATCTTCCTTGTGCAATAAGAGCAATTAAAGTTAATGCGATTGGCTTTTATGTATATGATAGTTTAAATGATATATTAAATAAAAAAATTGAAAATTAATTAACTATTCAACATTTGTATTATTAAAAGTATTAAAAATGTTGACACTTTTTGTTAGGGACAAGAAAAAAGAAAAGCATGAATGTATTCTATGTTTTGACAATAAAGATTGCATACAATGTATAAAATGCAAAAACTGTTTTGTATGTCAAGATTGCCTTCTATCAATGTGTGAAAATGGAATATGCAATAAATGTCCTCATTGTAGACAAACAAACTGGAGAAAATCAACAAAAAAGTCAAAAATTGTTCCTATTATTACTGAAAATGTTATAATATCTGAACAAAAACAAACAACTACAAGTCGTTATGTTTATACATCAAGACGACCTAGAGATGAAATACCTAGTTCTATTGCACTACAATCAATGACACAAAGAGGAAGATTTTATTACAAATTAATGATGATTGGTGTTATGCTAGGACTTTCATATATGTGTGGATTCATAACAATAATAGTTATTACAGTTAAAAAAATAGACCAAATAGACCCACATCTTATCAGTTGGGTTGCATTACTTATTGGATTATTGGAAGTACATTGTGTAACATTGTGTTGTTTTGCTAACGTATGTAAACATCCAATAAAAACTAAAGAAGATTATTGTAATATGTTTTGTACAATGGAATAATTTATGAATTATATTTATCTACAACTGGCTTTGGCATGAGCTCACCACTCATTTCCTCTAATTTTTTATAACATTTATTGATCGTTACTTCGCTAATTTCACTAATAATACTCACATCTCTTTTACTAACATTAATATTACACACTTGAGAAACAAAGTAAACTATACCAGCTGCAATTGAATGAGGTGTATTCTCAGGAATTAGATTATTTCGCTGAATACGAATTGCTATAAACTTACAAACCTTTGTTAGCTCAGCATTAATATTCAACTTACTACAATATCTATCTATAAAAGATGCCGGTGTAGTCTGACAAAGTACGGTTTTATCATTATTTTCCATATCATGCTCTAACTCATTAATAATTGATATCGCATTTTTACACCCCTTTGTTGCTGCTGTACTATCTAGATGAAATATAGTAGCTATTTCTTTGGCAGTTCTTGGAAACTTATTTACACGGGCAGCGATGTATATCGAAGCTGCAATAATACCATCTCTATTAAGGCCACGAAATGTTTTTGCCTCAGATATTTTTTTATGGTATCTCATTGCATCATCTATAATAATTTTCGGAATACCTGACTGATTTGCCAAAATTGTGATTTTTTGAAACTCATCATATTGTGACTTTTCCTTATACGGCATACCTAGCCACTCAGTATATCGTCTTATCTTTCTCATTTCATAACTAGACCTACCATTACAAATTACTTTACAACCATATGATGACTCTTTTAGTAGTGGATTTATTGGCATACCACATCTAGTTGGGTCACTACCACTACTATCATCTGCCCCATAATATCTCCATTCTGCTGTCCTATCTACCATGTCTCTATATACAATTCCACATTTCCTATTTGTACATGCCTGAAATCCTTCTTGAGTTGTTACCAATGATGAAGAGCAACAATCACATACTTCTCTATCTCCACTGGCTCTATACACACACTCAATTGCTTTCTTTTCAGTACCCATTGCTGCATCAAACTTATCCCATAGTGCTTTTTTTGCTTTCTTATCTTTTTTTCTTTTTATTTTTTTAGTTTTCACAACTTCTGAACTAGACATTATTATCTTTGGTAAACAATATAATACTGCATTTTTAATTCAATTTTATAATCTATATAAATGTTATACGAATATGGGTGCTGCCGCTTCTACACAAAACAGCTCTGATAAAAAATCTTTAACAAAAGTAATTGATTTTGTGGCTACAAATTATATCTTGACTCAAAACTTTAAAGATATGAAAAATCTAGCTGATATAGATTACTGTAACAATTTAGTGATTATGACTTCTAAAATCATTGCGAAAAAACTACATGAAGATGAAATTAGATTTCTTGCAAAAAGAATAAAAGATGGGGTAGAAATCAATGAAATGGTTAGTGATAAAGTTATGTATATGAAAAAAAAAGACTGCGAAGATGCTGATGAAAAAAATAGTACTACTAAAAGACGCATGTGTATAGCTATTGCTAAACATTATGTCCTCATTGCGCATATATTCGCTGCCATTGTAACCACTATTAATCCTATTTACATTTACAAAGATAACAATGGTTCAACTGTTAAGACAAATCTTATGCATAAACAAACAATTCCTAAAGGCACTAAAACTACTATTAAAAAGTTTAATATTTGCACTAATCGACTTAATGCCTTAATAAATAATCAGGATTTCAATGTTAGTTCTGACCAGACTATTACAGTTAAACCTAAGTTTTGTGATATGAATTATGACCGAATAAGAGGCAGGGATAAAAGTTTAGTTGAAGAACCAGGAATCCCTGAACTTGAAAAATTATATTTTGACGATTATGATGATGACAATGGTGGATTTAAGGGAATGACTCAAAAAATGAGGACTGAAGTATATGAAAAAGATGTTGCTAGATTTTACAAAGCCTTTACTGGTAACAGTGCACTACCAATTGATAACAATGGTATTCCTACCATTAAAAAGTTCAGCCAAATACCACTTCGAGACTTCCATCGTAGTAAAGGATGTGCTCCTGGTAAAGATTATACACTTGCTTACACAGGGAACTTGAAAGATAAACTATTTGGAAATTATGCACGTCACATAAAATCAATGATGCAAACTGCAGAGACTAATCAAGATAAACTCATCAGCATCATTGACGATTTATTTGTTATATCTCTTAATCAAGAAACTGGAAGAAAAGAAATTGTAATTAATCCTGCATTAAAAGATTCAGATATTGAAGGTATTACTGCTAAAACCAGAAATATTATTATTGACTTGTACATTAAATGTGAAGATGATTTCATACAAGGATTAGAACTCTTTGAAGCTATTGTTGAAAAAACTATAGCAGATACCGGAACCGCACAAATTAAAGAACTTGAAAAAACCATTGCCAACAGTATTGCAGATGCAAGCGATGAATCTCCATTAAATGTAGATTCACAAGATAATAATGCTCCTGCTGGTGTTCATTCTAGAGGTGATGCTAGCGGTGATGCTAGTGGTGACGCTAGTGGTGACGCCAGTGGTGACGCTAGCGGTGATGCTAACGTAGCTCTTCTAGAAGCAGCTAAAAAAGCTGAGGCAGATATTGCGAAAAAACTACATGAAGATGAAATAAAGAGTTCTACTGATGCTGATGCTGCTGCTGCTGCTGCTGCTGCTCCAAGTTCTTCTCAACCAAATCCACCAATTGATTCAGCGGAAGAACAAGTAAACAGTGCGTTAGCAAGAAGTATAGAGTCTAATGTTGTAAAAGAAAAAGACCAAAAAATACAAGAATTGCGAGAACAACTTGAAAATGAGAAATTAAAATCAGCGCGAGCTGATGGAGCAAGCAAAGAAAGAGAGAATATGCTCCAACAAGCCAGAATTATTGTATCAAAACCTGGTTATATTAACCCTGAGACTGGTAGGTTACTGACAGATGAACAAGCACAAGACTTATCTAGTACACCTGGAGCTCAGATGGGTGCTCAGACTGGTGCTGGAATACGACCAGCATATGGCGGCTGGCAAAATATTTTTCTCTATTAATATATATCATGACAAAATCAACATGTGCAGCAACATACGTCGGGGGTAAAACCCGCAAGCGCGGAGGCCGCGCAAAAACTCGTGCAATGCACAAAAAAAGTGCAAAAAAAGCAAAAAACCGTTCAACAGCAAAGCGTTCATATCGCAAGCGTGTAAAAACTTCCAAATGCAGAAAGATTAAGCGTTCAGCTGTATGCAAACGTACCTCTGGGTGTAAGGTTGCTAAAGGCAAGAAACGTAGTTACTGCCGGAAATCTCGCAACTCAAAACATAGTCGCAAATAATTGCATAAATCATATTTAAAAAATAATTTTAATTATGATTATTTAGACAAAATTGAACTTTAGTTATTACAGTGTAATATCATTATAGTATAATGAATCTTCGAATAGTTGATAAAATACCACATATTAAAACAAAAGGAACTGGTGCAGGCGGCGCTAACACAAACAAAAATGGCCTTCCATACGAGGAGTTAACTGATTTGCATAATGAGTTTTCAGTTCATACTAAATCTAAATACTCTTCTACAATTTCATTTAATAGTAACCCAGAAATACAGTTACTTTATACAAAACAATCTAGACTATTTAAATGCATGAAAGATGAGATTGATACATCTGTTAATAAAGCACATGGATGTAAAAATCCAGATGAATGTTATATAGATAAAACTGGTAAAAAAATAATAATTATTGAAAAAAAGTTCCAACAAGTAGGAGGTTCTGTATGCGAAAAAATCCAAACTCCAGATTTTAAGCTTTGGCAATATCAACGCACATTTCCTAACTATAAAATTATTTACATATACTGTTTATCATCTTGGTTCAAGACTAACTGTGAAGCAGAACTAGAGTATTTAAATTATAAGAATATTCCTGTATTCTGGGGAAATAGTGAAACTTATAAAAAAGATATTATTGAATATATAATTAGTTGCATACAATCAACTCCTTAGTCTTTGCACTTGGGTCTTTTGAATTAATCGCTCTTCTTGCAACGATTTTTTCAATTTGAAAGTCTTGAAATGCTTTTGTAACCATATCTACATTAGCATTGCTCATCATAAATAGAACACCTTTTTCGTGAAGTTTTTTTGTTTTTTGAAATAAACTCTCATGCATATCTGTACTAAAACCGTCGGCTACATATCCAACAAATGACTTTTCGTTTTCTGGAGCATAAGGCGGGTCTAAATATACAAAATCATTTTCAGTATCGATTAACTCAAATACATCCTCGAAACTACAATCTATAAATGTAACTTCTTGAATTAAATTACTGATATTATCCATTTCATCCTTTGTTATAATTGTAGGTGTTTTCTTATAATGACCAAACGGAACATTAAAACCATTAGGACCTTCTCTATACATACCTCTGAAGCATAATTTGTTTATGATTATAAATAATGCTGCTGATAGTATTGAGCACTCTTCTTCACTATTATATTTATCTCTTAGCCAGTAATAATAACTTTCTTTTGAAGTCATAGCTTCATCTTTATCTACTGGTTTTCTAGTACCTTTGAATACTTCTATACTATCATATTCCTGAATAAACCTTTGTATTGTTATAAACAATTCATCATGGTTAGATTGAATCTTTCTATAAAGATTTATTAATGACCTATTTACGTCAGTTGCATAAATGTCGCCTTTTACTTTTATATTTCCTTGCTTTTTCAAAGAGAGTACTGCAAACAAAACCGCTCCTCCGCCTAGAAATGTCTCAAAATAGTTATTCATCTCCTTTGGCATTTTTTTGATAATCTTATCCAACAATTGAGTCTTACCACCCACCCATTTTAAAAATGGTTTTTGTATTTTACTTGACATTGTATAATAATTTATCACTTATTTATCTTTAGATCAATTTTATATTAAAAAATTGAAATGTTAAGTATTGACTATTTACCAATTACACAACACAAATAATAATAATGACAACACCTGAACTACAACATTGGAAATCTGTAACCGTATACGGTAGCGAGTTTAATCAAGAGCTCAAAACGATGGCTGATACTATAGATAAACTAAAACTATGGGATTGGTTTAGAACTGAAACTCCTCCAGAAGACGAAGGTTACTCTTGGTGGGGTCATCCAAATATAATGCTAATTTCAAATAAACTTCCAAATAATCCACATTCTGGTGCCACATTTGCATTCGCCTTGAGACAAATGCAAACTATTGCTGAACAAGGTTTCGACTCATGGAACGGTATTTCAGAATAAATAGTATTCATTAAAACAAATAATTATAATTTTTTTCTTTTTTTAATAGTTAAAAGTATATTCTCATATTCATTAATTTATCATAAAAACATTCACTCAGAAAATTAGGTTTGAAAACGTTAAAAAAAAATAAAAATATCTACACAACCTAGGTAAATTAAAAACTAAACACATATTTTTATGAAGGGTCTTTATGTAGGACTGAAAAAAAAGCACTAAAGTATTTGATTGGAAAATGATTTAGGCACTTTTTTGTTGTCATAATATAGGACAACAATGGACAACAAAAAGTGCCGAAAAGTGCCGCATAATTATACATGTGAAAGTTGTGACTATACAACGTCTCATTTGAGTCATTGGAAAAAACATATTGAGACCAAAAAACATAAAAGACAACAAATGACAACAAAATGGATTACAAAAAGTGCCGAAAAGTGCCACTTATGTGAATGTGGAAAAAGCTATGCCAATAGGTCTAATTTACATAGACATAAAAAGAAATGTTCTTTTCATAATGAAGAAAAGAAAGAATGTTCAACACTTTCAAATACTAATACAATAGGCGGTATTGATAAAGATGAATTGATTTTAAAATTGATAGCACAGCAAGGTGAATTGATAAATGCTATTAAAAATGGAGGATTAGGAGCAGGACAGACCGTAGGTCAAGAAGGAATGGGCATACATGGAAATCATAACAATCAAATACAAAACAATTTCAATATACAACTTTATTTGAATGAAGATTGCAAAAATGCAGCTTCTATACAAGATTTCGCAAAACAATTGAAATTGACAATGGAAGACTTGGCACTAATGAAAGAAAACGAACCAAAAGCAATGGTTAATATAATTACAAAAAATCTAAAAGATTATACCCAATATGAAAGACCTATTCACCACCATGAGAAGAAATGGTATATCAACGATAAAGAAGAAGGATGGGACCATGAAGGTGATGCCGATGGTACAAAATTAGTAGAACATACCAAGCGTGGTGTATCTCAAAAAGCCGGAACAGTATTTGTAGATAATAATCCTGATTGGCAAATTAATCAAAAGAAAGGTGAATCTTTCGCAGAAACAGTATCAGTAGCTATGAAAGATGTATCTGGTCGAAATACTAATAAAATACTAAAAAATGTGAAAATAACTTGTGAGGCAGGTAAAGAATAATTAATAAATGTTTTCTCTCTATTAATTATTTTGTAACTAGTAATTTGTTTTATTGAACTAAAGAACATTGTTGAAGTATACGTATTAGATTATTTATTTTAAAGGTTAAAAAATATGTTGTTGAGAGAAAATAAACAAAAATATTAATTTCTACTAGATTTGTCTTGTATTCTCTTTAATAAATCCTTATTATAAATAAGGTTTCCAGAAGGTTTATATGAATCTATCTCTTTGTAATCACCATTACTCTTTTTATTAACAACAACGTTCTTGTTTTTATTTTTTAGATCAAATATAAATGAATTAGGGTCAGAACTATCAACAGATTTATTATCATTTGCTTGTTCATTTTTAATTTTTTCATTACCATACCCGTCAATAACCATACCAGTTTTCTTTTTAATTTCGTCTCTTACATATCCTGGCATCCAATGTTGCCAAGCGATAAATAATAAATTAGGATGTGTGTAACGAACAACAAATCCATTATCTCTTAATTTATCGATTATGTATGCAATACATGCACCATTATCATACTTTGGTACTCCAATTATCATTTCAGGTACAAGATACCAACAATGTTGTTCATTTGTTTTAATTCTTGCAGTATATTTAATTCTATCATGAATACGTTTTAGTATTTTGTTATAGACTGCTAGGGTATTCAAGTCACTTTGTTTCTTTTTCTCGTAAAGTTCATCTAGATTAATTTTAATATCATCGTTTTCGTCACCAAGTGTAAAGATAGTATCCATAATTAAAAAGAGTTCAGAAAAAAAGTTATTAAATAGCACGAATATATTATATTATTGATGACAATAAAGCATATTGTAATCTGTGGTGGAGGCCCAACTGGATTTTTGTCATATGGTGCATTAAAACGTTTACATGAAGCCAATATTTGGGATAAGAAAGAAATAAAAACTATATATGGAAGTTCAATTGGAGGTGTGATGGGAGTATTAATTAATTTAACTAATACTTGGGAAGCATTATCGGATTATTTGATAAAAAGACCGTGGGAAAAAGTATTTGATAAGTTAAGTGGAGATATATTAGATTTTATTAAAAACAAAGGCATTGATGGTATCGAACTGGCAAAAATTGTTTTGGAACCTTTATTAAAGGCTCGTGATATGACGGTGGATGCTACACTTAAAGATTTATATAATTTGACGAATATAAAGCTAGTACTTACAGCGACAAACTTAAATGGCGTTGGTAAACGTTTGTCTGCTGAATTATTGCATTATGAAAATAATCCTGATATGAAAATATATGAAGCATTGGCTATAACATCTGCTTTACCGATGTCATTTAGACCTGTTTTTTATAATGATAAATGCTACATAGATGGTGGATTTATGCATAATTACCCAGTAACACGCTGTTTAGAGCAAGAAAATCCAGAGGAAACAGAGATTCTTGCTTTAAATAATAAATGGAATATAGTTTATCCGAAATTAACCACTGAGTCTAGCATAGGAGAATATTTAAAAATCTTTTCAAGAAGAGCACATAATACAATTGATTCGAGTGTTGACCAACCTAAGGTAACAAATGAAGTAGTCTGTGATGCATCAGGGTTATCAGACGTTAATGTTTGGATAGAAGCTTTTAATAGTTGGGAAATGAGAGAGAAATTAATAAATAAAGGTCGTGATTCGGCTGATAAATGGTTAGAATCAATGAAGAAAGATGAAGATTAATCTTTTATAATTTATTTACTATAAAAGATTTAATGTAAAGCGGCTTCAAGGAATTGAATTAATGTGTCCATATCTGGCTTTGCATCATATTCAATTACTTTACCTTGGTAAGCTAGTTTAATAGTTGGATAACCTTCTACTTTGAACTTGTCTGGAGTAACAGTATCTTTTTCACAATCAATCTCAATCACATTTACAGTAACGCCATTAATACCACCACCTTTTGATTCAATATACTCCTTAAGTTTCATAATCACAGGACTGGCTTTTTTGCAATGAGGACACCACTCTGTGTAAAAATAATACAAATCGGCACCATATCCATTCCCCTCACCTTCTTGAATGAACTCTTTGTTTGGAACATAAGCTGCATCCATTCTTGGTCTTACGTAATTTCTATAAGTATAAATTGCTGCTGCAATAAAGATAATAGCAACTAAAAGTATTACCAAAAACTTTTTATTTGACAGCACGTTCATAATGCTACTTCTAATTTCGTCTATCATTTATAGTATAGTAGGCGATAAATCTTAAATATTGTACGAACAATATCTAAAGAAATAATTCTAAATTATTTAACAGAATGATATTCAGAGGAAAAAATGGTAAATTATATGAAATAAACAAAAAAGACTATCTTAATGAAAAAGAATATAACAAAGCCATCATGGCAATAAAATGCGATAAAAAGCCAATTATTATGAAATTACAATCGCCAAAAGAAGAAATTATCAGTATTATTAAAACATCAATGAGTAAGTAGAATATAAAATAGTAATTAGTAGCGCTACACATAAAGCACAGCTCATAAGAGTATTCTTCTTAAATGCAGAATATTTTGGGTTTATTAAGATATCTGGTTTATCAGTGATAAAGTTTTTTAGTTCTTTTCCAAACACGTAAAATGCTGCGGCTAATATGATAATTCCTGTTAATTTAACCAACTTAGCTGTTATATTTCCAAGAATCCCTTTTGTGAATGATGCTAAAATAATAATCATAAATCCACTAGTTGTGTACATACATACATCTTTAGTATTTTCGGCGAATTGCATAAACTCTATCATAGTATATAATATTTGGAAATATGTTTTTCTAAATATACATTAATGAAGACACGTAAAAATAAGAAACATAAAAAATCAAAAAGAGTTTTTACTAGAAAACATTGGAAAAGTCCTGATGGTATGTTAACAACTGTCTGGGGACCAAGTATGTGGCATTACTTACATACAATGAGTTTTAACTATCCAGTGAAACCAACTATCAAGCAAAAAAGGCACTATAGAAACTTTATACTTAATATGCAAAATGTTTTACCATGTGGGCATTGTCGTAAAAATCTTAAAAATAATTTTAAAGCACATCCAATTACTATGGAATGTATGAAAAATCGCAACACTTTTTCAAGGTATATTTATAAGCTTCATGAGGTAATTAATAAAATGTTAGGAAAAAAATCAGGATTAAGTTATTGTGATGTAAGGGAAAGGTATGAACACTTTAGGTCAAGATGTACTGAGGAAAAACCTAAATTATTTAAGTTTAGAAAAACGCGTAAAAAGAAACATAAAGGTTGTACTGAGCCATTATACGGAAAAAAGGCGAAATGTGTTATTAAAATAGTACCTCATGACGAAAAATGTAAAACTTTAGAAATAGATGATAAGTGTATTAAAAAGCGTGCATAATTATAATCTAATTATAATTTATAATTATGGCATCACTATCAGAAACAAAAGCTGATTCTAATACTGTTTCGAAAAAAAGAGTTGCGCGCGCCACACTGGCCGAGTTGAAGGACGACTTTATAATGTCAGCAGGGCTCCCGCTAGAACAAAATATTATAAAAGCAATGAATGGCATATGTAACGATATTGGTGAAATATATGGGGCTGCTACGCCGACGACCTCGCAGTCTACAACTTTCACAGATCAAATGAAGGAACTTAAGGCCAAGGTCCCCGCCGGTTTTTATAAATTATATGGAAATATTTTATTGTATTGTAGTTTGAAGCAAGCGATTTTAGAGCAAGAAAATGGAAATCTACTATATAAGGTTATTGAAGAAGTTTTGCAAGAAAAAAATAGTCCATGTTTTAGGGCAGGGGGGACCATGCATAATTTATTTCAAAGCTTTTTGGAGGCAGCAGTATCGACCATTCAACCTACCGGAGATGTTGACATAGATATGTTAATTCAAAAGATAAAAGAGACAGAAGGAGTAATCCAAATCTCCAGCCAAAGTGACGACCAAGGGCGCAGAAAAAAAGTCAAGCTGCGCACGGGAAAAGGCGGCAGAAAAAACATTCAAAAGGGTGGAGGTATTATTTGTTCAGAAAGTGGGAAAAATATAGTCGCAGGTGTATTAACAGGTGCAGTACTAGTATTTGGGACACTAGCGGTGGCCGCGTCCTCCACGTATATTACAGCGGCCATAGAATCAGTTTATGGACTGATGGTGGCTAAAGGAGCAGCGGTGCAGGAGTGTTCCCCGGGCCCCATTGCTTACACGTGGCAAATGATTAAAAATAAGGGGACGTTGGGTGCTTTTTATAGCTGCAGGCAAATTCATGATCTTAACAGACCTGCTACGACATGGTTAACAAATAAGATTACCGAAATCTCCAGTTCGATTAATGCATACACCGGTGGACATGGTACTACAGGTGTATTAGGTGTTTCACTAACCGCACTACAACATGTAATCAAAACATATATAGTTAATGCTTTATGTAATATAGGTGATGGTTCAGTAAATTCTTTAACTCAATATGACGCCGCTTTCCGTGCCGCCGTAAAGGGACATTTCAATGGCAGTCCGAACCTTGAAAAACTAAATAGTTCAGTCAACTTAGTTTTAACGCAAGCCAGAAAAGAAGCCCAAACACAAGTTAAAGCAATTAACGATGCGGCCGACGATACCGCCCTGGATGCTGCTATAAATACTATTGCAACTTCAAACATCGTTTTAAATAATGCTATTTGTACTGTTGATGTCAACGGGAAAAATTTTACCGACCAAACTGCGGATAATTTTTTGAATAATCTATTCGGATTAACTACTGCACAGTTAACCAGCGATGGTACAAAAATTGAATTTTTGGCACCAACTGCTGATCAGTTAGCCAATACGACAAGTTTCCGTGTCCCTGAAGGTCCATTTAGAAAATTATATATGATTACTTATGCACAAGAGTTAAAAGGTGGATTGATTCCCATAAAACTAGGTAAACTGAATACCGCTCTCTCCAACCAGGAGGGGGACGTTGAAAAAACCCAGTTTTTTAGTATATTAACTAATGCTTTTCCAATCAACTACGTTCAGATGGAACCAGCACTAGCAGCAGCGGCACCACCAGCAACTCAGGGCGGAAAAAGACGTATGACAAGAAAGAAAGGAAAGAAAAAGCACCATAAGAAACGTCATCATGCTAAGAAACATGCTACTAGAAAGCATAAGAAGAAAGGCAAAAGAAAGACTGGTAAGAAACATCATAAGAAACGTCATCATGCTAAGAAACATGCTACTAGAAAGCATGGTAAAAAACGTGGTCGCAAGACACGCAAACGATAAATCATTATATGATTAATAAAATACATAAAATGATTTACATACCGAAAGAGCTAAAATCGTTTAGTACTGGGCGTGGCAAGTACTGGTCATTAGCAGAGGAATAGTTAGGAACCTTCTTACAATCAAATGAAGGTTCTGGGCATCTTGCACAAGGTGGGCATGGTTGACATGGTTCTTGTCTTGGGCATGTTGCTTGACTTGGGCATGCAGGGCATACAGGAGGCACAACCTGAGACTTTAAAATATATAAATCTTCGTTTCCTGATGGGATTTGTGATTGTGGAATACCTTGAGGTGGGTTAACAACAGTTGCTCTATTTCCTCTTGGTCCTACATAAGTGTTGATGCTAGAACCAGAATCAGGATAATAATTGGTATTAGTTGAAGAGCCTGAGCTACTTGAACCTCCACTGCTAGAACCGTTGTCATACCAAGGAATATTTTTGGGGTCATTGTAAACGTCTACTGTATCTCCAGCAGGTGCAGTAAAAGAATATAGAGGAGCTTTGTTTACATTGCTGGTGGTTGTAGTATATCCATTTTTGGTGCTTGTTCCAGTCTTTGAATCAGGGTAAACAGGCCCGGTACCTCCTGAAAATAAATTGCTTACATCTTTACCGGCGTCATCCATAGTTTTTTCAATATCATCAATAACACCTCCTGAAGATTCACCTATTGTAGCAGGTGTCCAAGTATTTGGGTCCCCTCCAATATTTTTCTTCTTTTTATTGTGGTTATGATGGTGATGTTCATGTTTATTTTTGTTAGAAGGAGGATAGTTTGAATTGGGGTCACGTGACCATGAAGGTAGGTCTTCGTTAGCTAACATTGCTTGGTATTCATTATAGTCACTTTTAGCTTGCTTTTTCCCAGCATTTTGAACATCTAGAGCAACATCTCCGGTACTTTCACTAGAATGTTTCATGCCTTCTCGAATAGGGAAATATGAACAAAAAAGGGAACATAAAATTAAGCTTCCTATTAATATAATAAATAAGTGAATAGCTCTTAACTTCATTATACAGTATAGTTGGAAAAAAGTTTATTGAGAAATTGATATAAATTATTACTTGATATAATTATCAATAAGATGCCAAGAAAACCAAAAGTACCACTAAAGAAGTATTTTGAATTAGAATCTACGGAGATAGAGATTGGAATCGATGAAGCAGGCAGAGGCCCAATGTTTGGAAGAGTATATGCAGCAGCAGCAGTATTGCCAAAAACAGATGATTATAATCACGAATTAATGAAAGATAGTAAGAAGTTTAGTTCATGGAAAAAAATCAAAGAGGCAGCAGATTGTATAAAAGAAAATGCCATAGCATGGGGAGTAGCATATAGTAGCGAAGAAGATATTGACACTTATAATATTAGAAAAGCGACTCATATGGCAATGCATAAGGCTATAGGGCAAGTAATTGAGAAGTTAGGCCTAAATAATGATTATCATCTCTTAGTTGATGGAAATGATTTCACGATTTACTCAAAGTTGAGAAATAATTCTTTAATAACAGAGAGACACACATGTATAAAACATGGTGATGATAAGTACACATCTATTGCAGCGGCATCAATTTTAGCTAAGGTGGAACGTGATGAATACATAAAGAAATTGTGTGAAGACGATGATAGCTTAAATGAAAAATATGGAATTATTAACAACAAAGGATATGGGACAAAACAGCACATGGATGGTATTTTGGAATATGGAATAACAAAATATCATAGAAGAACATTTGGAATCTGTAAAAATTACAAGATTTAATTGTGTATAGGTCTAATACATCTTATTAGAAGAATAACTATTAGCAGAGGAATGTTAGTTAATGCAATAATAAAAGGTCTTTGAGAAAAGTATAGTAAAGGATATTTTGTTATAAAATAAACTGAAATAGCTTGTTGAACAAAGACTGTTAATACTACTAATATAATTATAATATTTGTTGTAAACACACTAGATTGAGTCATTATTAGTTATAAATATTGGAGACTGTATTTTAAGTTGATTAACTAAATGTTTTGTGACGATTTATGCTAATAAAAGTGTTTTAAGAAATAATACAACCAAACCCACCTCTTTCATCAAACCAACAATTAAAACAAAGTGTTTTATCTCCACAAGCAACATAATCACATATCTTTGGTTTAGTTTTATCCCATTGAATAGTTAAATTGCATTTTTCACATTTAATAATAGCATCTTTTCTTAAAAAAGAAAAAATCTCTCTGAAAATATCTTTATTATTCATAACTTCAAACGTCGGGTCATATATATTATTTTTTATCATTATATAAGTATTAAATTATTGTTTATATAGAGTCAACATTATATAAAAAATTGAAATAAATTGATAAGAGAAAGTATTTAATAACAAGAAAGAAAACAGAATATACTCTAGATAAAAGATAAACTATGGCATATAAAGTATCAGAAAGCCCGGACGAAATCATGGCAAGAGACCCAAACAATTATTATCTCGCAATAAAAACGGGAAATGACCTATATCTCAGTAATAAGAAGTTTCTTCTGACTAGTGAGAAACCAAGTTTCCAAGGTCAGTATTTGTCATCAAGTTGGTTTAATCCATGTGTAAAAGCAAAAAATTATAAAAATGATATTTGGCTAGCTATTATAAAAATATCAAAGGCAAATATGAGGGAAAGTAGAAACAGCGCAGTAAGTCAGCTCTTATCGGCACAAGGTGAAAGTTGGGGGGACTTGAAAACTGTAGTTTGCTGTGTAAAATACAATTGGGAATGTTTCTATGAAGATGTAACAGATGGGTCAAAATACTTGAGATGCAAGGAAAATAATTGTAAGATGGTTGAAGTTTCGCTACCTTGTATAAAGAGAGGTGATGATAGTCGAATTAATTTCACCGTAGCCATGACATATAATCGCCAACACGAAAATAAAAACTATTCAAGTGAGCATCTATTTAGAGACCCTGACAACCAAAAATACAGCGATATTCTGCAGGTGTCAATCCAGTGCCCTTCATTCACTATTTGTACAAACTAAAACGCAGCTTTACAATTTTTTTGTTATAAAATTGAATTATCTTAAAAACAAATGAGTAGTTATAACAAAGAATGAAAGTGCTAGTTTTTGATACCGAAACAACTGGGTTACCGGAGGGAAGGAATCCGTCTATTCTTGAGACAGAGAAATGGCCTTACATAGTTCAAATAAGCTGGATACAATATGACACAGAAACTCAAGAATATTCAGTTTCGGATCATATAATTGATTGTGGAGTTGATATACCACAAGAAAGCGTGAATATACATGGCATATCGAAAAAGTTATCAGAGCGAAAAGGAGAGAACTTATTGAATGTAATGAATAAGTTTGATGAAGATCTTATTGCAAGTGATTTGGTAATAGGCCACAACATATCTTTTGATAAGCGCGTATATATGGTTGAAGCTATACGTAATAGAAGGAAACAGTACTTTACACGCAATGGAGTTAGAAAACCAGAATATTGCACAATGAAAAAATCAAAGGAGTTTTGTAATATAGTAAAAATAAGTTCAAAGGGGGAAACATACTTGAAATATCCAAAGCTAAGTGAGTTGCATTATAAAATGTTCGGTTTTATTCCAAAGGGAACACATGATTCTATGGCAGACGTATTAATTTGTCTAAGATGCTATGTAATGTTAGAAGGAAAAACTGATATTACAAAAAATAATCGAAATCTAAAAAAACTATATGAATTATATTGTGGAAATTGTTAGAATTATATAATATTTGAAAAGCAAATTATATAATTTATGAACCACACATTAGGCATTCTTCAGGCTCATCATCATTAATTTTTGATTTATCCACATCTATAGTAAACTGCTGAGGTTGATGCCTAGGTTTGCGTCGAAGGTAATAAATACCAGTTTTAAGACCTTTTTGATGAGAATAAAAATGCATCGAAGTAAGAGACTTATAATTTGGGTCTTCCATCCAGAGATTTAAACTTTGACTTTGGTCAATATACGAACCTCTATCTGCTGCCATATCAATTAATACTTTCATAGGGATTTCCCAAACAATTTTGTATTTTTCTTTCAAATGGTCTGAAATGCCATCGATATGTTGAATACTTCCACGATTTGCAATAATACTGTTTTTCAATTCTTCGTTCCATACACCCAGGTCAGTAAGTTCTTGCATAAGATAGTTATTAACTACAACAAACTCGCCAGCAAGTGTTCTACGATTATAAATATTACTAGTAAATGGTTCAAAACACTCATTGTTACCGAGGATTTGAGAGGTAGATGCAGTTGGCATTGGAGCAAGCAAAAGAGAGTTTCTAGTACCATGTTTGATAATATTTTCGCGCAATTTATTCCAGTCATATCTATCGGATGGCGAAACCTTCCACATATCAAATTGAAAGATACCATTTGAAAGTGGTGAACCTGCAAAACTAGAATAAGCACCATTAGGATTTGCTGTATGGTGTAGTGGTTCAATCTCTGCTGGGATAGGCTGACAATTACTAATAGCCTTATTTATTTCGTTACAGTCTTTATAATCTCTTCTTGTATCAAGAAGGGTATAATCTACATAAGAAAAAATGTTATTATCTGCATGGTAACTTTTAATAGATTTCATATCTTGTTCTCTAGAAATTGCAATTTCATTAGATGCTTCAAGAGCAGCATGATAAATAGTTTCAAAAATATCTTTATTTAGTTGACTAGCCTCCTTGCTATCAAATGCTATATTCATTTTAGCGAATGTGTCTGCGAGACCTTGAACACCAATACCGATGGGGCGATGAAGAAGATTGCTGGTACGTGTCTTAGGAGTAGGGTAATAATTAACATCAATTACTTTATCAAGATTCTTTGTTACTACTTTGGAAACTTCATGTAATAGATTAAAATTATATTCAGGTTTTAGCACTGCAAATGTTGCATCATAACCGCCTACAAGTTTGTCGTCATCATAAAGCTGTGGCAGAGTTTCTACGTTATGTTGTTTTTTGAAATCATCAAACTGTTCAGGTTGAATTTTAACTTCATTATATTTAACATTTGCATGACTAAGTAGTGTTTTTAACATTCTGCACCATTTGCAAGTATCTTTTGTGTAAAGAACAAGTTCTCCATTAAATGGCTTATTATACTGAACAAACTTTGCTAAACCTATACTAGCTAGATTGCATACAGCTGTCTGATTTTTGTCACTATATTCGATAATTTCTGTGCAAAGATTACTACTTTTAATAGTACCAAGATTCTTTTGGTTTGACTTATTATTGCATGCATCTTTATATAAAATATAAGGCGTTCCCGTTTCCATTTGTGCATCCAAAATCTTAAACCAAAGTTCTCTTGCTTTCATAACCTTTACACATTTTCCTTCTTCAACGTATTTATCATATAATGCATTAAACTCATCACCATAAGTATCAGATAATCCGCTACAAACATCAGGGCAAAATAGGTGCCAGTCAAGATTGTTTTTTACAGCATACATAAACTTGTCAGGAATCCAAAGGCCATAAAACAGGTCTCTTGCTCGTTGTTCTTCGTCGCCATGATTCTTTTTCAAATCAAGGAAAGCGTTAATATCTGCATGCCATGGTTCTAGGTAAATAGCAAAAGAGCCATTTCTCTTGCCGCCGCCTTGGTCAACGTAACGCGCTGTCATATTAAAAACTCTAAGCATAGGTACAAGTCCATTACTATTACCATTTGTACCTCGAATATGTGTACCTGTTGCACGAATATTATGAACATGCAACCCAATACCGCCCGCCCATTTACTAATTCTAGCACACTCCTTCAATGTATTAAAAATACCATCAATAGAATCATCTTCCATAGCAATTAGATAGCAAGAGCTAAGTTGAGGTCGTGGTGTACCTGCATTAAAGAGAGTAGGTGTAGCATGAGTAAAATACTTTTGTGACATCAAATCATATGTTTCCTTAACCTTGTGCAAATTAGACCCATGAATACCAATAGCGACACGCATCCACATATGCTGTGGGCGTTCAACAATCTTCTTGTCAATTCTCATTAGATAAGCTCTTTCAAGAGTTTTAAACCCAAAGTAATCTATATCAAAATCTCTATCATAATTAATGCACATTTCAATATATTCAGCTGACTCATTGGCGATTTTATATAATTTTTTACTAACTAGTGGAGAATGTTCGCCATTAGCGTCTTTAAAATCGTAAAGTTTGTTAACTACAGTTTTGAAATTATCATTAGTGTTTTTCTGATGATTGGAAATAACAACTCTGGATGCTAGTGAGCCATAGTCAAGTTTTAGAGTACATAAAGAAGCACATTGTTCAGCAACAAGTTCGTCTATCTCCGCAGTAGAAATACCACTAAATAGTTGATCAATAATTTTCATAACTAATTTACCATAGTTAATGTTAAGTTTAGGCTCAATATTATTGCATAGGTTTTCTACACGTTTTTGTATTTTATCGAATGAAACAAGTTCGATAGAACCATTTCTTTTTGTCACATGCATCTGGTCGTTAAGGCTGGTCATATTAGTAATATATGTAATAGATATAAGTTTAAACCCTTGAGCGAAATGTTTTAAAAGTTATTTATAGAATAAAATATCACATTATTCTATAAATGAAAAGTAGTAGAAAAGGTTTGTTATCATTATTGATGATATTTTTGTTCATAGGAATTATAGTACCAATGTTTCTTAATATTAATATTGAAGGAATGGAGCCAGGAAATTATCCAATATCTGTATCAAAACCAATATTATATGATACCTATAACGTAAAGGAGAATCCGGGGTTATCAACAAGAACTGTTAGAGAAAATAATAATTTAGATTATCCAATATTTCCGGCTGGTTCATGCGGAACGAACAATATAAGATATTGGCGCCGACCTAACAATGGAAAATGTGCACCTTCAAATATTTGCGGCGGTATTTATGAAAGTACTGAACAAAAAATACCTGAGCAACCAGAAGGTCCAACATTTGAACAACATCCACGTGTTAATTATTATGTAGCAAATGCAATTAATTAATTATAGTATTTAATAATTTTAAATTAATGCCATTTATTTTTGGAGGTATAATATTATTAGTAATTTCATTATTATGTTCGATATTACTAACATCAGACATTTCAACGTCCGAATCTTCTTTTTTTTTAACAGCAATAATGCATCCAGACAATTTGGGTATAGACTGATGATTAATTTTTTGTCTTTTATGAGAGTTAGGAGCTCTATGTTGATATCCAGAGACTCTTTCTTCTTCAATAACTTGCCATAATTCATCAAGAATAGTTCTAGCAGACTGAAACCAAAGTTTGTTTCTTAGTACTACTACAACGCTAACTTGGTCTAGTTTCCAGTAAATATTTTTAAGCCAGGTTTTATCTTGATTTTTTTCCATACACTCATCATTCCATATGTCATATGTTTCTTGAGTGAGACCCCATGGCGCATATTCATAATGAGGGTCACTATTATTGTCAAAGAATAAAGCCATGACCCCTTTGTGTTCTGAATTGCTGCTTATTGAAAATGAACCATCATCAAGAAACTCATCAAAACTATCATATTCAATAAACCTTGTTTCCAGAAAATCACATTTACTTAATTCACATACTTCCATTTGTATTTGCATTTGAATCCAGTATTCAAACTTTGGTATTCCAGTTATTTCACGGTTTACAATATTTTTAACTTCTACCATTCTACCATATCTTTTCGATTTTGGGTCAGTATTAATACCATCTGGAGACGCTGCTAGATATGAAAGAGTTTTATGCGGAATACATCCAAACTCATCTACCTTTGTTGAATATTCTCTCTCATACCATTGAATCGAGACATCTTCGTATTTTTGTCCCCAATGAAGAGGTGAGTCAAGGTTAACCCTACCAGTATACTTTGTTATATCTAAAGGTTTACATTTTGAATAAATAAGTTGGTTTCTAGCACCTTTTGTCCCAAAAGCCTTCCATATACTAGAAGCTGTAAGATATTTCCATCTAAACTCATACCACTCATTTGTTCTTTGTTCTGGTTGAGGCACAGTTTTTAAGTAATTAAGTTTTGTTTCTATTATAGAAATATCTGGGTTGCTTACAATATTGTTTTTATAAGACCGCCTTGGGACAATGTAAGTAAAACATAGTTTCAATGCTTCATCAATTAACTCACACAACTCATCAATTATACATGGGTCGTTACAATTATATACGTCTTCTAACTGGAGAAGAGACATGTCAAGTACTTCATTGAATAAAATATTATGAAAGTCAGGTAGCATATATCTCATTGGATTTTGATGAATAATTAAATATGCGAAGTTGCCTGCCATATCAATAATATTGTCTTTATCACGTCGCTTAATCCATGGTTCGGTGATTAAGTTATCAATAATGTTTTGTAGTTCTTTTACATTAAATGACATAGTTACTTATAATATTGTCTATGCTTTTATATTACCTTCAATTTTATCTTTATCTTTCTTTTTACTAGACCTTTTCTTACGAGTGTTTCCAGGCCCTAACGAAGAAAGTGTTGAACTACGTTGTGCACTACGTTTAAGTGTAAACTTTCTAGCTTTATTAAAAATTAGGTTAGGTACGTCAGTAACACATTCTTTCTCTTTATCGTATGTAACTTCTTTAACACGTAGAAGTTTTTTACGATTGATGGAACGAGTAAAGTATGTTTTTAAATCTAGCAATTCCTTTTCAGTTAGTTTCTTTTCTTTGCTATAATTTTCAGCATATTCATGAAGCTTTTTAATTTTAGAGGTTCTATCTAGTCTAGACCATGTTAAATGTTTTCGTTGTTTCTTTTCTTGTTCTAAATAATTTTCAATATCTTTTGCATTATTACTTTTAGCCTTAGGAACCATTTCAGATTTTGCACCATGTTCAAGCATAGTTTTATATTTGATATTATCAAGTTCTAAACATGTGTTTTGAATATTTTTCTTACTTTTTTTCTCTTTATTGTTGTCAGGTGCGACCGAGTTAATTTGTGTGTGTGTTATTTCAGACATTATTATATATATTAAAGGGTTGAGTTTAACCTATTTTAAGATAAGTTCTATTTATGTATGTTTTGTGTAATATATAATTAAATGGAAACGAACAAAAAGAAAATACAAATTACAGGTAAGATTAATGTAGACAGACTAACAAAGAAAAAGAATAAACGTATAAGGACAACAGCACAATCAAGAAAGCTAGACCACAATCGTGAAATAGTTTTAATAGATAATTTAGTAGACGAAATGGTTGGAGACGAGTATTATGAAAAAGCAAAGAGAGAAATAGAGAAAAAAATTAATAGTTATAAACACCAGGATATCAAAAAGGATATTTTTGATAATAATAAGTTAATTTCTCTCAATGAAACAATATTAAAGCTCAAAGATAGTAAATTGAAATGTTGTTATTGTAGTGTTCCAGTAAAGATATTATATAGAATTGTAAGAGAACCAAAACAGTGGACATTGGATAGAATAGATAATGATGATTGTCATAGCTGTGTTAATACAGTGATAGCCTGTTTGGAATGTAATTTGAAAAGAAGAGTAACAGATAAAGATAAGTTTGAGTTTACAAAGAAGATGAAACTAATTAAGAGAGAATAAGTAAGAAAATACAAATATAAATAATAATAGTGTATAAAGTTATTAATGTCAGAACATATGATTGAAGAATATGTATGGCGATTTGGAGAACCTCCAGAAAGATCAGCAAAACGTACACCCAATAAACAAGAAACTAATAACGACGCCACTGAACAACCTACATCATTAGCTTTACAAGAGGGACAGCAATTTATGTCTAATACAATGCAAACAATGGTTGAAAATGGCGATTATGATATGATTGATTTAGCTCTTAATCAAGCTGAACAAACTCAAGAAAGCAATAAAAGACAAAACATGAATGATAAATTGAATAATAGACATATGATACAACAGACTAATCAGAATCCATTTCTAGTTGGTAACAATTACGTACAAGATTTAGACGTTCAAGAAAGTTTTTTACGCCCAAAATCATCACATTTAGATAATCAAGATAAATAAGTATTTAAACGAGTAGCGAGATAGTTAATTATTATGACTACCGCATATACAACTCAAAACAGTCTATTGCTAAACAATCTATTAAAGTTTTACAACCGTGATGGCAATTTACAGAAAATGCTTTCTATTATTAATGGAGAATCAAAAATCTCTTTGAGAATAGTTGATTGGTTTGCCACTAATTATGCTAAGCAAAACTTTACAATTTATTCGGTAAAGAATAAGAGATTCAAAGTTTATGTAGATTATAAACTAAAATTAAGAGCTTACTCTAAGAAAAGGTTTGACCCGTTTTGCAGATGGGAGAGAATTAACATTCCATATGAAGATAATAAATATATTCAAACTACAATTGGCCAACTTAATTTTTTTAAATGGGCTTTAGAGAACAATGTTGTAGAATACATTGAAGAAAACTATGATGATATTGAATCAGATATGAATAAAAGAAACAGTACGTCAAAGAGGAAGAAACATTCAGGTTCTAAATCTAAAACCAGAAAACGTAGAGAAGAGTTATCAATCTCTGCTACAAAAACAATTTATAAAGAAGAGGTTGAGATTGTAGTTAAATTTGATTGAGTTCAGTTAGTATTTAAATATTATTATTAAATGCTAACTATGGGCAACACACATTCTGTAAGAAAAATAAACTTTGAAGATATGCAAGATATGATACGTGATAATAAAACTATAATAGTTAATACTTTAGATATTTCAAACCAAGAATGTTTAATTAAAAGAACAATTAGTGCTTCAGATGAGGTAAATATAATAAATGAATTGATTAAATCAGATTATGCAAATAGGGTAGTTATATATGGTATGAACTCCGCGGATGAAAGTATAGTAAGAAAATATAATCAATTGACAAGTCTTGGATTAATTAATATTGTTGTTTATCCAGGAGGGTTATTTGAATGGTTATTATTGCAAGATGTTTATGGCGTGGATGATTTTCCAACTACAAATAAAGAACTAGATATATTAAAATATAAAGGGAAAAAATTAGATAATCATTTAATGCTTACTAACTAGTTAGTATGACTCCATCCATTGCTTTGTTGGCCATCTCATCTGCACGTTTATTATATTTTCTCTTTACATGTTCAACGGTGTAATTATCAAGTTGAGCGAGCATGATTCTACAATTACGATATGATTCTTTTAGGTTGATAGATTTAATCTTCCATTTATTTGTAACTTGATTTAAAACAAGTTTTGAATCTCCCTTTATAGTTAAAGTTTTAATACTATTTTTAATTGCATATTGGAGACCTATTTCTAGACCTTTATACTCAGCAAAATTATTTGTGGCATGTCCTAGTGGAGCACATCCTGCAAATATTTCATCATCATTTTTATATATAACAAACCCTGCCCCTGCGGTCCCTGGATTACCTCTTGACCCACCATCAAACATTAAAATGTATTTATCTTCTTCCGGTTGAATAGTATTTAATTTTATTCTTTTATTGTTACTATTGAAGAAGTCTGTTATTTTCTTACTCATTTTGTATATAAAATTGACATATATATTTATCTCAATTTTATAGAAAAAAATTGTGTTAGGGAATAGGGTTATATGTTAGTAATTAGTTATTATTTTTAGATTAAGGTTTTAATGGTTTCCATATATGGTGTTAGGTCAGGTTCCTGTAGTTCATCGTAGTTAATTCGTAAACTTTCATCTCCCCACATCCTAGGCTGTAGACCATTTACCTTAAGCGGGTAGGGCCAATGTGATGTTGTTCGCTTTTCCTTAAAATACTTGAGCCGTTTTGCCTGAATAGTAGGTGTATTTTTAATGTTATTCTTTGGTAGCATGCAAACGTATTGAGCGTATCTTTCTTCGCAATTTAAGGGGCCGTATTGGTTTTGATGAAAAGTTCTAGAATCCCATAGTGCTAAGGCTCCTGGTGGTATATGTAGTACTTTTCTTAGAGGTTTAAGGTTTTCTTCATCTTCTTTTGGTACTTTTTGCCAGGCTGAGCTTTCTTTTTCTCTTCCTAGTCTTTTGAAATATTCGTGGTGAATAGTGTGAGTACCTTCCCAGACTACTAGTGTTCTCTGCCTATTATCTGTTAGTCCTACTATACCTTGGTAGCATGTTAATCCTTTATCTTTTGGAGCTTGGTCGCTGTGGCACCAGAAGTTATCCTTAGTTTTAAGGTCTTTTGGTATCCAGCAGGAGCCGTCGAATGATACTACTAGTTCCTTAGTATCCCAGATTTCTGAAAATACTTGTTTTACCTTAGGTCTAGTTCGGATATACCAGGCATGCTCTTGGTGGCCAGCTTGGTGGTGCTTGTATATGCCATGAGGATCGCATTTTCTATGTACTGTGTCATGGTTGGGTATTGTAGTTTGCCAATTTTTGAACATATTTAATGCTATTTCTACTTCATCATTTGATAGGACATTTGGTATTACTACGTAGCCTTTATCAGCTAGGTGCTGTTTTTGGCCTGGAGTTAGTAAGCGGGTTTCGGTTTGTTCGATTTTTTGCATTTTAATAGTCTTGTTTGTAATAGTTAAAAGTAGTATTTTTTTTTCAATTTTTTCAATTTAACAGGAAAATAGCATTAAAAGACAAAAAATTATTTTTTTATAAATGAGATGTCTTGGCCTCTCTTCTCAATAATAGTATAACCATTATCAAGTATTCTATTTATAACTTTCTCGCATCTTTCTTTATCATGTCTCATCAAATCAAAGTCTACCGATAAATAGGTTGGAAATATATTATCGTCTAGCATTTTATCCAATACATCACATTCTATATTTTCTATATCTATTTTTAGTAGGTCAATACGATCATGATTAAGTTCTTTCATAATAGTATTTAATGTTTTTAAATTAACCATCATAAAATTATTACTTCTACCAATTTTTTCTACTGAACAAGATACATGCCCTCTAACTAAAGGAAAATAAAACTTTTTGCTGCAGTCACTTGTATATAATCCAAAGTCATGCATTATTATTTTATCTTCATGAACATAATTTTTCAGTAGTATATTCCAATAATTAATATCTCCACCACCAAATCTTCTATTATTTATAGGTTGTTTTCTAAATGAAAAAACATCTTTTACAAGCTGAACGTGTTCTATAGCTCTAGGTGTTGGGTCAAATATATGTACTGGACATTGCAATCTTTTTGATAAAGTGATATCATGTGTAATATCCTCTCCTGCTCCTACACAATAAATAATGCTATTTTTATCAAGTTTTGGTAAAGTTGATGGATAATAGAAACCACCATAATTAGTTCCGAATAACTTATTCGCCATTTATAGTAGTATTATAGTGATTAATTTTAAATAGTTATTTGTTTTTTAATGATTCCATAAGAAATGTAATGAATTATCAAAAATAATATTTTATTTAGTATGTAAAAATTATTTTAAGAGTAATATCGATATTGAAGAAATTAATGTTAATTTTATATTATAAAAATTTATAATATATAATATATAATGAGTCTTATGAATAAAAGGAAATATTTTATAAAACACTTAAGATTTTGGGACTGGAAAAAATATGTAAACATAAATAGTGAAAAAAACGGAACAACATTTATATTTAAAATGCCAAGAAAAAATAATTCATCTTCATTTATTATTAAAGATATTTTATTACACAATGAAAAAATATCTGTTGCAATAAAATATATAAGTATTAATAATAAAAATATTGTTAACTATGATATTTTAAAAAACAATTGGAAACAGTTGTTACCTTTAAACTTTGATTGGTCACAATATAAAGAATTATATATGGACTTACAAGATTTAGATAAAGATGAAGTAATAAATCATTATATATTATATGGTAACTATGAAAATCGTATTTATAGAAAAATATTAATACCACAAAATCAAATACATTTATTGCCTTTTGAAAAAGAAATAAATTACAATATTGATTTATTAAATTGTCCAATGAAACGTTCAGATAAGAAAATAAAACAAGGAGAAAATCATAGAGAACACAAAACCACTCGAAGGAAAATACTCGAAAAACTACAAAAACTAGAGAAGATAGAGAAACAAGAGAAGATAGAGAAACAGGAAAGAGAGAAACAGGAGAAACAAGAAAGAGAGGAACAGGAGAAACAAGAAAGAGAGGAACAGGAGAAACAAGAAAGAGAGAAACAGGAGAAACAAGAAAGAGAGGAACAGGAGAAACAAGAAAGAGAGAAGATAGAGAAAGAGCGCCTAGAATTAATAGAGCAAGAGAAGAAGAAAACAATTAATATAATTATACGATATAATAACAATCCAGAAGCTATTCAAAAATTAATACATAGTTTGAATAATCAGACTTGTAAAAAGTATAAGGTATTTATAGTAATTAACAAATATTTTTCAATATCATTTTTAATTAAACAAAATATACGTAATATTGTGGATTTTATAACAGTAAATAAATCTGTAATTACATACAACGATATTTTTGAATATTCAACACAAAATATGAGTGACAAATATGTGATTTATCTTGAAGACTACGATTTTTTTTTATTAAATAATGGCCTGGAATTGATATATAATGAAGTATTACATAGAGATTTAATTACATGGAACAAAAGTAAACAAAAAGGATTTTGTATAAAAAATAATATGATGCGAGAGACGTTTTGGAAAAACATCGAAAGAAGAGATACAATTCTTGATTCAATATTGAATGTCTATAAAACATTTCATATTATACAAGATATAGTTGATTATGATATACAAAATATTAACGATGAAATAAATAAATTAGAACATTCAAAGGAGTTCAAGCCTTGTTTTTCAAAAGATAATTTCTATGATGCATATTTTAAAGGTCTCGTAGATATACCGATTTTCTATATAAACTTAGATAGGTCGGTAGATAGGAATAATTTATTATTGAAAAATATTGAAGAAACTCGTGAGTTATTTACAAATAAGAATATAAATCTAAATGTTGAAAGAGTTTCAGCTATAGATGGAAAAAATAAAATAAGTTTAATGAACTTGTTTGTAGATGATATACATACAAAAAAAACTGATTGTGAATTAGGATGCTTATGTTCTCATTTATTATCTATAAAGAAAGCATTTGATAATGGTCATAAGTTCGCTTTAATATGTGAAGATGATATTGATTTGAGAGTGTTATATCACAATTACGATTTGTTTATAGAATCTACAAAATATTTACATAATAGTTATGAAATTATTCAAACTTATGTAATTAATCAAATAGAAAATGAAAAATCAAATTATAACACAGTATTACCATTTATAAATTGGGACTACAGGTTTTATTCTACAGCTTCTTATATTATAACTCGGAAATGTATGAAACGTATAATAGATTTCTTTTTTGATGGGGATAAAATTAGAAATATTTATATGAATATTTTTGTAGCGGATTTATTACTATATAGTTTTTGTCATACAATTACAAGTTCAATTCCATTGTGTAATACCATTAATGTATCATCTTTAATACAACAGTCTAGTTTTAGTTCTTTGCAATATAATGCTATTAATACTTGTACTAATAAAAACAAAGAATTATCACGATTGTGTTGTATATCAAAAAAACTTTATACCAGTAATATTTTAAGAGGAGACTACCTATGTTTTATAAATGTCGGTGACAAATATGATATGGATTTTTGGTATGACATGATAAAAGAAAGTAATTTAAATATAGATTTAATAGTTTGCTATTATGGAGATAATCAAGATATATTTAATAAACTAAAATCTAAATGTAAGTTAATTATTAGGTTAAAAAAAACAAAGTTTGATAATTTTTTTATTTTTTTTCATAGCTATAAAGATTATATAGATGCTTCAAAATATAAAAGAGTTGCAATATTAAATGATAATTTAACAATAAAAACAGAACAAGGAAATCCTATAGATAAATTATTTATGTTAAGTGAATATTTTGATTCATATGTTTCGAGTCCAAGATTTAATAAAGATAATGAAAAAGATGTATCAAATAGTTTGTGTCATTTCAACAATTTTATTTTCAGCAAAGCTCCTATAATAAGAATAGATTGTTTGAGGTTTCTGATGAATATATGTTATAGATATGATGAACTGCCAAGTAATGTAGTAGATATATTTTATATGCAATTACTTGACTCAGATTTAACAAATAGGTATTTAGTTATTGATGACGTTGTGTGCACAAATCTTAGTCCAGAGACTGATAATAGCAGAGATGATATAGAAAAATGGAAAAGTTTTTCCAAAAAATATTGTTTATCATTAGATTTCCCCCGTGTAGTTTATGATACTTACAAAAAATAATATTTTAATTTTGAAATGAATATTATTTTTTAGATTCAAGAAGTTACCCACTCTTTTATTACAAACTTGAATAATTTATATCTTTAATTACATATTTTTAAAAAGTCCATAAGGAGTTTATTATTTTCTAAGAAATGAAATGAAGTAGTAAACTTATTGTAATTATCAGTTGCTTTATCTATATCATATATATGTTCTTCATCATCATAGTAGAAAAAGTAACTATTTATAAATATATCTGTAGTGTTTCTCTCAACTATAGGTATTGAAAGTGACATAATAGCTTCAAATAGTCTATAAGACCAAGGACAATCGCCTATAGGACATAAAGTAAACTTAGATTTTGAAACTATAGAATAATAATTTTCATCTATGTTATACTTTCTATTAATATCACTACCAGTATCACTTTCTTTAACATGAGAATTATCTTTATATTTATACTTTTCAACCCATTTCCTATTATCAAGAATATTGCCAATAAAATTATAATCTAATGATTTTGTTTTATCAATATTTTTAATAAAATCCCTCAAATATTTTGGAAATGTAACAGGGATATAAAACTTGTTTATTTTATTTATACCTTCATAATGTAATTCATCTAGGTCTAAATTATCAATATTATTTCTAATTTCTAGAATAGCTTTTTTAAGAAAAAAAATTTGATAAGTTTCATGTTCTCTATTTTTAGACATCTATTATAACAATTATTATTTGTTTAACTTAATTTAATCCAAGGAAGTTTCCTACATTAGTATTCCATACATCTATTATTTCTGGATTGTTATCAGTATCTACGTCCCCTTCTATAATTAACAATCTTTCCATAGGATTTGTGTTAAGCCAATCTTCATGATAGTGATGACAATTTTTTAGATATTCTAGAGGAATATCTTCACCTTCTCTTGCTCTCTTGTTTACTCTATAGTGTGCAACTTCTGGTGAAGTTTTCATATAAATAATATGTTCTTTTGGGAAGTCTTTTTGGAACTCTTCAAACCACTTGAGATAAATCTTATATTCTACTTCTTCTATTTTATCGTCATCATATAGCATTTTTGCAAAAACGTTTTTATCAGTTGCTAAGCTTCTTTCACTTACTATAATATCGTATCCTTTGCTGACAGCTTCTTTTAGCATATGTAGACGTGATATATATGCCATCATCTGGAAGGAGAATGCATATTTTTTTTGATTGCCATAGTACAGGGTCAACATTGGTGTTCCATCTTTATCAGTGATTGTATTCCATATATGAAGAGGTTCTTGTAAAAAGCAAACGTTATTACCATTAAATCGTCTGCGAAGTCTTTCAACTAGTGTGGATTTACCACTACCAATGTTTCCCTGAACAGTAACTAGAATAGTCATTTTAAATATAGTAATATACTATTTATCTTTTTTTAACAAGTTCAATTTTTCTTAATAAAGAACGTTTATCTTTAATTTTTCAAAAATTTGAAATGAAAAGTTATTAAACATATAAAGATTACTTATAAGAACAAAGCAAAATGGACTTGAACCAACGCAAACTTACAGCAAACGAATGGAATAGCATTGAGAAGCCTATATCTGAGGATGAGCTTCGTATTGTAAATATGATAAAGGATGCATGGGAAGATGTAACTTTAAAACGTAATAATACAATGTCACTTTTACAATATTTAAAAGTAAATAATTCCCCTGAGCTCGACCAATATGTTTTCGTTAAATACCTTCAAGATACTTTAAAAAAAGCACTAAAATATTCTAAACTCGAACCAATTAATTATATTACAGTAAACGAACCAAAAAAGAAACCTTCAAAAAAAGACTTAATTCGTTTTGGCAACACCGATAGTAACTTGGATAGATACAAAGATACTTTGTATGAGTTTATCTTGATGGACATCCTAAAGCATACTATAAAAAAACGTGAAAAAAGAGATGGTACCTGGACAGTTGGATATTATACACTTCATGTTATGACAACTTATAGTGTATCATCATGCAACTCAACATTATTTTCAAAAGTAAGAGATATCTTAGCTACTCTGGCTCCTGGAACATCTATTAAAGACTTAGTTTATTACGGTCAAGAATTGATAGAAAAAAATCCTTACTTGTTAAAATACGCGGACGAAGAATTATATGAACATCAGAAAAGATTATTGACTACATTTAAAAATGCACACAGTACACCGCAACTTGTCCTATATATTGCACCAACAGGAACAGGGAAGACCTTATCTCCATTAGGTTTGTCTATGGGATATAAAATAATATTTGTGTGTGCCGCTAGACATGTAGGATTAGCATTAGCTAAAGCAGCTATTAGTGCCGGAAGAAAAGTCGCTTTCGCATTTGGTTGCAATGATGCTGAAGATATACGTTTACATTATTCAGCTGCAAAGGATTATGTGAAAAATAGACGCACTGGTGGTATATTCAGAGTTGATAATTCTGTTGGAGATAAGGTAGAAATTATGATTAGTGATATAAAATCTTACATTCCAGCAATGTTTTATATGTGCGCATTTAATCGACCTGAAGACATGATAACATACTGGGATGAACCAACAATTACATTGGATTATCAAGAACATGAGTGTCATGAAATGATTCATCGCAATTGGGTTCAAAACAAAATACCTAACGTAGTTCTTTCTTCAGCGACATTGCCATATGAACATGAAATGGCTGATACAATTATGGATTTTAGAAGCAGATTTGAAGATGCAAATGTTACATCTATAGTTAGTTATGATTGTAAAAAAACAATTCCTATTATTGGAAGAGAAGGGTTTGTTCAAGTACCACATTCTTTATATGATAGTTATGATGATACTAGAACTTGTGCAGAATATTGTCAGCAACATAAAACCTTAATGAGGTATATTGATTTGGGAGAAGCTATTGATTTCATCAGAATTGTCAATGAACAGTTTCCAAATGCTATAAGGCGTAGGCGTTATTTGATAGACGTAACATTTCCTTCATTGGATAATGTGAATATGGCTTCAATAAAATTGTATTATCTAGCGCTTCTTGCTAATTTGAGACCTGAGTCTTGGCCTGAAATAAAAGCAGCTGTTGAAAAGAATAGAAATGTTGAACTAAAATCGAATGTTTACATATCGACTAAGGATGCTCATACTCTAACTGACGGTCCAACGATTTACTTAGCTGATGATGTTGATAAGATAGCGAGATTTTGCTTGCAGAGTGCTGCTATTCCAAACGAAGAACTTGTCACAATAGCTGAGGCAATAAATTACAATACTGTTATTAATGAAAAGATAGCAGTTCTTACAAAAAAACTTGAAGATCTTACAGCTGCAGATAAGGACAATGACAAAAAAATGTCTGATGATAAAAGGGGAAGCCCAGAAGTTAAAGAGCTTCGTCGAAAAATTGATGAACTACAAGGTATGGTCAAAACAATATCACTGCCTGATAAGTATATCCCGAACATGGCTGAACATTTGAAACGATTTGTTCCTAAGAGTCTAGATTGTGAGAAAGTGTTTAAACCAAATGTTACAGAAGATGCTGTAGAGAAAATTATGTTAATTCACGATATTGAAGACCATTGGAAATTATTACTTATGATGGGTATTGGCGTCTTTGCAGCCCATGAAAGTGACAGCTATACAGAGGTTATGAAACAACTGGCCCAAGAGCAAAAACTGTATTTAATTATAGCTTCTACTGATTACATTTATGGTACGAATTATCAGTTCTGTCATGGTTACATAGGAAAAGATTTGGGGTCTATGTCTCAAGAAAAAGCAATCCAAGCGATGGGTCGGGTAGGAAGAAATAAATTGCAATTTCAATATAGTATGAGATTTCGCGACAATGAAATAATTTGCAAACTATTTGAACATGACGATAATAAGCCAGAAGTAAGAAACATGGCAACACTATTTAATTCATAAAAATAAAAAATATATATGTACAATTTTTTATTTTATTTATATATTATTTATTTTTTGGGAGCTTAAAATGATGTCAATAATATTTCGGTGTTTCACAGCACCATGTGCAACCGCTTTGCAAACACTGTGCTGACATAAACCATCCATCGCAGTACAGTTTTGCTTCGTAGCATATTTATTGAAATAGTATTCTGAATTAGGTTCACCTCGCTCTATATACTTGAAGTATGCATTAATAATCAGTTGAGCATTTTTCCGTGCTTCTTTTCGAATTGAAGCTCTTTGTGTTGAACGTTGTTCCGCACAGTGACATAGTGAATGTAGTGTATCTTGAGGACAGTTTGTTTCTGCAAGTTTGTCTAGCTTGGTAATATATTTTATACGTGTGGGAATTGCACCGCCTTTTCCGCTAAGTACGTGACACATAAATGTGGCTGCTACACATATAAGCAACACATTTCGTGTTTTTGTATTTATCTGGATTCGTGGGCAGGTAAAGTAGGCCATTATAATCTAGTTGTATGTAGTTGGTTGAAAGTGTAGAAGATAAACGATAACTATAGTGATATCTTACATTATTAAAGTAAAAAACGTTTCAATTTTATATTAGGTTTAATTTTAATTATTGCATAAAAATATTTCTATTTTGTTACCTATTATGATATGACTATCGACAAATTAACAAAAAATTGAAATGAATATAAAGAATATAACTGAAGATATATATATACAATCATGCAGCTACGTTCAGGAACCGTTGTCACTAATAACTCACATGAGAACTCATGGGTACCATCTTTGGATGGTAGGGATTATATTCCACATACACTAACTTCAGCCTATCCTTGGGAGTGGGCTAATACAGTTCGCAATGCTCTAACATATGATGGTCATTGGGACGAAAAATATAGTTATGAGTTTATGGATTATCTAAGTCGAACATCCGATACATGGATGGGTTCTTACTGGCATAAGGATGCATCAACAGACACGAAGACATTTGGAAATGCTCTTTGGCAGGTAATTGACCATTTTGATAGTATTGCTCAAGGCCTAACTCATCGTGTTCGAACACGTTCACTAACAGAATATCTTGAAGAGACACATGGATATTGGCATGGAATCATGCGTCTAGCAAATGAACTTCGTGTAGAGTGGCGAGTCACACAGCAGTCAACTTATTAAATAAAAAATATAAAAACAAGAATAACTTTAATTCTTTTTTTTATAAAATTGAAACTTAAAAAACTAATAATTTATATCATAATAAACCATAAAATATGAGTCAAAATAAACCTGTACAACTTGGCCTTTGTTGCTTAAATACTATATTGCGTGCACAGAAACCAACTGTGTTTGCGTCACGCAAAATGATTATAAGAACAGTAAAAGAAAAAGGCATTGATTGTCTTAAAGAAAAAATATTACAAAACTTACGAGACGTTCTCACGATGATGGATTGGAATGAACAAAATGGAATAAAAGTATTTAGGTTAAGCAGCGAATTGTTTCCCCATAAGTCAAATCCTAAGGTTGTAGATTATACATTTGATTTTGCAAAAGAGCTTTTAAAGCAAATTGGTGAAAAATCCAAACTATATAATCAACGCCTTACATTTCATCCAGGACAGTACAATGTTGTAGGTACACCAAGTAAAAAAGCATTTGAGCAAACAATATGCGATTTACAATACCATGCCGAAGTTTTAGCTCTTATAAACTCAGATGAAGCTGTGATGGTTGTACATGGAGGAGGAGTATATGGTGATAAGGAAGCCACTATAAAAAGATGGTGCGAACAATATCAACAACTTCCGGAAGTGGTAAGGAGATTCTTGGTTCTTGAAAATTGTGAAAAATGCTTCTCAATAGAAGATTGTCTTAGGGTTTCAAAACTGGTAAACATTCCAGTTGTATTTGATACACATCATTATGCTTGTTATTGTAAATTGCATCCAGATGAAGACTTTAAACCAGCAGGAGAATACATACCAGATATATTGGATAGCTGGGTTCGCAGAAGGATAAAGCCTAAGTTTCATGTAAGTGAACAAGGAAGTGGTCGTGTAGGACATCATAGTGATTATATAGAAGAACTACCCGATTACCTCATGGAGATTCCTAAGAAGTTTGGTGTAGAAATTGATATTATGATAGAAGCTAAAATGAAAGAGCAAGCAATATTTAAACTATATGAGAAATATCCCCAGCTTAACTGTAAAAAAGGAACTATAATTAAGCATACTAATATGCCATCATTTGATTGGGTAAATAAGCATGCAAAGGGCTGTGAATGCTGTGATGGCGGGACAGAAAAAAAGAAAAGGAAAAAATTAAAAATCGTAAACAAATTATCATAATATAATATATAGATGGGCAGTGTTATTACTATTATACTTTCATATCATCAACTCAAAGAACATAGAGATAGTCAAAAACTTTTTTTTAACGAAGATAAAGAGTTAAAAGAAAGTATGCCCCTTATGTTATCAAGTTGTGAAGATAAAAAGGATTTATGATATTTGCAAATCAAGACCTATAATTTTGTCCATTTAAGTTAAACATATAACTTGATGACTACTATATGGTTAATATGTTTGTTTTAAAAAACGTTTTAGATAAATATTGATAATCGATATATTTGGAAATATGGGGTTTAAAAACCTTGTAAGGTAAACAACAACAAACAAAGCTGCATAAATATATCTAGTTTTTGTTTTCAACCCAAAAAGTAATGCTAATACTATTAAAAAACTTATAATAAAAATAATTTGTGTGAGAGAAAATAATAATTCAATAGTATTTTTTGCCTGCATACCTTTCTCAAAATTATTATGCATAAACTGTAGAAATACAAATCCTTCATTGTTTATTGGTTCAAAATAGTACTCAAATAAAGGCATATCTGTACACTTATTTAATATTATGTTAAGTAGTTTACTAGGCCATAAATATATAATAGGCATTTTTGTATAACATTTAAAATTATAATATGGTTTGAATCTCATTTCTTCTTTCAATGAATAGTCCCAAAAATTGTGCGTTATTGCATTATCAATGTTTTTCATTATTCCAAAATTATCTACAGCTATTAGGTAAACGCCTTTTCTAGCTGGTCTAAGACCAACTTCAATAATTTTATCATTTCTATACTGAATATTTAAAAATCCAGTATAATTGTTTACATATTTATTTGTCCAATCTATAACAAATTGTGGAGTTTTTGTGTCAGATGAAACATATTTCCAAACTTCTGCAAATCCGCGTTGCTGTTCTGAATATAAATACGTAAGTTGGTAAACTATTCTACCATTTAAAATAATTAGGTCTGTCATCCCTTCTCTACCATTAATATATTCTGACCACATCATATCTTTATAGCCACTATATTTTGATAATTCACTTGGGCTATTTATTTTATAGCAATTATGTGAACTAGCTGTTAGATTACCAGACCTTGGTTTTATAAATATAGGATAGGTAACAGATGAAACATCATGTATTAAGTCCTCAAGTTTGCCGTATCTTATATTTTGAGTACTAGCAACCCACAATTTATCATAAAAATGTCTGTACTCCGGGAATGATTCGTATGCTTCTTGATCATTAACTTTTGCATTTTGTGTTATATGATATTTGTATGGATCTAAATAAACATTTTTATATCCCATAAGTTTTGACCATTTTTCGTGGTCTGGAGTCAATGAGTTTAATAAACTTAATAGATGCATATTATTATTTTAAAGAGAGATAAATAATAATATCAATATTCTTAATTTACACGAAAAATCATGTTTTTTCTTTTATGTTTTTCCATTTTAGTTCTCTTACCTAAAAACTTGAAATATTTATTGGCTAAGTGAAATCTCTTTGCTATATGTTTTGCCTTTGAATATCGTTTTTTATGTTTTTTAATTGCCTCTAGTCTAACCTTCATAATCATCCCCACTTGCCATATTCGTTTATGTGAATATTTTCCTTTTTTATAAAGTTTTTCTAACTTTTTTATAGTATTTTTAACATCTTGTACAGTGGTATATTTTATATGGATCGTGTCTTTTGGATTTTTATCTATATAAACATCAAAACTTTTCTTAGGGTTATTTGGATTGTATAAAAATTGTTTTTTTATTTTCCTGGTTCGTCTTTTACCGCCTTTTTTTCCACATATATTTTTTGTTTTTCCTAACCTGTACTTTCTATCCATATATTTCATGTCATGAGTAATAACATTACATTCTTTTACCTTTCTGTTCTTTCTATAGATTCTTAGTATATTGAATCTACCTTTTTTTGCAATCGCTGCCTTCTTTTTTGTTTTCCCAGTTTTTTTAGATTCAGCATTCACACCTTCATGTATTGCTAATTTTCTTTTTTTAAAAGGGTCTTTCAATTTATAGTGATGTTTTTTATTTTTATAACTTATTTTTTTAAGTTTTGGTAAGTTTCTTTTTTTTTTACTTGTCATTATTATATTACTATAATAAAATACAAAAGACATAAAGCTATAAATATTTTTATTTCATAATAAATATCATGACAAAAATTGTCCATTTTTGTTCATCATCTTATCAAACTGGCTCTGTCGGAGGAGTAGCTAGATTTGATGATCATATTAAAAGAGCTTTTCCTCAAAGAATACATTTTTCACAACGACAAATAAGAGAAATGTATAATTATTTGAATAAAAATAGAGATGCAATAGTTATTACAGACAATCAATTATCTGTTCATGTGCCAAACCAAATAAAAACAATTATATTTCATCATGGGTGTGGAAAGACGACGTGGGAGAGAAATTATAAAAATGAAAAAGATGGAATAGGATTTTATAAAAATTATGTTGAACCACAACAACGAATGCTAACTTACCGAAATCCTAAAAATACAATTATAGCAACAATTTCAACTGCATGTACAGAAGATTTTACAAGATATTATGGAGACAAATATACACAATTTAATAGATATGACATGTTTCATACAAGTGAGTTTGATGAAAGTAAATATAAAACAAGATTTAATAAAAACCCGGTTGTTCTTGGAAATTGGTTGAATAAGAAAAAAGGAGCAGAAATACTTCCCACTCTAAAATCTAATATAAAAGATTATACTTTTAAACAATTAAACATATATCCTGCTAGTTTATCAGAATCTGATCTTCAAGATTTTACTCATAAAAAACAGGAAATATATAATAGTGCTGATATATTTTTGCAAATATCAAATAGTGAAGGTAATGCATATGCTACATTAGATGCTTTGATTTGTGGTCTTCCAATTGTTGCGTCAAATGTAGGCTTATTTTATAAAGATGTACCAGAAGACTGTTTTGTAAAATTAGATTGGCAAAGAAATAGTGATGAAGAATATGTTAGAAACAAATTATTGTACGCGTGGGAAAATAGGGATATATTATCTAAGAATGCTAGAAATTGGTATATGAAAAATTATAGATATGTTGATTGGTTAGTTAAAGTAAGAAAAATGGTAGACGAGTTTTCTAAAAAATAATTATTTCTTTTTAATTTACGATTTATATATTATAAATACTGTAACAATATATAAATTAAATAAATAGAAGTATTGCTAACATACTAAACAAGTGAGCAAAATTAATTACCTTTCCTGAAGGAGTAAGAAAATTGTAACCACCGCTATATCCTACTGTTGTTTGTGTTATAAGACTATAATGCAGTGCTTCTAAAAAGTTTGCTTCAAGCATTTCATCTTTATCTATTTTCGTATTAAAAACTCCTTTATCAAATAAAACTGATAAATAATAAAGTATTGCAAATACAAAAACCATAATAACTTGAATAATAAAAAATGTTGTAGTTCGTTTGTTTGCAAGACCTTGTTTTATTGTACTTGCAAACTGTTTTGGTGATAATATTACTGTATCTATAGTAGCAAGTAATACCATATATTATTATATTATATAATATTATAACGATGAATAAAATTGTGAAGAAAGAGAGTATTATCATAACAAATTGCCCTCACTGTACTACATTGATAGTTGTTAATAAAGAAGAAATTAATTGCGCTATTTTTAGACATGCTGTTTTGAAACTTAATAACGAACAAATAGACCCCCATTCGAGTAAAGAAATATGTGATGGATTAGCGAGGGATGGTAAGATATACGGATGCGGTAAACCTTTTAAATTAGTAAGAAAAAATAGTTTTGAATGGTTAGCTGAAAAGTGTGATTATATTTAATTAATATCATTTTGTAATAAAGAAAATGATATTAATTAAATATAGTAGAAATGAAGTTTGTTATATCATTTACGACAAGTCCTTCTAGAATTATAAAAATAAAACCAATGATAGAAAGTATAATAAATCAAACGTTGAAACCAGACCTAATAATATTAAATATACCTGAAGTTTTTCCTAGGACAAATGAAAGATATATAATCCCTGATTTTGTTGAAAATAACGTAATTATAAACAGCATAGAAAAAGACCTTGGACCTGCAACAAAAGTTATCCCTACAATTTCCTATCTTAGAAAAAATAATTACGACGAAAGAAACACATATATTATTTATTTGGACGATGATATAAGATATAATGAACATATGGTTTCGGTGTACAATTTTTTATTCACAATAAATAAAAATCCTAGAGTTCTTTGTTGCGGTGGATTTAATTTCGCATATAATGATGATAAAAAAATACTGATATGTGGCCAGAGAAACCATAATGATATGGTAACTATTGCAGAAGGTTATGCATCGGTGTGTTTGCCATTGTCTATATTTAAAAAAGATTTTGAAAGTTATATTCTTAAATATATCTTAAATAATAAAGATTGTTTGCTTTCTGATGATGTTTTGTTGAGCAATTATTACTTAATGCACAAACAAGAAATAAGAATTGTTTCTATTCCAAATAAATGCTCTATTCATGATATATGGTCAAAAAAACGTATATTAGATTATGGCAATGAAGAAGACGCTTTACACTGTGGGGCAAATGGTACTAGTGTTTCAAACGCTGAAAGATATCCAAATGTATTAAAAATACTACAAAATAATAATGAATTGGCAATAAAACTCTTTTCATTTAATGAAAATATTACTTCTAAAAAATATTAAAGGTTAATATAATCATATTTAAAATGAATAATTTACAAAAACGTGTTAATTACTATTTAAACAATCTATGTGGCGAAAAAAAAGTTAGTATTGCATTTTCCGATGTTCAAACTAGTGACTATCCTTTTCCGCCTAACATCATGAAATCAATCAAATTGAGTGATATAATTAAATTATCTTTCAGACAACGAGATAACTTCATTGTATATGGACCGGCTATTGTCAATATAATGAATAAAGATTTATGGTTTAATAATTATCTTGATAAAAAAATATTATTTAGATGGGGAGATTGTACCGTTAATCCAGAAAGTGATAATTTATTTTATATAACAAAAGCCAGAAGGTGTGATAGCAAAAATGGTGTTATCATTAAAATGTCTGTAGAAAGACATTGGAGAACTATCTCTTTGGTTAAACAAAATGATAAGCCTTTTGAAAACAAAAAAAATATTTTAGTCTGGAGAGGTGCAACAACAGGCCAAGATGAAAATAGTTTCGAAGATAATAGATTATTAGCTATAAATAAAATGATAGATTCTGATAGATGTGATGTTGGATTTACAATAGTTTGTCAAGGACAAATTA